>Ga0209636_10005669_pt1 | contig 12753 bp, 26 predicted proteins | sample DeeMarSWOR152_54_FD_187464 | JGI IMG/M metagenome (GOLD analysis project Ga0209636, IMG submission 187464) | Marine sediment microbial communities from White Oak River estuary, North Carolina - WOR-1-52-54 (SPAdes) (version 2) | ecosystem: Environmental > Aquatic > Marine > Intertidal zone >...
AGGAAACATAACAAACCACTTTATCACTTACACGTAATGAATATATAGGTAGAAAGGCTTATAAAACTATCGGTCAGTAGTAAAAACTTATAAAGAAATTAAAAACCTTTTTAAGTCAATTTTACCCTGCTTTATCTCTATTCCTTCATTTTTAAGCAATTTAATATGTTTGCTAACTACTGGATATAAAACATATATGGCAATTTATACTATAAAAAGCGGAACAAAGATTAAAAACTAATCAAATGAACTTAAAAAAAACACTAAACGAGATTAATGATTATTTCGCTAATAAACTTCTAAACGGAGATTATAAATTCATCTCATGCGATGAACACACGGCTAAATTAATTTTTGATGATAAATATAATTTCGAAGTTTGGATAGCCAATAATCCAGAAAATAACTTTGGTTTTCATTTCAATTATTTATCTGCTGAGAGATCATTATTTTCAGATTTAGGAAATACGTTCAAAACAAATGATGAACGATTAAAGGCATGGGAAAAATTAAAGCCTCATGTAACAGTTTATAAGAAAGAGCAGTTGAGGAGAGAAAAAGAAGAAATGATTAAGAAATTAGAGGATGAATTAAATAACATTTAATCATTGCAATTCTAATTATTAATCTTATATTTGTAATGCTAAACTAAAGATATGCAACAAGAAAAAACAATAGTATTCAGAGGCATTGAACTAGTAGTTAAATTTGACTACCAGCCGGAAGAAAAACCTGTTTACGATTATGGCGATGGTTCCGGTTATCCTGGAAGTTCAGAGCTATATACAATCGAAGATATAATTCACAATGATGAATCAATCTTATCATTATTCGATCACGGAAAATATGACGAAGAAATTATTAACCTTTTAAAACAATAGATATGAGTATTATATCAGACACATCAGGAGTTTTATTATCATGTTCTCTGATAATATCAGTGATATTCGTGATATATAGAATTTACATAGGCGGGAAAAAATCAGCCTATAAAAACAATGTAGATTATGCATTGCTTGAGGAAGGTGATTTGATTGTAGTATCAGCACCTGGCTATCATCATGTAGCTATTTTCAAAAGTAAATCAGAATGCGGGACACATTTTAAAGCTGATTTATTTGATTTTAATCAGGATATTTCAGTTAGAGATAAAGTATTAACACGTTTACAATTTAGAGGAAAAGTATGAGAAAGAGCAAACATCAATTTGAAAGATTATTGAATTTAGAATCAGGCGAATATTACGATTTAGAGTATTCTAAACTGGATAAGAAAACTGAAATGAACATTAGGAATGGCGCGAATAATTACGCACGATCTAAAGGATTTACGGCAGGAGTATCAATTATTGAAAGAACTGAAACGAAAGTATTAATTAGGATTATAAAACGATAGGTATGGAAGAAAAAACGCATTGGTTGAAAAATCCAAATAAAAATTATCTTGGACATTGGGATTTGCCTGATAGCGACATTGTTCTAACAATAAAAAAAGCAGGATGGGAAGATGTAAAAGATCCAACTACAGGTAAGAAAGAATCAAAAAGAGTTGTTCATTTCATAGAGGATTATAAACCTTTAATTTGTAATCAAACAAACGCTATTTCTATTTATAAATCAACTGGAATAAGATATTTAGAAGATAGCGCAGGAGCAAAAATAAAGCTATTTATAGGCGAAGAAATAGATAGAAAAAATAAAATCACTGTTGAATGCGTTAGAGTCAGGCCAGAAAAAATTAAAAGTAAAATTGAAATGAATCCACAATATAAAGGATGGGATAAAGCTAAACAAGCATTAAACTCTGGTAGTGTGACAATTGAACAGATAAAGAACAATTATTTATTAACTGAAGAAAACGAAAAATTACTATGCTCAAAATAAGATGCAGCCAAATAGGTAAAATAATTGCTAATGGCAAGGGAAATAATATATCTTCCGGGGCAAAAACATACGTAGAGGAAAAAATAAAGGAGCGATTATATGGAACAATTAAAAATTTCAATTCTAAATATACAGAAAAAGGAAATCTTTTAGAAGATGATGCAATACAATTTTATGCAGAAAATTCAGAATTTGGTTTATTGTTTAAAAATGATGAATTTTTTGAAAATGAATATTTCACTGGCACTCCTGATATAATAACTAAAGATGAGGTTATTGATATAAAAACAAGCTGGGATTACTTTACATTTCCTCTGCTAGATGACAATCTTAAAAATAAGGATTACTACGCGCAATTACATGGATATATGGAATTGACTGGAAAAAGAAAAGCTAGATTAGTTTATGTGCTAATGGATACTCCTGATCATTTAGATTATGATAACGATCATATTTCATATGAAAATGTTTCGCCTAAACTTAGAATTAAAGAATTTAAATTTGAATATAATGACGAATTCATGAATGATATTAAAAATAAAGTAAAAGGATGTCAGGAATATTATAATAAACTATTAAAAGAACTTGAAAAATGAGTGTAAACAAATGCATTTTCGTAGGCAATTGCGGGAAAGACCCTGAAATTAAGCATTTAGATAATAATGTATCTGTAGCAAATTTCTCATTAGCCACAACAGAAAAAGGTTATACATCTAAATCAGGCCAAGAAATTCCAGATAGAACGGAATGGATAAATATAGTTGTTTGGCGTGGTCTTGCTAACGTAGTAGAAAAGTACGTTAAAAAAGGAAGTCAATTGTATGTTGAAGGAAAATTACGTACCAGATCATACGATGATAAAGACGGCAATAAAAGATATGTTACAGAAGTATATGCTGATAACTTACAATTGCTAGGCAGCAAACCTTCGCAACAACCTCAGTCAGATAATTCAAATGTTTCTCTGCCTCAACCTGAAAGTGATAATGGCGGTGATGATACTGATGGACTGCCTTTCTGATATAATATAAATTATGATCTACGATTTTACAAAAGAATCGGATATAACAAAAGCCAGATACAAGTTAGAAAAGCTTGTATCTGGTCAAAAAAAAGCTGAGATAAAGGAAGTATCAAGAAAGAGGTCGTTAAGTCAAAATAGTGCCTTACATCTCCTATTTACTAATATATCAGATCAACTTAATGAATTAGGAGAAACATTCATTTACAGAGGTTGGAAAGGTGAAGAAATGGAAATGAGCTTTACACCTGAAATTATAAAAGATTCATTGTGGCGTCCAATCCAAAGAACTCTATTTAATATTGAAAGCACAACAGAATTAGACACTAAAATGATTAATCAGATACTTGATATTATTACTAAATTCTTTGCAGAAAAAGGAATTCCTATTACATTTCCAAGTCAATTTGAATTATATTTAAAACGATTAAACGCAGAAAACAAGATATGAAAAACGAGATTAAAGAAGCAATTGAGGCATCCGGTCATTCATATGATGAATACATGAAGAACGTAAATCTATCTTATATATTCGCTACTTATGCTGAAAATAGGTATATGATAGCTGAGGATATTTTGAGGAAAACTAAAGAGTTTAGATTAACTAATAAACAAATGTTTTCTCAATTAAAGAATCTTACAAAAAAGCTATTAAAGAGAGCTGAAGGATTAGAAGAAAAACATGATGAAGCTTTCTATTCTGCTGTTGAATTTGTTAATAAACTTGTTCATGTCACAGCAGAAAAAGAGTTATCTAACGATGATGAGATTAAGATTATTAGTTATATTAGGAATAATTTTTAACGGGCTTGTGGTATGAAGCGTTTTTATTTACGGAATTAAAGCACAAATGATTATGAAATTGACAGACAAAGAAAGCAATAGCTTACAAAAAGAGATTGACCACATATTAGATAGTGGCGCAAACAGTATTAGACTGCTTGAAATGATTGATAGGTTTTTAGAACGCAGAGAGGTAGTAAATAAAAATGATTTATTACCACGTGTTAGCAATAGTGCATTGATTGACTACATAGAAAATGATGCCGAAATTGCTATGCCTATTGATGAATTTTTCAATGAAGACGGAACACCAATAACAAAGAAGAAGTACGGTAAAGTGCTACTTAAGTACCTAGTGAAAGAACTTAGAGAGCATTATTGCTAACTACGGGATATAAAACATACGTTGATTTTTATACTATAAAAAGCGGAATAATGTTTAATTTCTAATCAAGAAAAATGATCTACAAAGTCACACAAGCAAAAATATTCATAAGAGACGATTTAAGACCGTTAAAATTATCAGGTGAATATATGTGTCCAGAAAGAAAAGAAATTGAAATATTAAGGCGATATTTGCGTAAAAAGCATAAGGCTGTAAGAGTTTATCTAACGTATGATGTTATTTAGTGTTTCGCCCCGTGAAATATCGGGGTGATTTTTTTGATTGTAAAAAATTTTAACTATATTTGAAGCATGGAAAAATTGAAATTTGGTAATGAAGAATGGCATGATTGGGAATCATTCCTTTTGATTTCTGGATTAAGAAACAGAAAAAGTATATACGATTGGATTAAATCAGGAAAAGTAGAAGTGAAAAAAATAGGTTCTGCATCTTTTTATAGACTTAAATAGTCTTTTTTATTCAATTTATTGGTAAAAAATATTTACAATTAATTATGAAAGAAAGGAAAGCATTTAATTTTTATAAATCATATTACGATGTATTTAAGGAACTGAATGATAAAGATAAACTTTCCTTTATAAATGCATTATTTGAAAAACAATTTGAAGGTATAGAACCTGAAAATTTAAATGGCATGGCTAAATTTGCATATATAAGCCAAAAAAGTAATATTGATTCGCAAGTTAAAGGGTGGGAAGATAAAACAGGCTGTAAATTAAGTATTTCAGCCCCTACCGAACCCCCTAGCCAAGGGGTATCAGTAGCCCCTACCGAACCCCCTACGCAACAAGAGAAAGAGAAAGAGAAAGAGAAAGAGAAAGAAGAATATAGTTACACTATAGAGAGAGAAGTTTTAAACTCAGTTGCAAATTTATTTGACAAAAAATATTATGACACGGAAATTAAAAAACAAAAATGGTTGGATGAAATTAGAAAACTTATCCAGATTGATAACGAATATAAGCAAACGATAATTGATGTAATTAAATTTGCCCGTAACGATGAATTTTGGCAATCAAATCTTTTATCCATATCCACAATCAGGAAAAAGAATAAATCTGATATTACAAAATTCGATCAGATAAAAGCTAAGATGCCAAATCAACAAAAACAAAAATCAGCATTTGAAAATTGGTAATATATGAGACCTAATAATAATTTAATGTATGAAATTGGAAAGATACCTCCGCAAGCTATAGAGGTCGAACAAGCTGTTCTTGGCGCTTTAATTTTAGAACCTGGGACAATAATTGAAATAGGCAACATATTAAAGCCTGAAATGTTCTACAAGGAGTCACACCAGCATGTTTATGCAGCTATTCAAAATATGAATGATAATAATGCTAAAATAGATATGTTGACAATAGTACAAGAACTAAAGAAAACAAATAAATTAGAGGAAGTAGGAGGTGCATATTATATAACTAATGAATTAGTTTCAATGGTAGCATCTGCTGCTCATATAGATTTTCATGCTAGAGTTATAAGAGATCATTATATTAAAAGAAGATTTATAAATATAGCTACATTAATAAGTCAGAAAGCTTATGATATGAGTTATGACAGTGATGATTTATTAACTTTTGCAAATAAAGAAATTGAATCTATTTATATGAATGAAGATAGTGGAGTTATATTACTTGCAGATGGTATAAATCAGCTTATGGAAGAAGTTCAGAAAAGACAGGGAAATCATACTTGTGTAGATGGATTTCAAAGCGACATTAAAAGCTTAAGAGAATTAGTTCCTACATGGGAAAATGGAAGATTGATAGTATTTGCAGCCAGGCCAGGAATGGGAAAAACAGCTCTAGCAATACACGAATGCATAAATTCTGCTAAATCAGGCAAGCCTAGCATATACTTTTCTTTAGAGATGTCGTATAAGCAGCTCATTAAAAGATTTCTTCAAAATGATAGTGATATAAAAAAATACATGTTTGAAGTTAATGATCTAAAAGATAAACAATGGGATGAATTAGATAAAGGTATTACAAAGATTTATGATTATAAAATTTTTATAGACGATAATAGCTTTACATTATCAGCAATAAAAAACAGATGTAAAATATTAAAGAAAAAGCACGGAATAGGGTCTGTATTTATAGATTATTTACAGCTCATTGAATCAGATAAAAATGCACCAAGAGAGCAACAAGTTGCTCAAATGAGTAGGGCATGTAAATTACTTTCAAAAGAATTGGATTTGCCTATTTTTCTACTTGCTCAACTTAATAGAGAAAGTGAAAATAGGAAAGAAAATGGATTTATGCCTAAACTTGCAGATTTACGAGAATCAGGAGCTGTTGAACAAGATGCGGATATAGTAGCATTCCCACATAGGGCATGTTATTATGAGCCAGATAATGAAAGAGCATGGATAATAATAGCTAAAAATAGAGATGGAAAAACAGGAAAGGCAGAAGTAAGAACAAATGAAACTGTTACAAGATTTTATGATCCATTTGATAATAATGATTTAAATTTTAATCATGGAAATAGTCCATTTTAATTTATCAAATTTTCAAATTATAGGAATAGAAAGAGTTATTGAATACCATGGAATAGAAGAAGCTATAAATTTTTATCTTGATATTCTTATTGGATGCTTATGCGAATATCCAGATGAAAAATATAGATATGAACATATATACAATTCATTAAAATATATTTTAAATAAATCATTAATTTAGAATAACTCTAAATAACTATTTCGCTTTGAGGAATTAATTATTAGGTTTAAATTTGCATTAATAAACGATTAAAGATATGAACGAATACGAGAAATTAATTTTAAGTAAGAAACATTCTGAAATAAACTATGGTATAGAGCCTTTATGGTTTCCTGATGGAATGTTTGATTATCAAAAATTTGTATCACAGAAAAATATGATTAAAGGTAGACATGCTGGATTTCTTGATACTGGAACAGGTAAAACAGTTATTGAATTAACTGTAGCCGCAAACTTTTTAATGAAAACAAATAAGCCTGTATTAATCATTACTCCATTAGCTGTAGCTGATCAACATTTAAAAGAAGCTGCAAAATTTGGAATAGATGATGTATATCATACCAAAGACGGGAAATGGCATAATAAAGGTAAAATAATCCTTATTAATTATGAAAGATTACATTATTTAAATCCGCTTGATTTTGATTGTGTCATATTAGATGAAAGTTCTATCCTTAAAAATTTTGATGGTAAAATAAAAAATCAGATAACATCATTTCTTAAAAATATAAAATACAGATATTTATATACAGCGACACCTAGTCCAAATGATTTTATAGAATTGGGAACAAGTTCTGAAGCTTTAGGATATTTAGGATACACAGACATGCTAGGTAGATTTTTTGCTAACAATGAGAATAATATCAGACCTCAGGATATAGGTAATAAATGGTATCTTAAACCACATGCATACGATGATTTTTTTGAATGGGTTAGTAGTTGGTCAATATCTATGCGAAAACCAAGTGATTTAGGATTTAGTGATGATAGATTTATTTTACCTGAATTACATACAAATAACCATTTTGTAAGAAATGATAAAAATTGGATAGTTAATGGTCAAATTATGATGTTTGGTAAGATTGCAAAAAGGCAATCTGAGATAATGGAAGAACAGAGAATGACAATTGAAAATAGATGTGAAAAAGCTGTTGAATTAGCATCTAAATATGAAACTTCAGTGTATTGGTGTAATAGGAATGATGAAGGAGATTTGTTGCAAAAATTAGATTCTAATTCATATCAAATAACCGGAAGCATGAAGTTAGAGAAGAAAGAGGAACTATTAAAAGCTTTTGCAGATGGTGAGATCAAAAAACTAATAACAAAGCCTAAAATGACAGCCTTTGGATTAAATTGGCAACATTGCAACCATACAGTATATTTCCCAACATTTAGTTATGAACAATGGTACCAGGCTATACGTAGATTTTGGAGATTTGGACAAAAAAATGAAGTAATAGCAGATAGAGTTTTATCAGATGGTCAAAAAAGAATACTAGACGCTATGGATATCAAAACAGCAAAAGCTATTGAATTATTTGATAAACTTAATTCTACATTAAATAAAAAAGTAAATACAACAGGAAAGGAATTCAATAAAGAAATTATTAAACCATCATTTTTAAATTAAAAGATATGAATGTAAAAGATCAATTTCACACAGAAAATTACAGCATCTATAATGGCGATTGTATGCATGTATTGCCAACACTAGAAAATGAATCTATCGACTTATCAATTTATTCCCCACCCTTTGCAGGACTTTATAATTACAGTTCATCGCCAAATGATTTTTCAAACTGCGAAACTAAAGAACAATTTTTACAACAATATGAGTTCTTAATAAAGGAAATTGCAAGAGTTACAAAACCAGGTCGCATTACTGCTGTACATTGTACTGATATAACGAATAATAATTTTGGAGAATATGCAAATCAAGAGGGTTTATGGGATTTTCCACACGAAATAATAAAACTACATGAAAAGTACGGATTTAGATATAGGAATAGAATAACAATATGGAAAGAGCCTTTAAAAGTAAGAATGCGCACAATGGTTCGTTCACTAATGCATAAATTAATAGTAGAGGATTCTACAGAATGCTTCACTGCAATGCCTGATTATGTTCTTATATTTAAAAAACATGGTGAAAATAAAGTACCAGTAACGCATGAATTTGGTTTAACTCATTATGCAGGAGAAACACCTGTACTGCCAAATATATTAAGAGCATATAATAATGAAAATGGAACAAATTATTCACCAGAAACATTATGGGATCATCTTAAGAAAAAGTATGCAGGATGGAAAGATCCTAAATCAAATAAATTGAGTCATTATATTTGGCAGCGTTACGCATCTTCTGTATGGGATGATGTCAGAATAGATGAAGTTTTGAAATTCAAAGATAGCAGAGAGGAAGATGACGAAAAGCATGTACATCCTTTACAATTGGATGTTATTGATAGGATTGTTGAATTATATTCGAATCCTGGTGAAGTTGTGTTAACTCCATTTATGGGAGTTGGTAGTGAAGTTTTTAGTCCTGTATCGATGTGTAGAAAATCAATAGGTATAGAATTGAAAGATTCGTATTACAAGCAAGCGATTATGAATTTAAAAGAAGTAAATTCAAGGTTTTTATCAGCAAATCAACAGACACTATTCTAACAAATAGCCCCTTAGCTGGGGCTTTAAAACTAAAAACATGGAACTAAATACAGCTATTCACATCCTGTCATTGCATCAGAAATGGAGAAAAGGAGGCGATGAGATGCAAAACCCTGAAAAAATTACCAGGGCAATAGATAAGATTTTAAACTTCTTTGAGTGCAAAAAATCTGTAAATGAAGACGTTTTGAACTTGATAGAGTCAGAGATATTTATTAATTTTGGGTATAATTTTCAGCAATTAAGACATCATAGCAGGAAAGAAGAGATTATAAAAGCAAGGCAAATATCAATGTATCTGATAAAAACTAATACGACTCTCTCATTAGCTCAAATAGGTAGTATTTTTGACAAAAAACATGATACTGTTTTATACACTGTTAGAGCTGTTAAGGACGTAATGAGCATTGATAAGGTATTTAATAATATTATTTCCAAAATACAAACTAGGTTAAATGACAAGATACAGAACATCTAACGTTGATGCTGTATGAATCGTTTTTATTTACGGACAAAAAGAACAAATGATTATGACAAAAGAAGAAGTAAGAGGTAAATTTATAAAAGAGATACCAAAACAAATTATAAGCGGAGAACAACTTAGCTATGCTGATTGGCTAGAGCAGTTAATTGTAAGCAATTATGTAGTAAATAAAAATGATTTATTACAGCGTATTAGTGGGCGAAGCGAACATGTTATTTGCCCCGACTGCAATAGCGACCAAGTATATAGACATGTAAAGGGTAATGCACTATTGTGTGCAAAATGCGGTATAAATTGGGGCGAATAATTGCACCCTAACACAGGATATCATCAATGTCTAAAAATAATATTTAGTTAAAATAAATTCTGTAACATCACGAAGAAAGAGATAAGTTGAATTTGATTTTTAAATAACGTATGGCAATATGAAACGGTTGCCTTATAAGACGTTTCAAAATTAGTAATAGCCTCAAATGGCATGTTTTATGACATCTTGTTATTGGCTGCCAATTATTATTGATACACTAATTTTAAATATTTTACAAGATGACAAACGAAGAAAAAGCAAAAATGATTGCTGAACAATGTAAACCATGTTCTGCTGATTTTTATTCAGGAATTGAACAAGGTGTTTTATTGGCTTTAAATGCTGAAAAAATAGCTATTGAAAAAGCTGAAAAGTGGGACTTACTTGGCGAAAAAATTGCTAAATGTTATCATGAATATGATGATGATGGGAACGAATTAGAAACCGAAAAGCCTGAAGATGATTTATGCACTATTGGAGAATTAGCTGCAATTGCTTACGGTTTGCTATAACATTCAATGTGGGCAGGCTCCTTTGCTTGCCCACAACAAAAATACATGAAGAGTTTCAATGCTTTATGTATATAGTTATTAACTTAAATAAATAGATATGGAATTAATTGAAAGAAAGCTTGAAATAAATAAGTTACCACAAGTAGGCGATAAAGAAGTCAATGGAGAAAAACTATTTGTTCAGGCAACAGGAGTTAAGTTTAAAAGACAACCAATAACAGGAGAATACTATTTTGATTTAGATAAAAAATTTTTCATTGCTAAAGATGGCAAAGGAAATTTTATAAATGGTAAAATTATTGGAAAATAGACATGAAAACAAGACTTCTAAGGAAAGTAAGGCGTAATTATAGAATAGTTATTAATGATTACGGCAAAACAAAAGCTCAGGTAAGATCATTATTCTTGTGGACTGATTTGTATGATCGGCATAAACATACGTTTACAATGTATGAGCACGCGATTAGCAAACCACTTAAACCTATTGAACAAATTGAGTTAATAATTGGTAAAAGGTATAGTAGATACAAAAGAAAAAATAAAATAGGAAAAATTAAAAGTAATAATTGGACTAAAACATGGCATAATAAAATTTAATAGCATGAAAGAACTAATAGAAAGAAACTACGCCGCTACTGTAAAGCGAGGATTGATAAATGAAGATACTGATAAAATAGATTTTCTTCTAAAAATAGAAGAAGAATTTGATGAAGTCTATGAAGAATTTTTTAAATCAAAAATAGATCAATTTGATTTGCAAAAATATGCATCTGAATTAATGGATTTAGCAGCTGTATGTATTAATAATGTAAAGCATCTTGGTCTTGATCCTATTAAAGAATTCGAAAAAGTTGTAATAAAGAACGAAACACGGGAGGATTAAATGAACAAACTACAACGATTAGCCGTAAAATCAGAGCTTGAAAAAGATATAAATATATATTTTGGAGAGTTCGTAAAAGAGAAAGTATTTAATACATTCATGCCTGTAAAGCGTCAATTTAGAGCCGATTATTTTATCCCTTCAATTAATACTATTATAGAAGTTAATGGGGGCCAATTTATCAACGGTAGGCATAATAGAGGCGGGAAAGGATATGAAGATGATCTTATTAAATTAAATATGGCTAATCGTTACGGTTTTATTGTGCTTCAATACACTTATGAGATGTTGAAAAGACAGGAATACATTAAAGACTTCACAGTATTATTATCTGATAACCCACCTTTTTAATACAATAATCAATGACAGTAAATAAAATAATCCAAATACCAGGATTTAAAATAGAGTTAAGAAACAATCTAATAGTTTATATTTATGTCGGATAAATCAATATTTTAAAGATGAAAATAAATACAGAAGAAGAATACGAAAAAGCTTTGAAAAAAGTAGAAGTTATATTTGATGAATTAGATGCAAATCATCAAATGAGTGAATTATTAGATGCTATTCAGGAATATGAAGATAAATATCATCCAATTCCTAAAATAGATGATGAAACAATGAAAAGATGCAAGAAAGAATTAGGAATAAATGATTAATTCATTATATTTGCAATGTCTCATAGGGTTTGTTTTTTTTCATATCTTTTTTTAGCCACTCTCTCAGGGTGGCTTTTTTATTTAGAATCATTCCAAATTAGCACAATCATAAAAGAAAGTTTACAAATCTCTTGTATGGAATCTAAACATGTTTTATATTTGTGGTGTTGTTAGTAATGAAGCTAGCAAGGAAATTAAATAGATATGAAAACTAAACACTACCAAGTAACAAAACAGATCGGAACAGAGCAATATTTCTGGTCTACGACAGAATATAGATTCGTTGCAGGTAATTGGGATGTTCAACCATTGGGTAAAAGAGAGGCTGAATTTATAGCTGAGCAGGAGGATGGAATTGTAATTGATTTTTAACTTTAATAAATAGAGATATGAAAAATTTTAAACTTACATCAGAATCAAAGATTAATTTTTTAGGCAAAAAGTTATTTAGAATAGAATGCACTGTTGATTTTAAATATGCTAAAAAAGGCGATAAAGGAGGATGGGTAGAGAAAGAAGATAATATTTCCGGCAATGCTTGGGTTTACGGCGATGCTGAGGTTTACGGCAATGCTAAGGTTTACGGCAATGCTTGGGTTTACGGCAATGCTAAGGTTTACGGCGATGCT
>Ga0209636_10005670_pt1 | contig 12751 bp, 13 predicted proteins | sample DeeMarSWOR152_54_FD_187464 | JGI IMG/M metagenome (GOLD analysis project Ga0209636, IMG submission 187464) | Marine sediment microbial communities from White Oak River estuary, North Carolina - WOR-1-52-54 (SPAdes) (version 2) | ecosystem: Environmental > Aquatic > Marine > Intertidal zone >...
TTTGGATTCTACCACCACAGAAACGCCCTGTTTCTTAGATATTTTGATTGTCCCAATTAGGTTATAATAGTGCACCGCATTATAACATAGTACAATGTGAGGTGTGTGTGGAGGGTTAAATTTTATCCCCCACACACACTTTTTTCTGTTCTCCCAATCCCCCGCGCGCGCAGCCAGTAATTCATTGTATAATAACTTGATAAAATCTAAACGTATCAATGCTAATAGTCATATGGAATCGAATAATGAAATTTGGAATATATGCACCAAATTTTGGTAATACATTTGGGAACCCCAAACTTATAACTAAGTTAGCTATAGAAGCCGAAAAATCCGGATGGGATGGATTCTTTCTATGGGATCATATCGTTAACACAGAAGAAGGTTTCCCGGATACCGTTGATCCTTTCATTGCCTTAACCAGTGTAGCTGAGAACACTGAAAAAATCAATATTGGTACTACGGTAACCCCCCTAACAAGAAGAAGACCGTGGAAACTAGCCAGAGAAACAGTGACCCTGGACATACTCTCAGAAGGACGTCTAATACTTGGAATAGGATTAGGAGGTCCCAGCGAATTATCTTTAATGAATGAAGAAACAAACCTAAGAACAATGGCAAAGATGGCTGACGAACACCTTGAGATTCTTAATGGATTATGGAGTGGAGAGGATTTCAGCTATACAGGTAAATACTACAAGATTGATAAAGTAAAATTTCTTCCAAGACCTGTCCAGAAACCTAGAATAACAATATGGGGTGCCGGCACTTGGCCAAAAAAAGGACCTTTTAAAAGAGCAGCCAAATTGGATGGAGTAATCCCACTAAGTCTAGACTATAGGAATCCATTAACGCCCGATGATTTCTGTGATATGATTGAATATATGAAAAAGCATGGTTTACGTTATCCTTATGACGTCGTGGAAATTAGTTTCGATGCTACTAAAAGCAATGATAAAAAAAGGACCATTCAGGATTTTCAAGATGCGGGAGTTAATTGGTGGTTGGAATTAGTTAGTGACTGGACTGGAAGTTATGAAAAAATTAAAGACATCATCATGCAGGGTCCCTCCCAAATCTGAATTTACATACAAAATATACCCGCGCGCGTATAACACATCATGTAGTACTAGTAGTAGTATCAATTTGAGATGGTATTGAGATACCTCCGTGTACCCGTACCCCAGCCGTACCCCAAGTGTGTGTGGGGGGGTTAAATTTTATCCCCCAAACCCAAACCCTCTCTCCTATTCCCAGCCCTCCAGCCACTCATTCTCTCATCTCCTTCCACTCACTCACCTATACTCTCTCTCTTATTACACCCACACAAATTTCAGAAAGGAAACGTGGCGCGTGTGAATTAATTATTAATACAGGATAACACATTACACACGATGTCCGCCTTTAATGAAAGAATATCAATTCTTAATACTCTCTATTCTAAAATATATGTTTCAGAGCTAACTCGAATGCGTCTGTCTTCTAGGTATTTAGATGAAGCTGTCAAATGTTTTTCTCAGAATCTCAATATTTCATGTATAGTTGTTTCATCAGCTTTGATAGAGAGAACTCTTTTTTTCGAAAAAATTAGGAGACAGCCACAAAAAGCAGGAGAAACAATGAGGACTCCAACTTTGGGAGGATTATTTAAATTTTTCATAGAATGGGATCTTCTTCGTGAAAATCTCCTTTATAGAATAGAACGATTAAATTTAGAGTTAATGAATGAGAGAGGTAGGTCAAAGCAGACTATTGATAAAGAGATATGTGGTTCAAGATTTATCAAAACAAGGAATCTATTTGCACACGGTAAAGAACTTCTTATTCCAATACCTCTCTCGCATCTCCTTCCTGACAATGAAGAGGCATTATCAAGTTATGGGATTGAATGGGACGAGTTCTTTAATCCCAGTATTGATACAATTGCTTATGTTCATTTAATTAGGACACTGCGATTCATGCGAGCATATTCCGATTTTTTAAAAAAAGAGGAGTAAAGATTGAAGGGCGCGCGCGAAATTAAATGTCATGCTGTGAATAAGTAGGTGAATACTATGGAGGATGTTTGGGGAACAGAAGAGGATTTGTATTACGTAGACCCTGATTACGAAGTTTACTCTCAAATAGCTGTCTTGTATGGTTTATCTCCAGAGACCCTTACTGAGAACGAACTCATTCTGATACCCGGAAAATTATCTCTAAAAAAAATGGACAGTGACGAAATAAATGAAAGCTTATCGTTTCAGAAGAATCTTATTCCTTGGAAACAAATTAATGTACTGGATTTGAATGAAATTTTAGGGAGAGATATATTGTCTCAGTTCAATCCTTTGACCTTGGGTTTACTTTCATTAAGATTGCTAAAACCTGGCTATGTATACTTTGGGCCCATCATTACTTATACTGAAGACAAATCGACAGCATCCATAACAAATTTCGAAAAGAGACCAGATCCTTCCACTTTTTTCAATATGATGAATCTGGACAGAAATGAAAAACAAGAACTAGTGAAAATCATAAATGGGATTCATAATTTGGATCCAGAAAATACACCTTATTTACGGATTGCTTTTAACAGATTTTCAAGATATTTCAGCAATCGGCATAGAGAAGATAAATTAATTGATTTATGTATTGCGTTTGAAGCCCTTTTTTTAAAGGGGGGGTATAAACAAAGAATTCATTCTATGGGTGCATTAATCGGTAAATTATGCTCTGAACTCATTGGAGACACAAATGATGATAAGAAAAAAATTAGTTCCATAATTCAAACTTGTTATCAACTGAGAAATAAAGTTGTGCACGGTGCAGCAATAAAAGAAGATGAAATAACAAACGCACTGCCCCAATTCGAGAATTATTTTAGACAGTCAATAAAAAAAATAATATCGCGCATGCGAGAAGGACAAACCTAGAATCGCGCGCGCCAATCTAAATCCCTCATAATGGCACACGTGTACTCTCATACACACACTTATTACACCCACACATTTTCATGAGGATAGGGTATACGCGCGCTTCTTGAAAAAAAAGGTAGGAGTTACCATATTCTAAATGGATACTGTATGTTAGGAGGTTGCCCAAATCCACCAAAAATGCGTGAATCGAGTCTCAACCTCAAACCATAGTAACCCAAATGGTATAATATGGTGTATAAACAACCCAAACTATTCAATGCAACTTTTTGTGTTGCTTCTATTTTCCCCCTATGAACAATGCTATTCCTGATCGTCAAATATTCATCCCAATTTTCTTTTTCAAAAGGATGGAACTCCCTCTCTAACTCTATTTTACCCACGTGAAATTTGGGGGTTATTTTATGGTTTAAATCTAAAACAGATACAAAATATGCTTGGTTTTTAAAAAATCTATAATAATCTCTTATGGTATCTGTATTTGTTTTAAATTTTTCATATAGTATATCCATTTCCCTATAAACTTCATCCAAATTTATTTTGAACTCACGTTTATGATCGTTTTTTATTTGGAACCAAACGTTTACTGTTTCTTTCATTCTATCTCCAAAGGAATTCAAGTTTAGACCAATCGTAAGTATGGGGTAAGTTCGTATACAAAAATCCGCATAAAACATGGAATTGACGTGAAGGTTTTCCTCTCTTAGTGGAAGGATGTCGAATGAGTCGAATAGCTCATTCTCAATTTTCTCGAATGAATATAGTAAGTAATCTAAGTCTTCGATTGTACTCATCAGATGGCAGCCAAAATTTTACAAAGTTAGTAATGTCCATACTTGCCATTAGCGAATATCTTAATTTTAAATATTAAGTTTAAGAATAAATCTAACCATGAGCTCGTTTATTCTAGAATATTTACATGAAATATTTGGTGAAAATATACTATGCCCTCAAATAAAAATCGCTTTTAGTCAGGGAAAAAATAAGCGCCTTGCGCTAATAGGAGATAGCATTTTAAATTTAGTTGTTAAGCTAAGAGAGTATGAAGGCAATAACTCTACAGCTGAATCAATTGACGATTCAAGACAGCTACATGCTAATAAGAAAACTTTACAGGGTATTTTAAACAAAGACATAAATTTTACTCAATATTTGAGACAAAATCATGGTTGTACAAGCCCTGCCGGAAAAATAGGATTAGAGAGGGCTGATGATTTTATGGAAGCTATCATAGGGGCTATTTTTCTTACTAAAGGTTACAAAGCTTCAAAAACATATGTTTTAAAGATACTTCAACATAAACCCAGATAGTGCGTAAAAATCTACAGATTCGTAAAAATATTTTTAACCTCATTTCTGATTTCAATGAACTCCCTAATCTGTCCTTCCTGATCTCCGACTCTCTTCACAATGCGTGGAGACGACTTATCATTCTTCGGACCAACGCGAAGAGTGGACTTCATTTTAATACACTGCATTCTGTGCCATCTCTGAAGACCCTCATTGCCAGATAGATATGCAACCCATGCAACCACTCTCATGTTCTCGGGCCAGTCAACTGGACGGTTGAACATAACGTGATAGCAACTAGAGCTTGATTTCAGAATCACGTAGCCACCTAGGTTGAACCAATTCATCGCTCTTTCAGCCCAATATTGGGCCGTCTTGAAGTCCGTGTCATCAAGGTCCAGCATTACGGTTTCATCACTGCTAATGCCAAGAGTGAAGTTATGATTCGATTTCGTACCATACCCACTCTCCAGAAACACTATAGTCATGTGGGTTTTCTATGAAATCTAAGGCCTCCACATCGACGTAACCATTGGGTGGATTCTTTGTTGCTATTCTGATGGCCTCATAGAGATCTCTTCCCCTTCCATAGAACTCGTAGCGACCCCTCTGCTCCGTGACGATCCGTATCCTGGTCCACTTCCAGTACCTTTGATTGATACCGTCTCTGCGGAGAATCCATACAGGTACCTTTCTTCTAATCACTTTTTCAGTCGTATAGGCACCATACATGGCCACACTCCATCCCAAGATTATTCCTCCTTTTCGTTTTCAGGTGGTCCAACGAAGCGGAGGAGTGAGCCAACTTTCACAATGATGCCTTCTTCAATGAGAGGGTGAAGATAATTTTCTTTGACGGTGCGCGGTGCGAGGCCCAGCCTGATGCTGAGTTTATTAATCCATTCTTTGTAACTACCCGTTCCCCAAGCCGAAATATAGTATAATGTGTTTTTCATCAGTTCGAGTTTGTTATTGGTGCCCCGATTGGGACCTACTCTGTCCAGATCAAGGTATTCTATGCATTTCGCTACGAGGTCACTCTGGTCTTTTTGCTTGAGCCACTCTTCATAGGTTATTTTTGGTAGACCTTTTTTGACTCTTTCTTCATTATGTTCAGCATACTTCTCTGTCTTTGACATTACTGTCACTCCCATCGAGAGATAGCCATTTTCCTTTTTCGTGGGCAATCTCGTATCCTCTACTTTCTCTGAATCCCTCCAGAATTCCACGCCTAAGCTCATCATCCATATCAAACTTGGATTCTATGTCGGCTAGAATGAGGTTTCTCAGGTACTCTGAAACGCTTATCTCGTAGTTTAGGGAGAACAGTTGGACTGTGTCATATACGTCAGGTTCAACGCATGTAGATAGAGTGATTTTCTTAGGTGTACGTTTAATCTCTTTATCAGGATCAACAAGCTCTATCGTGAAGCTCATTCTTCGTTCACCTCCATACGACTTGAGTTTGCAACCTTCTCAGAATCAATTTCTAGGTCAAGTAGTCGAATCAGGAGACGATCAAAGCTTTCTCCAATCTCTTTCTGAGATTGTAGCCATTTCCACACCCCTTCAGATATCCATATGATGGTTTTTCTACCGGACATATCAACCGTTAAAGTATCATCAAAAGTTTAATAAGTATAGTTCGATACACTATACTCCGATATGGTGATGTGGACATGGGTATAGAGCACCACATGAAGCGTCGTCAACTCGACAATCGGGTACTAATCATTAAGGAATTGGGCAAAGAGGACCTTATGTTTAAAGAATTATTGGAAAAAGTAGATATATCAAGAGGCACACTGAGCAACCATCTCAGTCAATTATTGAATGAGGGAAAAATTGAAAAAAAATACAGCTTATCTAAAAATGCAACAGTTTATTCTTTGAATCCTAAAACTTACTGGCGTGAAGTAATCATACATGATTTCGTTAATTTTATTGGCTCTAGTATGATCGTCCAAATTCTTGAAAAAGAAATGGGAAAACGAAGTGATATCGACATGGGAGAAGCCTTCCCTTATGGTACTGTTGAGGATTTTGTAAGGACAAGATACAAACAAAGTAGACTGTCTTATCGTGAAATTTTGGATATCTTGAAGGAAGAATATGGTGGTTGGATCGAAACTGTGTCAAAGGAGGATTTTCCATGAACCAAGCTAGATCGCAACGAATAGTTATGGATGGCTATGGCTCCTATTTGGGGATGGAAAAAGGCTGCTTTGTGCTCAAGGACCGGAAGGGGAACGAGGAGAAGTATCCGCTCTTCGAGAACCAGATCAGTGAAGTAGTCCTGAGAAGCGGTAATATGGTTTCAACTGGCGCGTTGGCCTCCCTCGGATTCTGGGATGTTGATGTGATGGTGTTGACTCAGAGGGGTAGGCCGGTAGCAGTGATGAAGAGCCTCGATGATGATTCCCATGTGAAGACTAGACTATGCCAGTATGAGGCTTTGAATAATGGTAAAGGAGCGTACGTTGCTAAGCAGATAGTGTCATCTAAGATGAGGGGTCAAAATATCCTACTGGAAAAATACGGCCTTGAATCCCACGGTGAGGATGATGTACAATCTAAGATTGAGAGTTTGGAGTCGTCAAACCTAGATATCTTTAGGAAAAAGTTGACAGGTATGGAAGGCAAATTCACAGAGAAATACTTCAACCAGATATTCCAATTGCTTCCAGTTGGCCTTAGACCTGCGAAAAGGAAGAAGTTCAAGGCCTATGATGGTTTGAACAATATTTTCAACATTGCTTATGAGATGCTTTCATGGAAGGTACACAGAGCCATTATCAGGGCGAAGATGGAGCCGTATCTGGGCTTTCTTCATTCGGTGCAGTATGGTAAGCTAAGTCTTGTGTGTGACCTTCAGGAGTTGTACAGGTATGTGGTGGATGACTTCGTGATCCAGTTCTGTCAGGACCTCAAAGAGAGAGATTTTACCGTTAAAAGTGAGAGCATCTCAAGAAAGAAGAAGGGTAAACGAAAATATCTGAATAATGCTGAGACCAAACATATGATGAAGGAGCTTGAGAATTACTTCGAGTCGAAGGTTGAGATCCCTCTCATAAGACATGGTAACAGTCAAAAACTGGAGACGTTGATCAACGAGGAAGCATTGCTGTTGGCAATATATCTGCGAGATGAGAAGAAGATGTGGGTTCCCAGAATTTCCCCTCCTCTTTACATGCGTTGATCTGTGGTTCTTGAGATATTACGAGCGGATCAGACCTCATTATAATTTATTTCTAATTTTATATGAATGTTTATGTGATTGAACATATAATGGTAGACTGGGGTATGCCGTCCAGAGTGAACGCTGGTGGGTCTGCCACAGCTGCCGGAATGAAATACCAAGCTGAGATTGGTGCTCTTTGGTGTGCTCGAATACTTCTGCAGACTCCGCTCCCTCGAAGCTATAACTTACCAAATGACACCTACCCAATCCGGGTCTCATTCGAAACAGCAGACGCTATAAACGACATTCGAATTGACTGTAATAATGATGAAAAACTATTTGGTCAATGTAAACGAAGCATCCGATTTAGCAGCAGGCCTCAGAGCGATTGGACATCTGTTATAAGGCAATTTTGCCTCCAGTATCTGAACGATGGAATAGAGGGTCAAAATAATCGTTACATTCTCTTCTATGAGGAGAGTAATAGAAGATTTACGAGATTTCAATTAGTATTAGAAAGACTACGAATTTCTTCCGAAAGATCATTAAGGGCAAATGCCATAACCGTTGAGGAAAATAATCTATGTGACCAAATAGATGCTATTGTATCGAGGCTTGAAAGCGAAATTCCAGAAATATCTATAATAATTAATGAAGTTTTACGTAGAACATATCTTCAGCAAATAAGCCTAGCTGAAGGAGGACAAGATAGAAATGAATTTTACAATGGCTTAAGATACAATTTACTTCACGACCCTTCCGAGATAAATCAAGTCTGGGACTTAGTTAGAGAATTAATAGATACTATTCAAGCTCAAAGAGGATCTATAGATAGAAATACATTACGACAAAAAATCATTAATAGTGGAATTAGGATTAAAGACACGTTATCATTCAGAAATGATCTACAAATTTTAGATAGATTTAGTAGAGAAAACATTCAAAATGTTTCTGCTAGAAATAACGTTCTTCGTATTAATGATCATTGTATAACAATTTCAAGAAGTATTGTTGACGCAATGGAAGATGTTATAGAAGAATCATCTATTCTAATAATTGGAGAGGCTGGATCTGGAAAAACTGGAGTAATAACATCATTGGCTCAAAGATTACTATATCGTGGGAATAGGGTTTGGTTCTGGCCGACAGATCATTTAAGAGGCGAATCAATATTACATTTTAGGAATCAATTACAGTTATTAAATTCATGGAGAGCAATTTTTAATGAGATTAGTTCAAATTCAGATGTATACTTGATGGTCGATGGTCTCGACCAGATAAAGAATTTTAGAATTTTTCAAGCTTATAATGATTTATTCGAAATAGCTATTCATTCAGGAATAAAAGTTATAGCTACAATTCGTTCATTTGATCTAAAATATCAATCAGGTATTAGATCACTATTTCCTTCTACTCCTGGATTAATCTCTGAAGAATTTATAGATGCTAATTATCAAGAGGTGAGTCATTTTAGAGTACCTGATCTTACAAGCTCCGAATTAGATCAAGTAATCAGCTTATGTCCTGAGATTCAATCAATCATAGATTCTAATCCAGAAATAAGTGACATTATCTGTAGATTATTTTACTTAGATCTTCTCTGCAAAATGATATCTAGAGGAGATATTATCGAAGGAATCACGCGTAATATTACTCAATATGGGCTATTCCAATTATTCTGGCAATCGAGAATAGACTATCCTACCGATTTAAGATCACAAAAAATTGAGTTATTAACTCGAATTGTTGAGAGAATGGTTAATGAGACATCTTTACGGGTTGAATTACCATCAGGACTAAATACAACTCTTGAGGAATTAATTAGTCTTGATATAATTAATTATCCTCCTACACGACCTGGGTGGTTGCTTGAAGAAGATCATATAGTGTTCAATAATAATTTATTATTTGATTATGTTGTTGAACAGCTTTATATTCGTCGACATCGTAGGGATATTGTTACTGAGATATATCAAAATGAATTAGTAAGTTATTTTCTCAGACCTGGTCTTAAAATTTTTTATTCGTATCTTTTTGTCAATGCAAATGAAGAATTTTGGTCAATTCTTTTAAATCTTGAGCAATCAGCCGTTACTTTAATCCACAAGTATCTATGTTATTTAGTTATTGCAGAGGAATCGAAGAACTTTTCATCATTAGAGCGAATGTTGCGTGAACTCTCTTCAGAAAACAACGAATGGGACCAAATAATTGCTGGGGTAATATCTGCAGCCAACTTTCAAGTGTTAAATCATCTTTTTAAAAATGGGGATGGAGAGTGGTGGTTAAGATTTGCATTGAACCTTCTGAGTACAAATAGACCACAAATTATCAATAGAACTTTTCTCATTTTCAGAACGGCATCGGATCTATTTGATTCACTTTCAGAAGAAGGCCAGTCCTACTTGAACCAGGCTGGAATATTTTTAACAAGAATTGGTCTTTCTGAAGCTTCTACGTCGGGGTCAATAATATTTCCCATTAAATGGTTAACTCAAACTATTGAATATCAGAGAGAAGTTACATCAGATATGATAAGAGAGATAATTTCCACTCGTGAACTCGAAAGAGCTGGACATATTCAAGCTTTACCTCTTGCACAGAATATTGACCTAATTTGGCGTCAAGATCCGCAGCTGGCTGCAGATATCTATGGTTCCATTTTTGGATTCATCGAAAGAGATACCTCAGAGACAGAATTCGGTTCAAGATATGTACTCCCTCTCAGGAGTACTAGAAGTCAAGATTATAGAATGATTCAATTTATTCTAGCAGACAAGTTTCAGATATTTTTAGAATCTAATCCCATTCATGCCACGTTAGCTCTCAGTAAGGCTGTTGAGAGCAAAATAATGTCTGAAAGGATGTATACTGAAGAGCGTTATCTTTCGAATTTTAATTGGTTAGAATCCGCTTGTTCAATTAGGAGCGATGGAAGTTCAATCTGGGATAATAACTCATCAAGTCATGATGATTTATCTAGAATGCTTCAAAGTTGGCAAGAATATCTCATTTCGATGGTGTCTTTGGAAGATGCCAATGATCTCTTTGAAGGAATTAGAAATGTTCTTATCATAGAAAATGAGATGGCAGCATTATGGAGACGTTTATTACTTGCAGGTTGTAATGTTCCCGATTTTTATGCCGGTAGATTATACTCTTTACTTTTAAATGTTGAATTATTAACACATTACGATTTAAGAAATGTAATTAAAAGAGCTTTGGAGGTTTTTTCTCCTTTTTACAGTGATGAGGAATTTATTTTATTAGAATCAGAAATTCTTTCGATTTCTGGTGAACTTTTCTCCACTCTGGATTTTTCAGATGCCGAAGATATAGCCAATCGTATAAAGATAAGTCTTATTCGATCGATACCTAGAGAAAGACGAAGTAGTCTATCTAACGATTTTATAGAAGAACATAACGATATAATTAATAGTATTGATGAAAGCGATGAAGGTCCAATTATATTTGAATTTACACAAAGGATAAGTAGAAGAATTGAAGGAATAACAACCGATGATCAATCACAAATTGAGTTTTTAGATCTTTTATCTTTTATTAACGATGTAAAAATAGAGGACATAGATGAAGATAATTATGAAGAATTATATCGTAGAATTCATGAAATTGAAGAGGAATTAAACTTAAGATTGTGCTCTTTAGACGAATCAATTATATTAAATATGCAAAATAAAGTTTTATATGGTTATTCAAAAATTGCTCAAAGTAGAGTGCCAATTTCTTCATGTCTAAAGTCTGAATTAATATCTAAGTTTAGAAGAGTAATACAAACATCACCAAAAAGAACTCCCTCATCTGAAGAATTAATTTCCTTTGATTCACAACAAGGATGGTCAACATATGATCCTGAGATAAATGCAGTACAAGGATTTGTTTATCTTGTCAGTCAAATGAATCCGATTCCTGAAGAAGATCAAATAATAATAAATTCAATTGTAAACCATCCCAATCCAGAAATAAAATATCATTTTGGTCAATATTTATGGTCTTTCCTTTCAACATGGCCTGACTTAATTTGGAATACATTAGATCAATGGATATTAGATTTTGGAGAATCTGGAATGCTTGGAGTGTTTAAAATTATTTTTCGAGTTCCTTGGTTTAGTTATCTTTATAATATAGACTCGGAAAGAGCTTGTAGCCTTTTTATTAATCTCTTAAATGCCGCAAGAAATAGGTCTGACCCATCAACTTTAGAGCATTTAGGTAAATGGTTAGCAGTACTATTGGTGGAAGAAAATCATGATTGGGTAAGAGATCAAATTTTCTCTTCATTAGAAAGCTTCGCCGAAAGAATTCACGAAATAAGAGGTATGTTGGATATATGTGGAGGTTATGTTTTGCCTCGGACTGTATCATTAGATTTGATCGAAAACACAAATCAAGCATATATTCTAACGTTAACTATCCTGAATGAATCAGCAACTAACCTAGAACAATATTTCGCTGAAATCGACAATTTGGAAAACTCGGATAATCCAGATTGGGTAAGAGAAGCTAGTTTATTTTTCTCAAAAATAGCAGTTGAATTTAGGTTAAATTCAAAATCATTCGCTGAATTCTTACCCACGTTAACTCCCTCTGAAAAAAATTCAATTCTTATTCATTGGTGGCAACTCATTGACCCAATACTAGAACAATATGAGATAATAATTCGACCTGATCTTTTACATGACCTGTTACAAGGATTTGAAGCTATTCACATCTACTCCCTACAACAATCCTACCAATGGATGAACAGATTATTATCACCGATTCAAAAGATCGCATCTAGTGACTATCTAATTAAAGAACGTATAATGGGAATAATCGAGAATACTCTAGTAAATTTCAGAGATAAATTAATCGAAGATTATTCCCTTTTTGAAAATTTTACTGCGATTCTCGACTCGTTATTGGATTATGGATGGCCTAGAGCAATCAATGTGGCTATTAGTATAGATGACTTATTTCGATAATCAATCTTTACTAAATTTCTCATCATATTTATCAACATTCTACTCTGATTCTGTATAAAGATGAATTCTATTGATCTATGGAGGTTTATCAGAAACGAATATGAGAGGAGACCGCTCATTTCTGATTGCGCGTGCGTTTCCCTATATGTTCGTGTCATCGACTAGCCTGCGTATACATTCACTTCTTTCTGAAAGATGTGTGGGTGTATAGAGAGTGTGTGTAGGTAGGGGAGTAGGGGGAGGGGAGCAAGTGGGTGGCGATGGCGGGGGGGCGGCGGGGCGGGGGAAAGGGTGTGTTTGGGTTTGGGGTTAAATTTTATCCCCAAACCCAAACTTAGTTCCTTTCTATACCACACCCTCTTATCTCATCCTCAATAATCTCC
>Ga0209636_10005671_pt1 | contig 12749 bp, 15 predicted proteins | sample DeeMarSWOR152_54_FD_187464 | JGI IMG/M metagenome (GOLD analysis project Ga0209636, IMG submission 187464) | Marine sediment microbial communities from White Oak River estuary, North Carolina - WOR-1-52-54 (SPAdes) (version 2) | ecosystem: Environmental > Aquatic > Marine > Intertidal zone >...
GAACAGCAATCGGGATCAATACGGGTCGACGGCTGTGACGTAAGAGATGTAACACAGAAGTCTCTGCGCAGCCAGATGGGAATCGTCCTCCAAGATTCATTCCTCTTCACTGGAACGATAATGGAGAACATAAGATACGGGAAACTGGACGCTACAGAAGAAGAAATAATGAACGCGGCTAAGATAGTGGGCGTCCACGAGTTTATAGCCAAGCTACCAGACGGATACAATACCAAGATAGGCGAGCGAGGAGCCGGTTTATCTGTGGGACAGAAGCAGCTCGTCTCATTTGCCCGTGCTCTGCTCAGGAGCCCTGCTCTGCTGATCTTGGACGAGGCGACCTCAAGCATCGATCCCTATACTGATCTTCTGATCAGGAAAGCCATGAAGATTCTCCTGAAGAACCGAACTTCGGTGATCATAGCGCACAGGCTTTCAACTGTGAGGAACGCAGATAGGATCCTAGTCATAAACGACGGAAAGATCGTTGAGGAAGGCAACCACAGGAAACTCATGAAGAAAGGAGGCCTATACAGCCACCTGTACAGAATGCAGTTCAAGGAGCCGGAGAAGCCTATAGCACCAAGACCACAAGAGGCACGATGAAAGACAGGCAGCCCCAGTTACACATGAAAGCAGTCAAAAGGTGCGCAAGTCAGGCTTTACGTTCGCTTTAGCTCCAATGCCTTGTAGATGTTAGTCAGGAGCTGCAGCCAGCTTAAGTACGAGTTTATCGAGGCTCTCAAAGCTGTGGTATCTGTAGATTCGAAAAGAAGTTCGAGATTCCTTCCTTCATTTGCTACCTGAACTTTGGAACGGTGCGTGGCTGAGGATTCGGTCTCTGGTCTTAGAGCTCTCAGAATCATGTCGGCTTCCCTTTCTGAGAGGAGCGTCAAGCGTATAGCGGCCGAGGCCGTTCCTGTCAAGTTTCCCACTCAACAGTCGAAATCGTCATGCGAGGCCCGACCTCGGCGTTTTCAGGCAGTACATAAAAAGAAAGGCGAATCATGTGGGAGGATTCTACTGCAAGACGCATCGTTGCCCGGTATTCTGGGGGTGTGGGGCCGGTCTTCATTAGAGGTAAGCCGAGAAAACTGGACAGGCCTTCTCTCAGTCTTTCCGCTTCTGGATTCCCCACATTTGTCCCGTCCACGAAAAGCGATTGGCTAGGCTTTTTTGCTGCGTCAAACTCTCTCTGCGGCTTGATTGATCGGATACATATGCAAGGGGGTACTTGGGTGATCATTTCGTTCACTTTGAGGAGCCTGATCCTGCCGAACCCGCCCTTCCACCGACCGATTATAGCTATCTTGTCAGCTCCAAGCTCAGCTGCTTTCTCTCCGACTTCGTGTAAGCTCATCTTTCCTCTATTCAGTCGTTTCAAGCCGGGTATGGTGCGCTGAAGATCACGGCACAGAGTTCTTATTCCTTTGGTAGGCCGACGCGAAGTCGTCAGCAGAATCATGCCTGTTACCGTTGCATCATGTGGCATCAGCTGACCTAGTCGACCTGCCCGCTTCTTCTTGCCGAACGCTCAGCTGTCACGCCGAGCTTCGTTGATGGGACGTAGGCTCCTCCAGCAAACTTGTAGCCGCACCTAGCGCATGCCCATATTCCTACGCTTTCTCGTCGGACCGATTTGGAGCTACATTGCGGGCAGACATGCTTCTTCCTCAGCTCAGAGATTACCTCCCTGTATCTTCTCCTGGCTCTGACGCCGTATCTGACGCCAAGCCCGCCCGTTGGCCCAACCTTCTTCGCTTTCTTCCGACGAGCCATTAGCTCTCTGCCACCAGTTTCCTCAGCTCTTCAGCCTTTTCTCTTGCTATGTCTGCGGCTTCTATGATCTGTTGCGGAGATAGCGTTCCAGCGCCGCCCTTCTGTATCGCACAGAGCTTCCCGGCTTTGCCGAAGGTCATCGTTAGCCGGGCATCCATAACCTCTTCCTCGTCGAGCCAAGGATCTACAACCAGTTTCCCGCTTATATCAGCAAACGTAACTGCGATCGGGAAGTTCGCTAAAGGCAGCTCCACAAGGCCCGGTTTTATCTCGACTTCTTCTCCCTTTACCTCATACTTGAAGATCTTCGCGTTTGTGAGGGCGCCGAGTGCGGACAAGGCAGAGGCGTCTATGAGGTTCCCGTCATGGTTGAGTACATAGACATCAACAAAGACCACGAAAACCTTCTTCCTTGGAATAATGCAGAGGTTTTCAAGGTCAATGGCTTTGGATTCGCGGATTCCTCTGTCGACAACTCTCGCCAACTCCACGGAGTCTTCTCCGGGAGGACCTGCTTCAAACTCGGGTGAGGCTAGTGGGACGAACTCTGAATTCACGGTTAGAACACCGTCATCTGGCCTGTCAGAGAACGGTTCTCCAATCCCGATTTTTATGCCGACCATGACTTCTGTCTTGCCTAAGCGAACCCTGGCTGATCCTTCGGCTTTTCCGATGATTCCGGTCTCTATCTGGATCGGCCGGTAGTCGGTAAGCCCCCTCCCGTCCAGTCTCTTCCCGCTGGCAATCAACTGGGCTATTTGCTTCTGTCTTATGCGCGATATGATTCTTGAAGTCATTCTCCTTCTACCTCCTCAGCTTCCTCTTTGATTGCGATGTACTTGGCTTTCAAGGCCTCCTTCTGGAGTACATAGATCTGTCTACACCCATCCAACGCAAGATCTATTGCTTCTTTGAATTCATCAATAGTTAGTTGTCCGTCCATCTGGAGCAATACGACGGCGTCAAAGTTGGGCATGTAAGCAATTGGCACATCAGCTTCTCCTTCCTTGTCTTCGATGTCATTCAGATCCAGCATGAGATGTCCATCAGCCTTTCCTGCAGCGCAAGCTGCAACTAGATCCCTCATGGGAATGCCGGCATCTGCCAGCGCGAGGGATGCGACTGTAACGCCTGCACATCTTGTTCCTCCGTCAGCTTGCAGAACCTCGATGAAGAGATCGATAGAGGTTCTAGGAAACTTCTCCAAGAAGATTGCTGATTCAAGAGCTTCGCGGATCACCTTGGAGAGTTCCACCTCACGTCTAGAAGGCGCCGGCGACTTTCTTTCTTCTACAGAGAAAGGCGCCATATGATACCTACACCGCAGTATAGCTCTATCAGGAAGAGCTAGGTGCCTCGGATGGACTTCTCTTGGGCCGTATATAGCTGCAAGAATCTTGTTCTTGCCTTGCTCAATATAAGCAGATCCGTCGGCATTGTGAAGTACGCCAACTTCAAGTTTGAAAGGTCTTAACTCGTTTAGCTTTCTCCCGTCTGTTCTGACTCCTTTCTGATTGACCAGTTTAACATCTTTGGGCATTATGCAATCTCACTCCTTTCTTTTCTTATCATCTCAGTTACACGATCTGTAAGCCCCGAAGTGTGGGCTTCTTCTTCGATCTTCTGGATGGCTAAAACCGCTATCCTTTCGTCCTCGCGGCTTCTGCCAGATATTGATATTAGGCCGTTCTGGCCGACTGTGATGTTGCATCTTGTCTCCTTCTTCAGCATGTCAATCATGGATCCTTTTCGGCCAATGACCCTCGGGATCTTTGCGGGCGAGACTCTCACGATCTGACCGTACGTTATCTTTCCGAGCTCCGGCTCACGTGTCGTCAAGCTAGGATCACGCGTCCGATCGAACGCTATGATCTGCGCTAAAATGAGATCGCCTACGTCCAGGAACTCCGAAAGCTCATCCCTCTGAGGTCTGAAAGGTCTATTCAGTGCTTCTGAAGCTCTCAAGTTTCCCTTGTAAGGAGAGTAGATATCCACGGTCCACCCATGGAGGTCCACTTCCACAACCTTCCCTATGACCAGATCCCCAACAGAGGGAATATAGAAGTTATTCAGTGCAACAACCTGAACCTTCTTTCCCTTGTACTCGACGAGTCCGAGCCTGCTTGCATAGACCCTTTCGTCGTCCTTGAAAGTATTATCGCCTGCTAGATAGTCCCCTTCTGCCAGAACATCGCCGGGTGTAACGATCTGTCTATTCTCACAAAAGAATGGCAAGTTCTCAACCTCTTCCTTATTCTACTTTGCGACTTGGGCCTCGACGTTCCCTCGTGTGACCTGCCCCACCTTCTCCAGGAAGGGTCCATACATTCCCGCTGGCATCTCAACAACTGCTGACCATGACCCATCGGCCCGCCAAGATTCGCTTGTGATCGTGCCGAACGACTTCACTGTTCCGTAGGCTCTCCCAGCATACTGCGGCGGGATGTGGACTGATACTGACAATTTCTCGATGCTTAACGGCAGAACCGGACGGAGAAGCTTGATCGCCTCGTTGGCTTGCTCCTCAACACTTCTGAAAGGGTCCACCGGGAAACGAATCTGCTCTAGAGCTTGCTCTACACGCGTTGGGGGATGTGGAAGCTTGGTCCTCGGATCGACAGACTGCCGAGATATGAACGCGATTATCTTCCTCCGCATTTCCTCAACCATTCGCTTCCTTTGTTCAGCGGTTAGCTGCAGAGTACCTCTTCTAAGCACAATCTCAGCTATTTCCCGAGTGTCTACTGTTCCAAAGGCTTCCTCAAGGTCCTTTTCTGGTACCTTCAAGCCTTTGCTTGCATCACTGAAGATCGTTTCCGCTACCAGAATGTCTGAAAGGGAAACGGATTTTCCTTCGCGATAGGACAGGGCTGGTTCAGGTTTCACTAGGAGTTCAAAGTTCCTTCCGTCGACATGCATGCGCGCAATGGTGTACGCCTTGCTCATCACTTTCCACTGCCCAGTACTTCCTGTAAGTACTTCTCGGTCTCCTCATCTGGTACTAGCCCGAACCTTTTTGTCTCCGAAGGAACGACAGCCAGTTTCATCTTGGGCTGTTCTTCTCTTGCTTGCATGGATTTCACTAGGCATTTTACTGCTAGCTTAGTCGCTTCCTCTAACGTGCAGTCCTCACGGTACTCTTGCTCCAAAATGCCCTCAACCGGCTCTTTCCCGATCCCGATTGCCACAGCCTTATAGGATCTGTATGAGCCGCCGGGATCTGTGGTGAACAATCGTGGGCCGACTTTGTCGACGCCTCCGAAGATTACCGAGACGCCGAACGGTCTGACGCCGGCATGTTGTGTGTAGATCTGCATCACGTCGCCTATTCTTTTCGTGACTATCTCTACGTCGATTGTTTCGTCATACATCAACCGGTTGCTCTGAGCATATATCCTAGCTTCATCAATCAATATTCGCGCGTCTGAACTAATCCCTACAACAACCGCTCCGAGATGCTCATCGACCTCGTAGACCTTTTGACTGAAATCTGGATCTTGCAGTCGTGACTCCACCCGTTCTTCCGCTCCGATCACAACCCCTTCAGGGCACGAGATGCCAATGATCGTTCGACCTCGATTCACCGTCTCAAGTGCATATTCTACCTGAAAGAGACGCCCATCAGGAGAGAAAACCGTAATTGCGCGGTCATAAGCTCCCGGAACGGCAAAGACTGACAAACCAATCACCTCTTATGGTCTCTTCTTACACATTCTCTTTGAGAAGTAAATGAACGAACTTAAAAAACCTTTTTGTACCGTTCTCGTGCTTTCTTAGTATGCTTTCCTTAGGTCCGACTGTCCGTTTTCCCTAGAAGCTTTCACGTCGCCGCAGCAACTTACGTACGATTGGATAAGAGGTCCCGTGAAATGGGTCCCCGTGCACCCTCGAATCCCAGAACCGACAGAGAGTATCCTTGACGATCGAAGAATGATATTAAAGATGCAATATTGTGCGAGCCGCTTCCGCAACATTCGGGTATGGCTGAGGCCAAAGTCTGAAATAGGAATACAGGAAAGCTATGCGTAACGACTGCACAAGGGTGAGAAAAGCCTTGAAGATCGGGTTCATGAGTGCTTGTTTGCCTGAGTTGTCTTTCGAGGAGCTAGTTCGATGGGCCTCGGAGAACGGGTTCGACGTACTTGAGGTTGCTTGCTGGCCGCATGGTCCTCCGGACCGCAGATACGCTGGGGTGAACCACCTTGATGTCTCGGACATGTCTGACAAGAAAGCCAGATTCATAAGCAAGCTGCTGGAAGACAGTGGGCTTGGTCTCTCGTCTCTGGGGTACTACCCGAACTTTCTGACTCCGGAGGAAAACAGCCGACGATATTACATTGATCATCTCAAAAGGGTCATAGCCGCGGCTAGCCGTCTCGGAGTCGGAGTTGTTGGGACCTTCATCGGGCGGGACATGCACAGGTCTGTGGAAGACAACCTCAAGCTCTACGCGGAGGTTTTGCCGCCACTTGTGGAGTACGCCGAAAAGCACGACGTGAAGCTTGCCATAGAGAACTGTCCGATGCAGTTCCCGGAGCACAGCTCTTGGCCGGGCGGAACGAACGTGGCATTCTCGCCGCCGATTTGGAGGAAAATGTTCGAGACCGTCCCGAGCAGGAACCTTGGCCTGAACTATGATCCTTCACATCTTGTCTGGCAAGGAATTGACTACGTTAAACCCGTCCGAGAATTCAGGGACAGGATTTTCCATGTACATGCGAAGGATACGAAGATCGAAGGGGAGGTGCTCAAGGACATCGGCATCTACGGGTACTACTGGCACGTGGACAGGCTTCCAGGACTCGGAGACATCGACTGGCGAAGATTCATCGCTACGCTCCACGAGATCGGCTACGAGGGGGCAATCAGCATCGAACACGAGGACCGAAACTGGGAATTCTCAGTTCAGAAAAAGGAAGAAGCCCTCCTCTACTCCAAGAAACACCTGCAAAGATACATGTAACCAAAAGGAAAACACAGGCACGTACTTCCACGACTACTCCGGGCTCCAACTCTGAGGCTTCAGCCACGAGTCTGGGAATCGTTATGTGGAAGTCCCCGTTGCACTTGGCATGGGACTCTTGCTAGGTTCCCAGACCCAACAGCCGCCGGTCGAGAAGTTGAACAGAACTCGAAATGAAGTCGAGCGGAACTTCACAATAACTTGCCAATAACTTCAACTGATCTTTCACCTCAAAGAAGAGCTAGAGGCAATCTCTGAACAAGAGAAGAAGCCCGGCAAAACCACTGTCCAGACTCGCGCTATATAGGGGGGAGGGGGAGAGCACAACACAGGAGAGCAGGCGTACACAGACAGCGCGCCCGAGGCATGCGCCAAGAGGACATGCGAAAAATGCGGGGGGTATAGTTTTTACGGGGAGAAATCAACGTAAAAACAAGCACCTACCGGGCTGACACAAAAGATGGGGGGGTATCCAAGATAGGAGCCGAAAACCGCGAAACTTCCTAGTGCCTATCAGCAAAAAATGGGGGGGTGCCCGTTACGCGCAAAAAGCAACGTAAAAGGCAGTAGCTGACCCTAGCCACGCATCTTGGAACCGCGGACGCTACGAGATCAGAAGTCTTGTCTGTTACCGAACAGGGAAAGAGAAGAACGTTTCGACTGTGCTGAAGGACTGCCCTCGGATTCGGGCACGGACACCCCGAGTATCCTGCCGATCATTTGGCGACTCCTCTCAGTTTCTGTACTGCTAGGAAACTCTTCTCCGCAACCGAAACGCAGCTCAAAAGGTCGTCGATCGTTGACAGGAATGTCATCAGATTGTCACCATCATACGTTATGGAGGTCACGACACTCCTGTCGACAGCGGACGTCTCCACAGAGAGATTCTCAGGCGTCTTGGCGTTGTCGGGCGAGACAGCCTCTGAGACCGCCTTAGCCTCTCTCTGATCTCGGTAGAGAAGGGTGATTCTAGCCTCCACCTTCCCCCAACCTCGCTAGACTCTCTCTCACCAATTCATCGACATGCTTTAGGAAACTCTCTCTCTGCTCGAATGGAACCTGAGCGCCCGCAGCAATATCGTGTCCTCCACCATTCCCCGAGAATTTCCCAGCAGCGGAATGCATGATCTCTCCGAGGTTAAACCCTCTCCTAGTCAGCGCCTCGACAGTCCGAGCTGAAACCTTGATCAGATTCTCTTCGCGCATCAACGAGTAGGCGATCACAGGCTTCTCCGTATTAGGCATGTTCGTTGAAAGAATCGTTGAAATGGCGCTTATCACCTTCTCATCGATAGTCTGTCCACCATGCAACACGTAAATGTTCCCCATCTCTTCTACGCGGTCTGGATTCCTGTCCAACCAGCGGAGATACTCCGTAATCGTCCGCCTATATTCGTCCAAAGCCTCGTTAGCCTCTTCAAGGCACCTCGAACGATCCCCCATGCAGATCGCTACGCCCAAGCTCGGCTTCCCAGTTCTTCCTGTAGCATTCAGGAGAACACCAAACTCTCTCGCGTCGCGGAGAGGAGTCCAAGGTTCCTCGCGTTTCAGTATATAAACCGTGCCCAAAAGACTCATTGCAGCATCGCTTCTGTAGCCCCTGGAGACAAGATAGTCAGACAAGGCCGAGAAGATCCTCCGCTTCTCGTCCTGCGAGAGGTCTCTTAGAGCGCGCCATTTCTCACCTTCCTTCGGCTTGATACCCAAGCCCACAAGGAAGGCTAAGCTCTTGTCTTCTTCTCCGCTTATGCCAGGGATGAAAGGGTTTGTAGTATAGGCCAAAGCCTTATGGACAGGCCGCGTCTCTCTCCCGAAGAAAATAAGATCAGTCTCAACTTGAAGGCAACCCGCTTCAGTCGCGTCCTTAACAATGAGGCTATTGACCCCTCCCAGTCCTCTTTCATCATACTTGTCCTGCATGTCTCCCAAGGCTCCTACCACCCCAATGCCAGCTAGGTCAACATTTTCCTCTGAAAGTGCCTTCGCGACAAGATAGGCGGTTCCCGCACCACTGAGGTCGGTTGCGCTGTCGATGCCGAAGAGGTGAGGATTTACATGAACGAAGGCCTCATCTGACTCCCCAATCGGCTGGTGATGATCGAGTATGACGAGAGACCTTCCCTTCGCCTTCTCGTTCAGAATATCCAGATGCCCGCTTCCCATGTCCGTCAGAACAGATAGGACATCCTTTCCGGCGGACACTTCTCTGGCAACGTTCTCATCGAGCCACCTCTCAATCCGAATACGGAAAACCGCGTTCATCCTTGCTAGAGCAGATCCCATGATCCCTGCTGCCGATAAACCGTCTGCATCCAAGTGAGATACCACAAGGATGCTCCTTCCTCTCTCCACGTGTTCAAGTATAGCCTCGGCAGCTTGGCGGGCCCGGTCCAATAAAGCCTCGATCTTCCCGTCTTCAGCTGCCATGAAGATCCCAGGCTACGTGACAGCGAGAGTTGTGCGGGTGTACTTCCACTCTTCAGGCAAGACGCCTTGACGCTTATAATATCTGGACAAACGATGGATCTTGGACTCAATATCCTGAACTGATTTCCTGTTGTACTTGTCAGTTCTGCTTCGTTCGAGATGCGTACGAAGCCGAGCGGCCTTTCTCAACAGTGCCTCAAGATCCTCCGGAACTGGAGATCCAAGATTGTTCTCCTTCAGTATTTCCACGATGCCTTTGCCGACTATCGTCTTCACGAGAGGGATGCCGTACTGGTCACGCAAGATCACGCCGATCTTGCTCTGAGGATTCCCTTCCCTAGCAAGTTTGACCACCAAAGCCTCCACTTCCTCCGAGGTGTATCTACACCAGCTCGGACTTCTCCTGCTTAGTGGACGAGTGGAATGTGACTGTCCTTTATGCTTCTTCGGCACTGACTCTCCTCCGTCAGAGACTCTCTAAAACAAACCAACGAGTATTTAAAAGCTTTGTTGGGACGCCTCAGAGCTCGACTTGTACCATTCTGCAAACCTTCTCAAGGCCCGAGCGCGATGGGAGAATTCGTTCTTCTCCTCCAAGGTCATCTCCCCGAAAGTTCTCCCTTGCCTTTCCATTGGTTCGAAGACCGGATCGAAGCCAAAACCCAGACTCCCCATAATCCTCTCAACGATCCTCCCCTTCACCACTCCGTGGAAACACCTAGGAACCGTTCGAGGGCCACAGAAAGCGACTACCGATCTGAACCGGGCTTCTCTATCCTCGCAGTTCTCCAAGAGCTTTACCACACCTTCCTTTCCTATAGTCTGGTAGACGTACTTAGAGTAGGGCCCCGGGAACCCGTTCAATGCGTCTATGAACAGACCTGCGTCCTCAACGATGACGGGCAACAGACTTCTTCTTGCGGCATCAACCGCGGCTGCCTTGGCTATGCTCTCTATATCATCATCTTGGATCTCCAAGGCCCCTATCCTGAGCATGCCAGTAGCCAGACCGTGCTCCGCTAAGACTTCTCGAGCCTCATTGAACTTATGAACATTTCCCGTCGCAAAGAAGACCAATCTTCCCCAAGGGAAACTCCTGCGCGCCAACAAATCTCTCCTCTTATAGTTTCTGAGGTCCTTCACTTCACCTCTCTGAGATGTACCTGCCTCTTTTCTCTATCTCATCAATCTTTCCTAAAACCTCTTCCGCTGCCTTATCACCCATGACTTCCCGGTAACCTTCCATAATCGCCCCAAAGCTTTCTCTTGCGTGTCTGTAATGAGTGCTATTGAGAGCTCTCTTCATGAGATGAAGATCCACGCCTCTGGCCTCCAATTCCCCACTCTGCTCGCTCAGGCCGAAGTCAAGGAACACAATCTTGCCTCGAGGCGTCAAGATCAGGTTTGAGGTTGTGAGATCGCCGTGGACTATCCCGTTACTGTGAAGCCTGCCGATCAGTCTACCAATGCGACGGCACAGGCATACTCTCTCCTCTTGCTGCAGATCATTCAGAACCTGCTTGACTTGCTTTCCTTCGACAAACTCCATCACGATTGCTGCTTCAGCCAAATCCACCATGAATATAACAGGCGCCGGGACCCCAGCTTTCCTGGCTCTGTTGATAATCTGGGGTTCATGTCTGGTTCTGTGAAGTTGGATTTCCCTGTCAAGTTCCGGTACGCGGTACCTCTTTGATAGCCTCTTCTTGAGTATAACCTTTCGGCTATGCCACTCTTCCAAGTACAGGCTGGCTTCAGCACCTTTCTTAATCAGCATCCTCATCCTCAACCCATGGAACCTCAACTTCGTCGAGGCGCCACCTCAATCTGACGAAGCTCTGCTCAACCGGAACGGTCGTCTTGTGCATGTATGAGAGAACTCCAGTCCAAGCGATCATCGCCCCATTGTCGGTCGAGAATTCTCTAGGGACCACACAGAACCTAGCGTCTTGATCCTCTGCCATAACTCTGAGCATAGACCGAAGTCTCTCGTTAGCAGCGACTCCTCCAGTCAGTAGAACTTCAGGTTTCTCGGTGTGCGCTAGGGCTCGCTCTGTAACCTCCGTAAGCATGGAGAAGACGTATTCCTGCAGACTGAAACAGAGGTCTTCCAGACTGTGTCTTCCGTCATTGACAAGCTGAGTCGCGGCGGTCAAAAGACCGCTGAAAGACAGATCCATGCCTTTCACCACATACGGAAGAGAGACAAGCTCACGACCTTGACTCGCAAGCTTCATAACCTTCGCGGCGACCGGAAGCCCTTTCTCTGGCCGCAATCCAGCCTCTCTAGCAAAGACATCAATGCAGTTTCCGACGGGTATGTCTAGCGTTTCTCCGAAAATGCGATACCGACCGGCCGCGAACGCTGTGACAAGGGTGCTCCCGCCGGAGACAAACAACGTGACAGGGTCTCTGGCGCCGGTCGTCATCTTCCCGACCTCTATGTGGGCAACAAGATGGTTGACGCCGACAAGGGGGACACCTAGGTACGAGGACAAGGCTCTTGCGGCCGTCGCACCTGTCCGGAGGCAAGGTCCCATCCCAGGCCCCTGTGAAAAGGCGACGACCTTGACGTCTGTGGGTTTCAGACTCGCCTCTCTAAGCGCTTTTGCCAAGGCTTCTCCTGCGACATTCGCATGGTGTCGGGCTGCCTCGCGCGGGTGTATGCCTCCTTTTGCTGGTATGTGGGTACTGACCACATTGGCTAGAACCTCTCCTTCGAAGGAGACTATCCCGACTCCGAAGTCATCAGATGTGCTCTCTATCCCTAGGCAGTAACCTTTCTTCACATCATCATCTAATGCTGCCGAAGCCGTCTCGGTCCACCCACATCTCTTAGTCCCGGATTCTTGCTAATATTCTTTCCATGCCCTTCGTGGGGAAGACTATGTATCTAGAGATTCATTAAGGCATTGAAGGATCTGCTCTCCAATGCAATTCGCAGAGGCACATCTGACGAACCGAAAGGATCCTTTCGCCCCTATACGATCTAGCTAGGTTCCCGCAATCAGATCACGGCCTCTGACATTGCACGGCGAAAAGACGGCTTTGAGCAAGACTTAATGGAGAACCCAAGACAACGGTTTGGCTGGTGTTTTCTGCGAAAATCCGATCCTCCAACTCATGATACTGCCTCTGGCCAACGCCGAGACATTTTCCTCATAGTCCACGCGGACGATATCAGTATGTGTCACTTCGTCAACCAAGCTACGAAGAAAGCCTATGAAAAGGGTACAGTTTCTTCTGGAAGCCTTATGGTTCCGTGTCCGTAGTTCATGGAGGCCGCCGCCTACTTTCGAGCGCATCCCGAATTTGACGTAGACCTCCATCTGACATTGACGAGTGAATGGGAGCTTTACAGATGGCAACCTGTCGCATCAAAGGACAGGGTTCCCGGCATCATCGACCAAGACGGTTTCCTTTGGCGCTCCTCAGAAGAGGTTGCGCAGCACGCTACGCCCGAAGAGGTGGAAACGGAGATAAGAGCCCAGATCGAACGTGCCAAGCACTTTCGCATCCGCCCTACCCACCTGGACACCCATATGGGCACGCTCTTCGCTCGGTTTGAGTATGTTGAGGT
>Ga0209636_10005672_pt1 | contig 12746 bp, 9 predicted proteins | sample DeeMarSWOR152_54_FD_187464 | JGI IMG/M metagenome (GOLD analysis project Ga0209636, IMG submission 187464) | Marine sediment microbial communities from White Oak River estuary, North Carolina - WOR-1-52-54 (SPAdes) (version 2) | ecosystem: Environmental > Aquatic > Marine > Intertidal zone >...
GTATCTTCTGAGCGTACTTCCCCTCGGAGAAGGCCGCCTCGGCAAGCATCAGCGCGCCCATGACCGCCCCCTGCCCTCCCATCCCGTGGAACCTTATCTCTATCAACTCTTCTTCCTCGATCGGTTGTTTCTGATAAGGGATGATGTTAAACTTATTATCTTTTTTCACGTGCTAGCCTCGCGCGAATTAAAGACCCAAGACGTAATTAGATTGTAAGTCGCGTATTCGATCTTCAGGCGCGCGCGGGGGAGCTCCTCCCCCCCAAGTAAAGTATCTATCTGGAGCGACGCCTCACAAAATTCGTCTCAATTCCCACAGTCAAGATCTAACTAATCCCTGGCTTCCACATTGCCTGAGATGAGGGCGTCAATAGCTGACTCCAGATCGTCATACTCCTCGCCGAGAACATCGTTGATTCCATCCAGAAGGGAATCGAGCCACTCATACCCGTTCAGCTGTGCTAGTATAGCGTGGCACCTCGTCGCTCACGTACAATTGGCAACTCGTGCGCGCAAGGTGGTCTATCACATGTGCGAAATTGTCCTACAGCTAACTAGCTTCGCATAAGGCGCTGGAAATAGTCGACAATCTTCTCGTGGATGGGGATGTTTGTAGCCTCGATAAGAGCCTTAAAGCCTGGAAAGCAGTTCGCTTCCAAGACATAAGGCGTTCCATCCGCACCGGGAAGTACGTCGATGCCGACTATCTTGAAACCAACGGCCTCAGCTACCTTTATGGCTAGCTCGTCATAGATGGGATCATTGAAAGCTTCCGCCTTCCCCCCCGCACTCACATTATACCTAAAGTCTTCAGGATTACTTCGCTTCTCTCTGCCCACTACTTCACCATCTATAACGAAACACCTTACGTCGTAGCCATAGTTAGGAACGAATTCCTGGAGATAGAAGACGCCCTTGGCGTGAGCGCGGTTGTACCACACGAGGAATTGTAACAGATCTTGGCGGCTTCGGATTTTATCAAGCCTAATTACGCCAATGCCCAAACCCCTACAAAGGGGCTTCAAGATAACGTTTCGTCCAGAGTCGAGTAGATCGGCGGCGAACTCATAGGCCTGCGTAATATTCTCAGTTATCAGTGTCCTCGGATGAGGGATGTCGAACCTAGCCATCTGGATAGTTAGGTGCCCCTTGGAGTACAGGATCATGCTCTTAACCGGGTTTATGACAGTTCCGATCTGTCTATCTAACTCTTGGAGAATGAGGACACGGTGCATAAACTCGAAGGTAGAGAACCGGTTTAGCATATTGTTTGGTACATAGACAATGTCAGCGCTTATTTTAGACATATTTGGCATGGAGAGATCCCAGGTCGCTATGAAACTGAATGGTATTTCCCGGGCTTTGGCCGCCTTCGTAACTAGTCGTGTTTCTGGCCATGCGGGATCTTGTGTGAAAATCAGAATGCTCAAACTATCCACTCCATATTCCATATATGCTTTTCCTCAAACCCTTTTAAGCTATAAGATTTATAGACGCAAGTCTCCAGGTGGAGTAAATAATCAAGCGCGGAAACTATTATTAGAATTTACTTAACTGCTGAAATAACTGTTTTCCTTTGAAGAATTGAGAGGTAAAATGTTATTCTATTGAGCCAATGTAAGTCCAATTTGCCACGTTACTTTTTTTTATCTAAGTCTAGGATCTAGTGAATCTCTTAATCCATCTGCTATTAGAGAAAAACTTAGTGAAAGAAATGCTACTCCAAGCGCGGGAATTAGACATATGTGTGGTTTAAAAATGAAATATTGTCTACCCAGTGATGTTATGTAGCCAAAACCTATCGCGGGAGGAGGTACACCTATACCGAGAAAGCTTAGGGTTGCCTCTTGTTTCACGGCAAGAGCTGCGCCCATAGCGATAACTATTGTGAGAGGTCCAATTGCGTTAGGTAAGATGTTTCTGAACATGATATGTGAACTACTGAACCCAAGAGCTTTAGATGCTAAAATATAATCCCGTGATTTTATACTCATAACGGTCGATCTCAATATCCGAGCGACTCGCGGTATCCTTCCAACAGCTATTACTAAACAGACATTCACCAAGTTTGCGCCCGCTATTGAAAGAACCACAATGGCTAGTATGATATTAGGAAATGCTAAAAGTATATCACAGGCTCTCATTATAACTTCATCAACTACGCCTCCAAAGTAACCGGCTATTAACCCAATAATTAACCCGCCAATAACAGCGAAGGACACACTTATCAGAACAACTAATATCGAGGTTCGACATGCGAAAATGCACAAGCTCAGTAGATCTCTACCTAGCCAATCAGTCCCAAAAAAATATTTCATATTGGGAGCCTCCAATCTAACCGCGAGGTTTGTTTCGGTAATTGGGCGTGGCATTACTAAATTTCCAAATATGGCAAGGAACAGATAAATACAGAAGATAACCAAACCAATGACGGCTGTTCTAACTCTGAAAAATCTTTTTAGCATAGAACGCCATTCAACATAATATTCTTCTTCCTCCTCCCTTTTTTCTTTACCAAGGAAGCCTTCGAACCAGCCCTTTAGCGTTTCCATACACTTCACCTGACGCTACAATTTGATCCGCGGATCGATCCAGACATAGGCTAAATCGACCAATAAATTGACGATTAGCAAAATGCTGATAATTATGATAAAACAACCTTGTATAAGGGTATAATCACGCGTAGCGATGGCGCCCCACATTAATCGACCAACACCTGGATAAGCAAATACAAGCTCTATGGCCAACGCTCCCCCAATTTGCTGAGCGCTTAATACGGCGAGATTAGTTATCACAGGGGCTAATGCATTTCTCAATGCATGTTTGACTAAAACGAGTGTGTTGGATAACCCTCTTGCTTTAGCAGCGACAACAAACCAGTCTCTATTAACTTCTAAAAGGCTTGATCTCATTAACCTTGTTGAAGTACCAATTTGATGTGGACCAATGCTTATAGCAGGTAGTATAAGGTGCCATATATCTGGAGGAGCGCCAGCTCCAACTGCCGGGAGCCAGCCCAGTTTAAGGGCAAAAATGTAAATTACGAGGAAAGCCGCTACATAACCAGGAAAAGCTACATTGAAAGTTGCAAATATATTGGTTAATTGATCGATTATGGAATATTGTTTCAACGCAGCAATTATTCCTAAGGGTACTGCTAAGCACCATAGAAAAAGGATCGAAAGACCCATCAGCCGGAGGGTATAAGGTAATTTCTGAAGTATTACTAAAGAAACAGAGCGGTGAGGCATGCTAAGAGTCTGGCCAAGGTCTCCTCTTAGGACACCAAAAAAATATTTGAAAAACTGCTCAATTATCGGTCTGTCAAGGCCCAAATAGCGTTCCATACTGTCATATTCTTCTTGAGTATATTCGTAATCAAGAAGAGCAGCGACGGGATCGCCTGGAGTTAATCGTAAAAACGTAAAAGCAAACGTTACTGCAACAAAAAAGGTAATCGCTATCAATATCAATCTTTTAGCAATATATCTCCACATCTTAAAATCAACCCATATAGGTTTTGCTCAAGCAATAATAAGCTTTTTCTTGCGTGCGCTTGGTTTTGAGAAGATTTGGGTTATGTATTAATCTATTTTGGTCGACTTGCTTCGCTAACAGAGGTGGAGAGACGAGTTTGACGAGATGACCAAAAAAGGAGGAAGTAGACGTTATTAGATAATTATCATCAGGTTTCATGTATCCCTTCTTGTTTTTGGTAAACCCCGCTCGAGCTAAATCCTGACCCATGCGATCACCCATCGCGCGCAAAATATCAGCCTCATGAGGGAAAAAAGAAATAGTATTTTTAATTAAAGGAGGGCATTACTTCCCTTGCAAAGAGCTTTATCATCTGTACTCCATCATCTATACCTGCTGCATTTATACGTAAGTCCACCGTATTAGCCCCAGCATTGGCATATCTCTGTAGGTTTTTTATTACGTCATCAGGTGAGCCGATAAGACCATTCTTGTAAGCGCCTTCCATCCTTTCTTTTGGTCTTCCATGATAGAATGCCTCTAATGTGTACCTGACACTTCTGCGAGCTTTTTCGCCATCCTCTCTAAGGCACAAGAAGTTTTGGTTTCCGATAGTTTTGATGTCTGATTCTTTTCTTCCATACTTCTTTAGGTTCTTTCTTAGTTTAGGTAGTCCCTCTATATATTGTTCTGGAGTGGTAGTTCCGGGGAAGAAACCTGTTGCATATTTTGCGGCTCTTCTCAAAGCAGAGGGTGAGAAATGACCTGCGTACCATAAAGGTAGATTTTTTGGTCTCGGAAATATCTCAATTTCTGGTATTGACGCATATTTGCCCTGGAAGCTTATTTTACCTGTCGAAAATATCTGTTTTAATATCTGAATGTATTCCTCCATTATCTTCCCTCTACGAGAGAAGTCTACTCTTGATGCTTCAAAGTCGCTGGCAATGTTTCCTATACAGACATTAGATACATATCTGCCATCAGATAGGTGATCGAGAGTAATAGCTTGCTTTGCATATAGTATTGGGTCTCTTATTGGCAAGACCACCGCACATGGAATCATAAGAATGCGCTCGGTCATTCCGGCAACATAGGAAAAAACTGATAATGTCTCATAGACATTGCCAATGGGTAAACCCATTTTTTCTCTTGCGTCTAAGATATCTGCCGCCCCTCCGGCGGTGTGATATCTTTTTTCATAATTAATATAGACATGGTCGTGTGTAGTGACAGCATAATATCCAAGAGATTCGGCATTCTGAGCAAACAAGCGTATCGAGTCAGCGGATGCCATAGCTCCCGTTACTGGTAAACGAACACAAAAATTCATTTTCATTTTCTTTCACAACCTCAAATATAATCTCATAGTTACTATTTAAGATTTTTTGGATGCGCGCGAGAAAAGTAAGCTATATCTGTTAGTCGATTTCTCACCTGAAAGTTAGAAATCTCAAGAAGTAAGTGAACGAAAGTCCACAAATTAATAAAGGTTAAAAAGGCGGAACATACTTCTCTATTAGGTGATAAGAATGACGGTAGATCTTGTTATCAAGAATGGGACAATCTACTCTGCACACGATTCTTTGCGGGCTGGTATAGCCGTTAATGACGAGAAGATTGTTGCTATAGCGAAAGAACCTAACCTTCCAAAAGCCGATAAAACTATTGACGCTAGTGGAAAAGTGATCATACCCGGATATATTGACTTGCACGCCCACATTAGAGACCTCGAAACGGCATACAAAGATGACTACGAACACGCTTCAAAAGCAGCAGCCGCAGGAGGAATTACGATGCACGTCGATATGCCGAATGTGAAGCCTCCAACGAATACTGTTGAAAGATTCATAGACAAGAAGGAGAATTACGCTGAAGGGCATTGCACCGTTGATTTCAACATGTTTCCGAGCGCTAGCATTGTCGAAGAAATACCCAAGCTAAACAACCTGGGTATTCTTGGATACAAGATATTCATGATAGTTGACTCTAAGAGAGATTACCCCCACATGCCTGGGATTGGCATAACGGACCTTGGACACCTGTTAGACATTTTTAAAAATGTTCAAAAAACCGGATTACCAGTAATCGTACATCCCCACAACATGGAATTACAGGATTATATCGAGAAAGAGATATGGGCTGAATTAGGAACAGACCCAATGGCATACTTTGAAGCTGGTCTTAGGTACGATAGTCTCATGAGAAATTTAAGCGCATCTAACTGTATCCAAATAGCCGAAGCCACTGGAGTCAGACTTCAGATTACTCACTGTGGTAAGAGTAAAATGATAGATATGGTGAGGCAGGCTAAAGCTGCGGGTATGACGAATTTGACAGCAGACGCCCACGCACATATGGTCACCATGACAAAAGAAATTGTTGAGAAGCTGGGTCCCTTAGCCTTGGGAGGCGGTACTAAGCCTGAGGATAGAGAGGCTTCTTGGAGAGGTTTCAATGACGGAACAATAGATATGTTAACCTCAGAGCATTCACCTCACTCGCAAGAAGAAAAGAAGGCTGGCTGGGAAGACATGTGGAAGGTCCCTGGTGGCGTCGGCTCTGCTCTACAAGAAACTTTGCCTTTGATGTTAAATCACATCAATAATGGAAGAACGAGTCTGAACAAACTCGTTGAACTCACGTCGCTCAATCCAGCAAAAGTCTTCGGTTTATATCCTAAAAAAGGTGTTATACAGATTGGATCAGATGCGGACCTCACGATAATTGACATGAAGAAGGAGGATGTCATTAGAAATGAAAACTGCTATTCCAAGTGCGGATACAGCTGTTACGATGGCATTAAAGTTAAAGGCGTTCCAATATATACGATATGCAGAGGAACTGTAGTAATGAAGGACGGAGACATCACAGTAAAACCAGGATACGGAAAATTCCAACCTAGATTAGGCTGGAAATAAAAAAGATAATTCAAGGCCTTTTATTAAAACACTCTATCTTTTTTCTATTCAAGTTAATGGTATTAAATTACCATCATTTATTTGGCAAGTTTATGTATTTAGACACAAGTCTCCTTAAAATATTATAACTTTTATTACCTTGTATATTTCTCCGTTTATTTAATCGTCATAATATAAATTACGTGAGCGCGGCATGTGAGAATGAGATATGACCTCCACTAACATTTTGATTATGATATAGTTTTAGGATCAGGCACCAATTCTCAAAAGGGTAGTTATAGATTTTCTTTTTATTTTTTCTTTTCGCGCGCGTATTAGTCTTGTAATAAACTTGGGACGTTCTCTATTTTTACTTTATAATAAAGGTGTTAACATGATCTATTATGACAAAATTTAATTAGGTAATACCCCCTACAAGTGATTCTGAGGGAAAACAATTATGAAGAATGAACAGCTAATAGCTATTGCAGTTATTGTAGTGATTGTAGCTGGTGGGTTATACTACTTCTGGTCTAGTGCTCCTTCGCCGTCTCCGTCTCCTTCGCCGTCTCCGTCTCCTTCGCCGTCTCCGTCTCCTTCGCCGTCTCCGTCTCCTTCGCCGACTCCCGTAGTGGAGCCCCAATACGGGGGGACAATTCGGTATGCTCAGGATGGTTCAGTTAGAAATCTTGATCCCTTCTTCACTACTAGAATTAGTTCATTGGGTCAGCATTATGGAGAGCCTTTGGTTGTAATGTTACGAAATGGCACAATAGTCGGATGCTTAGCAGAATCGTGGGATATTTCTTCGGATGGATTAGAATACATATTCCACCTACGAAAAGGTGTAAAATTCCACTGTGGCCGAGAATTTGATGCTGAGGACGCCAAATTCAACTTAGAATATTTAGCGGGCATAATCAGCCCCCTCGGTGTGAAAACAGGGCTTACCAAAACCTTTAGTCTCGGTAACATAGAGAAAGTAGATATCATTGATGACTACACAGTGAAAGTTACAATGAAAAAACAATTCGGTGCGTTTCTCGGTGCTCTCACAGATCCTTACTTAATGATGGTCTGTAAAGAATGTTACTTGGAAAAATTAGAAACATACGCTGATGAACCATGCGGAACAGGAGCATATGAATTAACAGAATGGGAAAAAGATAGTTATCTTCTATTCGAAAGATTTGATGACTACTGGCAAGGAAAAGCATACGCAGACGCCATTCGAGTTGAAGTAATCCCCGATATGAGTAGCAGAATGATGGCTTTAGAATCAGGAGAAGTAGATATCGCTAATTCTCCAGGACCATTTGAAGAAATCAATCGTCTTCGGGAGAAGGGATATGAATTGAATGAGGGTCCGGTACCCATTCGAGTTATAAGACTTGTTATAAATGCACGTTGGTGGCCCGGTAACAACACGGACTTCAGACGAGCATTGTTCATGGCGATCAATTATACAGAGGCATTAAAACTTGTCCTTGGTCCACAAACGGAAACAACAGATCTATGTTGGCCTGAAGGACACTGGTGTCATGACCCAGAGAACCAAGAACTATTCGACGAGTTATACCCATATGACCCAGTTGAAGCTAAGAGGATCATTGATGAGCTTAAGGCTGAAAGACCCTTGGACTATCACGGTAAGCTTTTATTCACTTCATGGAAGGGACATGAATTCCTGGCACTTATTGAGTACGTAGTAAACGAATGGAAACTACTTGGAGTTCCTTGTGAAATTCAAATGACCGAGGCCGGACAGAAATACGAAGTAATGGGGCAAACGGGACCTGGGGACATGGACTTTATATTCTACCACTTTTACATCTATGAACCATTAATGGTTTATAGGTCGTTCCATTCACTAAGTGGTAGAAGCGTGATCGACGGCATGAGTTACATTGGACTAAATGACAGCTACGTTGATGAACTGATCGATATGGGAGTCGAAGTAGCCCCAGAGTTACGAGCCCAAGTATACCAAGACCTGGAGAAATATCTACTAGAAGGATACTGGCATCTACCTGTCGAAGCTTCTGGTAACCAGATACTCGTACGCCCAGAAGTCGATCATCTCAGAGATGGCTACGGCGCAAAGAGTGGTCCATTTGGCAGAGCACATTGGATTTGCTACAATCCAATTTGGAATCAAGCATGGTGGTTCAAACCTGAACAATAGCATCCTCCCCCTTTTTTCTACTAAACAAGAAGGTTTTGTAAATGTTTTTGAGCGATAATGTTTTACTTAGCGTAAAGAATCTCAAGACGTATTTTTTCACCCCAGAAGGTACAGTAAGGGCCGTAGATGGCGTTGATTTTGACATAAAGAAGGGTGAAACATTAGGATTAGCAGGAGAGTCTGGATGCGGGAAAACTACTACCGCATATTCGATAATAAGGCTTGTTCCAAGGCCTGGTCAAATAGTTGATGGCGAGTTATCTTTTGAGGGAGAAAACATCCTGAAAAAGACAGAGAAAGAAATGGTAAAAATGAGAGGAAATAGAATATCAATGATATTTCAAGAACCTATTGCGGCAATGAATCCTGTCTATACGGTAGGTTCTCAGATCATAGAGGCTATCAAGATTTGCCATAAAGGAATAAGCAAAGAAGAAGCAAGAGATAAAATGATTAATTTACTTAAATTAACAAGAGTGAATAATCCAGAATTGATAATAGACAAACATCCACATGAGCTTGACCCAGGGTCCGTGCAGAGAGCCATGATAGCTATCGCGCTCTGCGGCAATCCACCGCTTCTTCTCGCGGATGAGCCAACTACCACAATGGATGTTACTACTGAGGCTCAAATTATTGAATTATTAAAGGACATGAAAAGGGAATTTAATATTTCAATTTTGTATATAACCCATAATTTAGGCGTAATTGCTAGGATGGCTGATAGAGTTGCCATAATGTACGCCGGGAAAATTGTCGAGCTGGGTTCTATCCAGAATGTTTTTGGTGATGCAAAACACCCTTATACTAAAGGATTATTGAGCGCTTTTCCAAGACACGACCAAGATATTGATGAGCTGTATAGCATTCCTGGTGTTGTTCCCAACTTGCTCAGTCCATTCACAATGTGTAGATTCTACCCGAGATGTCAATTTGCAGAAGATAAGATATGTTGGAGAGAAGAACCAGAACTTATTGAAGTTGAACCAGGCCATTGGGTAAGATGTTACCTTTATGGTGAAAACGTTGAGTAGCAAACTGATAGAAGTTAAGGGATTGAAAAAATACTGGCCAATTGGAAAGACAGGTGTATTAGGGAAGCCATCATATTACCTGCGTGCTGTGGACGATGTTGCTTTTGACGTAAGAGCGGGAGAAACATTTGGATTAGTTGGAGAACTTGGAGCTGGAAAAACTTCGCTTGTTTACACTATGATCGGCTTACATGAACCAGATGGTGGGGAAGTTCTTTTTGAAGGTCGCAATATTTTCGATTTAAATAAGAAAGAGCTTAAAGAGATAAGAAAAAATATTGGCGTAGTATTTGCAAATCCATATACCTCTCTAAATCCAAGGATGACATTCGGTCGTACATTAAAGGAGGTATTACTTACAAATCGAATATTAGAAAATTCTTCAGAGGCAGAAAAAAGAATATCCGAAGTACTTCCCCTTTTGGGTTTTGAACCTCATCACATCCCCAGATATCCTCACGAATTTAGTGGAGGACAAAGACAAAGAATAGCAATCGCCCGAGCTCTTATATCTTATCCTAAATTATTGATTTTAGATGAACCCACTATAATGTTGGATATGTCAGTCAAGGCTTCAATACTAAACTTAATGAGGAGACTAAAAAATGAATTGAATCTGACAATGGTATTTGTCTCCAACAGTCTAGGCGTAATTAGGTTCATAAGCGATACAATTGCTGTGATGCAGATGGGACGTTTCGTTGAAGTAGCCACTAAGGACGCGCTCTTCTCTTCACCCAAACATCCATACACTCTGAACCTGATGGCGACTCTACCCTTGCCCGATCCTGACTATAAATTGAACCCAATTCTAAAGATGGGTGCCATCTCGACTACCCATCCTGAAGGATGTCCAATTCAAGGAGGTTGTCCATATGAAACATCAAAATGCTATAAAGAACGCCCCAATCTTGTAGAGATAGAAAAAGATCATTATGTGGCATGTCATAATATTAACTAAGGTTCTAAAGTTTGGTCTATGCCATGTTCCTCGTTCCATTTTAGGGCATTTATTGATTCCCCTGTTACGCCTTTTGCATCCTGTGTCGCTAAAAAGACTGCTGAGGGTACAAGGACCTCTGGTTTAAGTAGGTTCTCCGCCCTTCTAGGCATTCCCCTGTTCAGATCCGTGTCTACCTGTCTACCTGGCCTCAGGGTGTTGACGGCAACGTTAAAATCTTCCATCTCTGAAGCAAGAATCTGAGTTAACCGCTCTAAACCAAATTTGGAAACGCCGTAAGGTGCATACCCTGCCCCCGAATTGCGGCTCATTATTCCCTTTCCCTCTTTCGTAATCCCTGCCCCAGAAATGTTGATGATGCTACCGCTTCTTTGAGCCTCCATAGTCTCTAAGACGTATTTTGCACAGAGAAATGGGCCTCTAAGGTTTGTGTCGATTATCTCGTCCCAAATCTCAGTCTCAAGGTCTTTGATCCTTCTCGGTCCTCCAGCAGCCAGTGTCATTCCTATTCCAGCATTATTCACTAAAATATCTATATGACTAAACTCCTCCAAGGCTTTTTCCAACATATTTTTAACATCTTCCTCTTTACAAACATCAGTTTTTATTGCTAAAGATCTCCTACCAAGTTTTCTGATCTCCTCAGCAACTTCCTCTATCTTAGATTCGGTTCGGGAAGCGATCACAACATTCGCACCTTCTCTGGCGAAGCCCAAGGCGATTGCACGTCCTATTCCTCTCCCGCCACCCGTTACGATCGCTACTTTTTCATTTAATTTCATGAGAAATCACCACATTAAAGATAGATTCAACCATTTAAGTATTACAATATATTTTTTCTCTGTTCGATCTATTGAACGCCTCAATAACATTACTAGTGTGTTACCCTCCAATCTCATTAAATCCGATTCCCAACAAGTTATCATAATCCATCATCCAAAGTGTTATATATTTTGTGAATGCGACCATTGTGTATGTTGAAAAGAATGTTCTCGAAATATGGAGGTCTCCTATATCCTGCCAGAGATATAGACTACGCTCGAAGTGGCGTCATCGTGCCTTACGCACTAAAAGGTTGTGAATGAAATTGGTCGTGGATTTAGTCATTACAAATGGAGAGATATGTACGCCCCGTGGGCGTTTAAGGGCTGGAATAGCGATAGATGAAGAGAAGATCATCGCAATTGCTAAAGAAGTGAACCTACCTGATGCTGACAGGACCATAGACGCAAGCGGAAAGATCATAATACCCGGATTCATCGACATAGAGACTCACATACGTGATCCCGGATACACCTACAAGGAGGACTATACTACCGCGACAATGGCGGCTGCTGCAGGTGGTGTGACACTCCCGGTGTCACAGCCGAATATTAGGCCAACTCCGGATACGGCGAAAAGGTTTGAGGATCACATAAAGATGGCTGAGAATAAGGCGGTGACTGACTTCAGCGTAATTGCAAATCCCAAGGTAATAGAGGAGATACCTAAGATAGCTAAGGCAGGGGCACCGGGCTTCAAGTTCTTCATGGACTTGTCGAGGTGCGATTACCCCCACCCAATCGATTGTTTCGTTGACAACGACGCTGAGATACTCGAAATATTTGAGGCTGTGAAAAAAACGGGGCTTTTCGTAGGCCCACACCCAGGTGACTACGATATAGCGTTACATTTCCAAGAAAGGTGTATGCGAGAGGGGCTAAACGATCCGATATCCGTGAAAAAATATTCTGAATATCAGGGATTAGGAACAAAACTCGGTGTCGCCAGAGTTATTCAAATGGCAAAGTTCGTAGGAAATCGACTGCACATATGGCACGTCAGCCAAGACAGAGGCACAGCAGACATGGTGAGGCAAGGTAAGGCTGAAGGTGTAAACATCACCTGCCACGCCAACCCTGGAAGTCTATATGTGTGGAAAGCCCCGCCAGCTCCCAACCCTGCTTGGATGTTCAGAGATAGGGAATGGGAAGGTGACGCGCGCGCGCTCGAGGAAAGGCTGAAAGGAAACTGGGGGGCGTTGATAGACGGGACCATCGACGCAGTTGGAACAGACCACGCCCCTCACTCAAATCCGGAGTTGCAAAATAGATTTGAAAACATGTGGAACGCCCCTAGCGGAGTACCTCGACTCCAAGAGTATGTGTCCATCTTCTTGAGCGAGGTGAATAAGGGCACAGTTCCACTTG
>Ga0209636_10005673_pt1 | contig 12746 bp, 9 predicted proteins | sample DeeMarSWOR152_54_FD_187464 | JGI IMG/M metagenome (GOLD analysis project Ga0209636, IMG submission 187464) | Marine sediment microbial communities from White Oak River estuary, North Carolina - WOR-1-52-54 (SPAdes) (version 2) | ecosystem: Environmental > Aquatic > Marine > Intertidal zone >...
CCTCGGGCAGTGATCTGGACAGGATTGATGGCGTCCACTCCGGCGTCGATGAGATCTGGTATGAGCTCCCGGATGCTTCCGCAGCAGTGAAGCATCACTTTAACCTGAGCAAGCTCTTTAGCCCGCTTCCACATCATCTGATGGCGCGCCTTGAAAAATTGTCGGTACATATCTGGTGAGATCAACGGGCCGGTCTGCATACCAAGATCATCTCCGAAAAGTATGATATCAATTTCATCTCCTACTGCTCTGAGGAATATTTCGAGGGCGGCAAGGTGGAGTTCAACGACTCTATCCAGGAAGGCGTGGGCGTGCTTCGGATTCTCGGCGAGGAGCATGAAGAACCTGTCGTTCCGGTAGAGGAACTGCCCCATCTCAAAAAGGCTACCCCCAAAAAGACCGATGATCGCTCGATCAGTGCTAGCCTGGAGATGTCTTGCGCCCTCGGAGAGAATTCGACTTCCTTCAGGTCCTTTGACTAAGGGACCAGGAGGGGAGGCAACGGTATCCCACATGGATTCTTCCAAAGCTTCAGGAATAGCATCCAGGTCATCAGACTCTAAAAAAGGGTAATAGGATTGCTCGAAATAGAGCCCTTCTTCGGGCATGACTGCAATCACCCGTCCGCTCTGGGAACGAATAACCCACTGAGCGCCATGCTTTTCCGGTTTCACCCAAGCAGGAATCTGGCACTCAGTGCCATCCGGAAGGATCCAGTCTGCCCAGTCGCTGTCTTCGAGAGCAAAAGCGCGGCCCAATTCTATAGTATCGATGCCAAAACGGTCCAACACATCCTCATCCACGATCGCCAGTTGCTGGATAGGGTCGTAGACTTTGACTGTCTTTTGTGGGAATCCCAGGAATTCTCGCAATTTGGGATAAACGATGGCGGAGATGCCTGAGGACTGGTGTCCGGAAAAGTCGATAGGCACTCGATCCGGTTCCCTGTGATTCAGGGCAGTTAGAACGCGTTCCCGTGAAGTCATCTCTACAGAATTTCTCTATGGCTTTTATCACAGAGAAAAATCGATGTCAAAAAATTTTTTGGGGTCGGGCCAAGCTAAATGATTGATATTATGTAAATAAGGTGCTTTTTTCGCGCCAATTTAGGCCTTAGAATAGCAATTTTGGGGTCAAAAACATCATTTTAAGAAATTAGGCCCTTAGGCTTAGAACGACAATTTTGCAGGCAAAAAGAACGGTTTAAGGGCAAAAAATAGGCAAAATCTGAATCTATCTTCTAGATAATAAAAGAGATAGCTTGGCCCGACCCCAAATTACCAAATTACTCGATTCTTTTTATGATGTGCCAGCCATACTTGCAGTTTTCGGGATCGTATTTGGCAAGACCGATTCCACCAACTGGAAGTTTGAAGCTCAAATCGCCAAAAGCCTTCACCATACTTGAACGAGAATATTCTTCTTGGCTCTTATCTGGTTCAATGTCAAAATTTGCTATCCTGTAAATGCCAGGATATTGATCATCAGTAAAATTTTTAACTAACTTATCAAAATCGTCGCCCCGCTTGGCCCTCTTAAAGATCTCCTTTACTAATAATTCAGCCTCAAAACGAGTTCGTTTAACACTATCTTTTGGAATTGACCCTTTAAAGGCAATCAGAATATGCTGAACCGTGACATAATCTGGCCCTTTCTTACAAGAAATAAAGAAAAATAGAACAACCCCCAGAATAATCCAAACTGCCTTTTTCATAATCCCTCCCGCTTATCACCTAATCTGACAAAAATATTTCTCTTATATTTTACATCAAACGTCTGCAGAAGGAGAAAAAAATATAAAATATTTTTAGAATCTCTTTTTGCTTAAGGCCATGGGTTTCATCTCTTTGCTGTGGAAAGGGCAGAGTCGAAAGCTGTAGGAATATTCTTTGGCATATAATGTATATTCAGGATGAGGCTGCGCCCGCTCACCCCAGCTGGTATCGCCGCCAACACCCATCTGTTTGTAATCCAGGTTAAAGGTGACCAGATCCCGTTTTCTTATATGATAGGTGTGCCTCTGCTGTTTCTCGGGCCCCGGATCAAAATCTTCATTGAGGAAATGGTGAGCACTGATGCTCAGCAAGGGCCTTCCCACAGCCAGGAGTCCTAGTCCTTTGTCATTCATCAAAGCGACCCAGCGGACATCGGTCTTGTTTCCGTTCTCTTGAGGCCGGATATAGGGATGGTACTGGTCCCTGACTTTTCCGCTGTAGACTCCGATTGCGGCCCCTGTCTTTCTATCCCAGTAATTCTCATGGGGACCTCGTCCGTACCAGGAGATGTTTTCAAACTCCGCTGGCAGGGTCATCGTCATCCCAATTCTCGGAATTTCTGGAAGATCCTTGCTTCCTGGTACAAACCTGTTATTGATGATGATATCACCGCTACCAAAGACCTCATAAGTCATGTAGTATTTCGAATTGACCGCAGGAAGAATAAAAACAACCTCAACTCGGACTTCTTGAGCATTCATTTGCCAGGCTTTAAATTCTGCAACAACTCTCTCTAGGCTGGCCTCTCTCCAGACAGAGAGTCGTTTTGGCATTCCACTGCCGAAATCATTATCCGTCGGGGCACGCCAGAAATTCGGCACCGGACCAGTCTTAATAAATTCTTTGCCTTCATAAACAAATGAAGTGATTTCTCCTATTTTCTTATCAATAGTCACGGAGAAATTCTCTCCTTTGACTTGAGCTAGCTCTATATCCTCCACTAGATCTAATTTGGCCAATTTAGATAAATCGACTTCAGCAGAAGCTTTATAAAAAGGAAGTTTAAACTGCTCCCAGGCCACTTCATATCCTCTCGGAATGAGCTCCGTTTCTTCCTTCGTCTTAAAACTTATGTTCAAAAAATACTCCACCCCAGCTTCAGTTTGAATCTTAGGTAGCGGCAAAGTCATGACTTTAGACTCATGCGGCCTAACATCCATCCCCGGCAATCTTCCCTTGGCAATTTCTTCATCATCGGCCACGACCGCCCAACTCATATCGAACTTATTCAAACTTGTAAAGTCATGTCTGTTTTGAATCTCAATCTTGCCGGCCTTCAAATCAACTGGTTTGGCCTTTATATACTGATAAACCTTCTTCACTTCCCAAATATGGGGATGAATTTTTCTGTCTGGTAAAACCAGCCCGTTGATGCAGAAGTTTCTATCGCTGGGAGTCCCGGGAGGCCCGAAATCTCCGCCATAGGCCCAGAATTCCTCCCCTTTCTCGGTCGTCTTCAGCAGTCCCTGGTCAACCCAGTCCCAGATAAAACCTCCCTGAAGCTCTTTATGCTGGTCAAAAAAATCCCAGTAATCCTGGAGGTTGCCGACGCTGTTTCCCATAGCATGGGCATACTCGCACATGATAAGCGGCCGGCCCTCAAGACCTTTCCTAAGGTATTCCTCAAGATGATGAATCGTGCGGTACATCGGGCAGACAATATCTGTATGAGGACGCGTGCCGGCTCGCTCATACTGCACCGGTCTTGATGGATCTCGTTTTTTTATCCACGCTGAAGTGGCTTCAAAATTTACGCCATCCCCGGCCTCATTCCCCAAGGACCAGATGATGATAGAGGGATGATTCTTGTCCCGCTCAACCATGCGAATCGTGCGGTCCAGATGAGCTGCCTTCCACTCCGGGTTATTTCCCAGCGTCTTATCCGGATCATACCCTATACCATGAGATTCGATATTGGCCTCATCCACGACATAAAGCCCATGCTTGTCGTACAGCTCATACCATCTCGGGTGCTTAGGGTAATGGCTGGTCCGTACTGCGTTGATATTGAACTTCTTCATCAACTGGATGTCCTTGATCATTAATTCTTCGGTGACATAACGCCCGGTCACAGGGTCGTGCTCATGGCTATTGACTCCTTTAATCAAGATAGGAATTCCATTGATCAGCAGCTGTCCCCCTTTTATCTCAACCTTCCTGAAACCAACTTTACAGCCCACTACCTCAATAGTCTTTCTTGACTCATCCACCAGGGAAAGGACCAGTGAATACAGCTGAGGTGTTTCAGCAGTCCACTTTTTCGGCTCTTCGATAGACTGTTCAAAATGGATTTCTGCCTCACCAAGTTGTTCAAGGCTCACTTCTTTGACTAGCGGAGTTCCAAAGACCAGCTTGTGATCAGCATCGAAAAGCTCAAGCTGGACCTGGTAGCTACTCAATGCCCTGGGCAAGTGATTCTTTACCTCAACCACGACTTTCAATTCCCCATCTTCATAATTTTCATCCAAATCTCCGAGAACAAAAAAGTCCCTTATCATAACGTTGGGAGTGGAGAATAGAAAAACATCACGCTCGATACCGCTTATTTTCCAATAATCCTGGTCTTCAAGATAGGCTCCGTCGCTCCAGCGGTATACCTCTACGGCTAAAGTATTCTCTCCTTGACGTAAATATTCAGTGATATTGAATTCAGCCGGAGTCTTGCTCCCCTGGCTGTAGCCCACTTTATCCCCGTTTATCCAGACATACATGGCTGACTTAACTCCTCTAAAGTGCAGGAACACCTGACGACCCTCCCAGCTTTCGAGTATTGTAAAACTTCTTCTGTAGGAGCCTACCGGGTTGTAGTCATGGGGAATATAAGGAGGATTGACAGGAAAAGGATAATCGGTATTCGTATAAATCGGGATTCCGTACCCCTGCAGCTCCCAATTGCCTGGGACAGCAATATCATCCCAGCGGCTCACATCATAGTCATCATCGTAGAAATCAACAGGGCGGTCGGCAGGTTTTCTCACCCAATTGAATTTCCAGATACCGTTGAGAGATTGATAAAAAGGCGATTGGGCAGGATCGTTGGTTAAAGCGGTCTTTATATCCGCATAGGGAATATAAGTGCAGTGGGCTGGCTCTTTGTTCCGCCCAAACACAGCAGGATTTTCCCAGTCCTTGACTTCGTTTTCCGACTTCAATCCACCTTTCTCAGAAGCGTTTTTCCCAGAGCAGGCCAAAAAGAGAAAAAAACTCAAGAGAGTAACAACTGATATTCTCCAATTGATATTCCGCTTATCCATTTCTTATCCTTTCGATTAAAATTTAGGTTTTTTCCAAAAAAGTAATCTCATCCAGAAATAATAGTCACGGCGTACGCATTCAATAATTGGGTAACATTTCTTAAAGGTCATAGCTAGCAATAAATAAAATTGTCATTGCGGGCATAATAGTAACAAAGTGTTGTTGGATTTATTTGTAATTATATTTGAATAAACGATATAGATCATCTAATAAGTGACTTTATAAACGATGGCTTCGCGATAGCCCGTTATGACCTTAAAATAGTCATCCAAAAGCTCGTCACTAGCTCTATCTCCTGTATCAACTAAGAGAGGTCGGCCCTGTAATGAATTTATCTTATTCTTTGTGGCTATGATGATAATGTTATCTTTCCCGACTTGCCTGATGACCTCCGGACTTATCTGTTGATTCCCTCTGCCTAACAGATAGCCCTGGCCACCTATGGGTGTGATTATTAATTTAGCCTTTTTGCCCTTAATCTTTTTTAGTAATTCAGACTCATTCAGATCTTTGCCGACAAGTCTCTTCTTGTAAACAAGGTCAACCCCCAACAATGAACTATCTAAGTTCAGCCTTTCCATTGCTGCCCAGGTCGTCGTTCCTGGCCCGATGATATATAAATACTCATCTGACATATCATCGACGATGCTGGAGGCTATGGCTTCCTGGTAATATCTCTCAGTGGCGCCGCTACCCGCTTTCATCCTCTGAACATATCGTCTCTCAAAGGGTATTCTCAAATACCCGTATAATTTCGCAGACAATCTCCCTCTCCGGTAATCTCTTTCATCGATGTCCATGACTTCTGTCTCCTGAATGGTCTTAGCTTTGTCCTCCAGGTATAAAGCAGCCAGCTCTCCTGCCCTTGCTGGATTGCAGGCATAAACAGCAGAATGAATTTTAACTCCAGCCGGTATCCCTAGAACCACCATTGACTCGCCTACGGCAATGTAGATATCTCTGGCTGTCCCATCTCCTCCAGTAAAAAGCAGCAAATCAACCTTTAAATCTCGCATGTCTTTAGCCGCGTTTTGAGTATCTTTAGCTGTGGTCTGAAGGTCTGGAATGGAACCGATGATTTTTGGGAAAAAGCCGCAATCCACGGCTGCTTTTTCACCCATTTGATGTGGATAGGTGATGAGTTCTATAGAATCTTTGAGAGACTCAAGCTTTTTGAGGGCCTCTATTGTTCGATTTTCAGAAACCGGCTTTGCCCCGAGCTTCCGAGCCTTCTCCAGAATACGAAGTCCATCTGTTCCTTTCAGACCAACCCGACCCCCCATTCCAGCAACCGGGTTAACAATCAAGCCTAATTTTTTCAAATTTATTTACCTTGATTTATTAAATACTCTATCATTTTTCACTAATTCTTTAAAACAGATCCCAGCTTCACTGGAAGTCAAGTCTGCGCCTCTTTTGAAATTAGATCTTGAATCCTAACGAAAGGCATGAACATTTGGCAAATTAAAACACAAGTGTGCCTAAGATTATAAGCAAAATACTATCTTTTTTAAATAATTCATGAGAAATTGTTTGCGACACGATTAGACAAAAATGTCATGTCCAGGCTCAACGCGGAAATTTAAGTTTATCTTATTTTTTTCAATGATTTAGTTAGGTGAATACCGAATCTTCCGTCTGAAAATTAACCATAATGTTAAAAAAATTAATATTTTATCTAATAATATATTAATTTTTTTAATTTAATACTTGACAAATTTAATTTTTTTACTTATATTATATAAAGAAAATTAATCTGAGGTTAAAAAATGGCGCAAGATTGGCAAGAATTAACCAGAATAACACGGGGCGCTCCGGTTGTCATAGAAAGAGTGAGAATCGATGAGAAAGACATCGTGGTGGAGGGAAGTTTTGAGCTCCCTCCCCTTGCTCGCTTGACAATGGAAGACCAGATTTTTATCACCGCTTTTATTAAGACTCACGGCTCCATCAAGGAGATGGAGGAGCTTTTCGGCATCAGCTACCCAACGGTTAAAAACCGCTTGAACCGCATCGCTGAGCAGCTCGAATTCGTCGACATCAATCCCCCTGTTTCCCGACTTGAAGTACTTTCTCAACTGGAAAAGGGGGAAATCACAGCCGAAGAGGCCGCAAAAAAGATAAGGGGATGAACCATGATTCCAATATTCATGAAAATGCACATCCGTGAAAAAAACAAAAACAAAATCAGACTTTTTATTCCTTTGATTTGTATCTGGATTTTGGTGGCCGCGATTATGATCGCCTTATCACCGTTGATCCTGATTGCAGCCCTCATTTCATGGCCCTTTGGTTACGGGAAGAATCTTTTGTTAATCGGACCGAGGCTTTTTTTCGTGATTGGGGCATTATCTGGCCTGGTCGTTCAGGTCGAAGGTTCCGATGAAAAGGTATACATCTATATTAAATAATGGAGGATAATCATGAGTGAAGAACGTCGAAAAATTTTAGAGATGTTGGCTGAAGGAAAAATCAGCACCGATGAGGCAGAAAAACTGCTGGCTGCGATTTCAGCTGATGAACCTGAAAAAAAAGAGAAACAGCCGGATTCAGGCGCAGAAAAACAGAGCCCGAAGTATCTCAGAGTCGTCGTCGAACCGGCTCCGGACAACAAGGAAGGAGAAAAGGTGAATATCCGTGTTCCGATGAAATTGCTGCGAGCTGGGATCAAACTGGCCTCTATCGTTCCCGTGGATGTTCAGGGAAAAGTCGACGAGGCCCTCAAAGAAAAAGGAATCAAACTCGACCTCTCTCAGATAACAGAGGATAACATGGAGGAGCTTGTCGAAGCCTTGAGCGACCTGACAGTGGATGTGGAAGGAAAAGAAAAAGTCCGCATCTTCTGTGAATAATTTTGGATAATTTTGGGGTCGGGCCAAGCTAATTAATTTATTTTGAATAAATTAGCTAGTATTTTATGGTTAAAAAAGCTCTTAGAACACGCTTTTGGGGGCTAAAATCATCACTTTAAGCAAATTTGAATGAGATTGCGAAATCCAAAGCCTTTATCTGGAGTTGAAGAAGTGATTGTCCCCCTGAGCTCTTACATTCTTCTTAAAAGGCCAATTTTATATATAAAAATAAGCTTCTAAGGGCTTAAAACAGGGCAAATTAGAGCTTATTCTATTGAAAATAAAATAGATGGCTTGGCCCGACCCCTATTTCCTATTTCTTTCGACCCCTATTTCCTATTTCTTTTTGTGCTTCTTCAAATAAGCTCTCCAGGTAATGGCCCATTTTTTTGGATCATCCAGGGTGCTGTGGTCAATTTTGTGGATCACGCTGTTGTATGGTGCGTTTTTCACTTTGTCCGGGTTTTCATAAGCTTCTTCAACAATTCTCTCCAACCCCTCCAAGTACTCGTCGATCTCATCCTTCGAATAAGATTCTGTAGGCTCTATTGTGAATGGCTCGGACACGATAAAGGGATGATGGCTGGACCATAAATGAAAGCCAAAGTCAGCCATCCGGCAGGTCACATCCTCAGTGGTAACACCTGTCTCTTCGGTCAGTTTTTCCCAGCTGTATCTCACCTGTTCGATGCGGTGCTTTCCTTCAGCATAAGGAGCGCTGGCTCCCTTCAGCCTTTTAACTTTCTCCAGGATATAGTTATTGTTCAAGACAGCCACCTGGGCGACTTCTTTGAGTCCTTCTGCTCCCAGGCTCCTGATCCAGGCATATGCTCTCAGCGCTGCGGGGAATACACCTAGGAATCCTCTGACTTTGCCGATAGTATGGGGAAGGTCATAGTTTAAAAAGTATTTTTCGCCATCAAACTCTACCACTGGAATTGGCAAATAATCTCTGAGTCGCTCTGTTACGCCGAGTGCTCCCGTGGCTGGCCCTCCACAGCCATGGGGAGAAGAGAAGGTTTTGTGCAGGTTGAAGAAACAAATATCGAAACCAGCTTCCTTGGCCCTGGTGATGCTCAGTATCCCGTTGGCATTCGCCTGGTCATACCCGCACAAGCCTCCTGCCTCTCGGACGACCTTGGTAAACTCTGCAATTTTAGGATTGAATATCCCAGTGTCCTCGGGATTGGTGATCAACAATCCAGCAGTCTTTTCAGAAACAGCCTTTTTCAAGGCTTCAACTTCTACGTATCCATTCTCATCATGATAAAGGGTGATCACTTTATAGCCTTTGACAGCGGCAACAGCAGCATCCGAGGGATGAGAAAGTATGGTGGTGATGATCTCATCTCGCTTTCCGGCTTCCCCGCGCGACTCATGGTAAGCATGGATGATGGATGTCATGGCTAGAATGGCGTGAGAACCTCCTCCAGGTTGAAGAGAAAAATGATCAAGTCCTGAAATCTCTCTCAGGTAGAGATCCAATTGATACATGATTTCCAGGGCACCCTGAATTGTGCTTTCATCTTGAAGAGGATGAAGCGCTGCGACTTTCGGAGAACGAACAAAAGTCTCGTTGACTTTAGGGCTGTACTTCATGGTGCAGGTTCCCTGACCGAGGTCGATGTTAAAATCCGCTCCCAAACACTGCTGAGATAGTCGAAGAAAATGCTTTAAGACTCTCATTTGCGAAATCTCGGGAAGAGCTGGAGGTTTCTTCCGCACCAAATTCTCAGGCAGAGTTGAGATGCCATCTCCAACGCTTTCTTCGATTTCTTTCTCCACCTCTGGGATTAAAATGCCTCTCTCTCCTTTTCGGCTCAACTCAAAGATGATGGGTTCATCCCATTTGGCCTGATGGAAGGAATTCCTTAACCTTGTATTTTTATTTGCTCTCATAGTCAATCCCCTTTCTTTTGATATTCGAATTTTTCTTTCTTCATTCCAGACAATCCTCTAACGCCTGAGCTAATTTATCTATATCATCTTTAGCGTGAACTTCTGTCACGCAGTACAGAGCGCAGCTTCCGAGCTCCGGGAAATCCCTGGAAAGGTCTTTCCCGCCGAAGATACCCCTCTCTCTCAGAGATGCATTAATCTCTTTGACTGTCTTTTCTGTCTCATTAAAATCCACCACAAATTCTTTGAAATGCGATGAATCAAATAAAGGAGCCTTGACGCCCTTGATTTCTGACAATTTCTTCATCGCATACTGAGACTTCTGCCTAATCGTCTTGCCAAGCTCCTGCATTCCCTTAGGACCCATGAGCGCTAAATAAACACCGGCTGTAATACCGCATAAAGCAGCATGAGTTCCGACAAATTCTTTACCTTCTTCTCTGACGCCAAAGGATGTTCGGTCATAAGCCACATCACCAAAGCCGTATTCACCTTCAACCGATGTCTTAGTGACGCCGAACAGGCGCGAAGGGTATTCCATGACAAATTTTTCCTCATCACGAGTGGCGATGAATCCGCCGTGACCCCCTCCAAAGCTTAGGTAGTTTCCGAGTCCCTGAATGTCGCCGCAAGCAATGTCTGCTCCGTAATGGCTCGGAGGAACGATGATTCCTAATGAAATCGGATCCACGCCAACAACACATAAAGCTCCATTCTCATGGGCAATATCGGATACGGCTTGTCCTTGGCTCTCGATGAATCCCAGGTAAGAAGGATTCTCGAAATAGATACCGGCTGTTTCGGAAGTCATCTTCGCTTTCAGGTCCTCCAGTTCCATAAGCCCGGTTCCAGGAGAATGTTTCACCATCTTCAGGACCATCACTGGTTGACAGTAATTCTTGATCACCAAGAGCCTTTCCGGAGATACAGTATCGGAGATGAGTATCTCCCTCCGGCCAGTAATTCTTCCTGCCATTCTTATCGAAGTGCTTGCCGCCTGGCACCAATCATAGGTTGGCACGTTCACCACCTCCACATCCAAGAGTTCTCCCATCAAGCTCTCGTATTCGAAAAGCGCCTGGAATCTTCCGTGGTCTTCGTAAGGCTCTCCCGCGTAGGCCGTCAGAAACTCTGAACGTTGATTGATCTCATCACAGATGGCCGGAACATGATGCTGCCAGCATCCTGCACCCAAGAAATTGATGTTTTCTTCACAGGCTTGATTTTTGGCAAGGATTTTTTCTACATGACGTTTTAAAGCACATTCTGACAGCAGCGGCTTGGGCAAATCCATCTCTCCTTTGAAACGCAAACCCTCAGGTATCTCTTGATAGAGTTCTTCGATATCCTTAACGCCAATTTCCTCCAACATTTTGGCTTTGACTTCAGGCACAGAATTTGGAATATAGGGATGAACCATTTTCTCCTTTTTACTCATATTTAACCTCCTGTATGTTCTCAATAATTCAGTAGCATTTTTTTGTCATGGTAATCCTGAAAAAGCGAAGCCATCCGCTCTAATAAATTGTCATTGCGAAGCACGGAATGCCGAAGCAATCTCATCCTTTATACAAATGAGATTGCCACACTTCGCTCGCAACGACATTCTTATTATATGAGATTGCCACACTTCGCTCCTCGCAATGACATTTTATTTCAGTCACTCGCGATGACAAAGTAAAAAAGTCAATTGCAATGACATTTTATTTCGGTCGCTCGCAGTGACAACTCGAACTGTCATCTCTAAGCCAAACCTCCGCCATCTACAACTAATATTGCCCCAGTCACCCAGCTCGACATGTCACTGGCAAAGTAGAGTACTGCCTTGGCTATGTCTTCAGGCTGCCCAATTCTATTGAGGGGACGATCAGCGGCTTTCTTTAGAAATTCGGCCTCATCCTCTCCCAACTGAGTGGCTTCCTCGTGCAGGAGGGGTGTATCAACGTCTCCAGGGCAGACACAATTTACCCGAATGTTCTGTCTTCCATGGTCAATAGCCATAGCTCGAGTCAAGTTGACGACTCCACCTTTGGCAGCACAATAGGCCGCAGCTTTAGACCCGCCTTTCAAGCCCCATCCTGAGCCGGTATTGATTATACTTCCTCCGCCGTTTTTTATCATATGAGGGATGACATAACTAGAGAGTAAGTAGATGCCCTTTAGGTTTACTTTTAAAACCAAATCCCATTCTTCCTCATTCAATTCAACGACATCTTTACGCCTGGTGACTCCTGCATTGTTGAACAGGATGTCTATCTTTCCGAACTCACGATAAACATCCTCGGTTGTTTTCTTACAATCCAAAATCGAGGTGACATCGCAGCAATAAAATTTCGCCTTCCTTCCTAGCTTTTTGATCTTTTCTTCCGCTTTTTTCCCTTTCGTTTCCTCAATATCAAGCAAAGCCACCTTAGCACCCATTTCTGCCAGCAGTTTAGCTGTTGCCAGGCCAATGCCAGAGGCTGCTCCGGTGATTATGGCCACCTTTCCCTCCAAGGAAAGAATTTCTGAGGCTTTAGGATTCATGCTCATAGCCATCACCTCCCGGCACTATAAATAGTTAGTCATCTTATCAAACTGGATATTAAAAATTATAAATATTGAGTCGAATATGTGCTGATGCTTCACTGCAATCATCAGATATATCGAAGGTGGGCAGTTGAGTCAAGAAATTAATTATGGAAGTAATCATCTCCAAGTCCGGGATAAGAATAGGTCTTTGGGAATGGCTTCGCTCCGTTCAGATAGGGGACGGTTCTATTTTTTAATCCTAACCTATATTTCATGGTGCTGGGCTTTCTATTTAAAAAAATAGAACCATCCCCATCTCTTTTTAAGCCTTCTCGGCTGCTGCGTAACTCGCTTCGCTCAAACATACTCACAGGTCGACTGCCATCGACTTCCCTCGAAGACCAAAATCCGAAGGCTAAATCTTCAAGGTCGCTTCATCTATCCCCAAAGACCT
>Ga0209636_10005674_pt1 | contig 12744 bp, 7 predicted proteins | sample DeeMarSWOR152_54_FD_187464 | JGI IMG/M metagenome (GOLD analysis project Ga0209636, IMG submission 187464) | Marine sediment microbial communities from White Oak River estuary, North Carolina - WOR-1-52-54 (SPAdes) (version 2) | ecosystem: Environmental > Aquatic > Marine > Intertidal zone >...
CAAAATTGAGGTTAGGCATACTTTGAAAAGAAAAAATCGTTTTTTGATTTTTTCTTTTCAAACAATATGTTATTGTGTAATAAGCAGTTAGGTGATTATTTAAGAAAATCAAAAAATAGATTTCCTTAAATAATATATGCCTAACCTCAATTTTGCAGAACTCATTTTACGCCTCGCGACAAAATATCTCATAGCACCTGATATTTTCCACGAATGACGTTCACCCCGTCAGAGGCCCGAAAGGAGAAGGCTCTAACGGGGCTCACCAACGGAGTCCAGCATTCCTGAGATGCTATATTACCATATCTGGCTTAAAATCATAACTGTTTTTAAACCTTGACCGTAGTTGTCAAACCAAGGTAAGTACGCTTAGACACTGATAGGAATCTTATGCCTATTCAAATATAACTAAAAATAGTATAGAGAAGGCAGTTCTCTACCCAGCCGATTGAGGTGAATATTTTGTGCGATGTCACGAGTTCATTATTGACAAGCGCTGTTCTGATGTTATAATACCTGCATATCAAAAACGCTTTGGAGGAGAAATCCAAAATGGCGTTCTATAAAAGAGATTTTCGTAAAGACAAACCTAAGCTGCTAAGAATGCGCACAATGTGCGGCATGAAAATATTAACACTTCCCTGCTGGAGTTTATCCCGCACTTGATGTGGGGCAGTGACAAGCTTTGAAAGGATGGTAATATAAAAAAGATAATTTCACTCGTATTGGTTTTGGCATTGGGCCTGGCTACGGATATTGCGAACGCAGATTTCACCTTCGGTGAGCCTATAAATCTGGGGGCGACGGTCAACAGTTTACGTGACGAGTATGACCCGAGCATCTCAGCCGACGGTCTGTCGCTCTATTTCATGACCGTCTATCCGCCTGGTGGTTCCGGCGGTTCTGACCTATATGTGGCCTGGCGTGAGACGATAGATGATGAATGGGACCAGGCAGTAAATCTTGGCCCCATCGTCAATAGCGCAGCCTATGAGTATGGGCCCGACATCTCGTGTGACGGTCTTTCCCTTTATTTCAACGTATGGAGTTCAGGTGATGTGGACATATTGGTGACAACACGGGCCACGACAAACGATCCTTGGGGTCCGCCGGTCAATCTCGGTCCGCCCGTAAATACATCAGCCAATGAGTCTTCACCACATATATCTGATGATGGGCTTTCCCTCTACTTTTGCGATTGGGGGATGCAGGTAAGGTATCGGCCCGGCGGCATGGGTCATGAAGATCTGTGGATTGCAACGAGGGACAGTGTATCCGACCCTTGGAGACCGCCGGTGAATCTTGGCGGACCTGTCAACACGGCCTACCGTGAGGACAATCCGGACACTTCGGCAGACGGCCTTGTCCTCTTGGTGACCTCCAATCGCCCTGGAGGTTTTGGTGGCTCGGACATATGGATGTCGAGACGCACAAAAATAGAGGACGACTGGGGGCCGCCGTTGAATCTTGGTTCAATTGTCAATGGTCCTGCTCGTGAGGAAGGGCCTACAATATCTGTCGATGGACAGACTCTCTACTTCCACTGCAACCGATCTGGAGGCATTGGTGGCTATGATCTGTGGCAAGCACCAATCATCCCCATCGTTGACTTAAACAGTGATGGCATTGTTGATGCTTTGGATATGTGCATCATTGTCGACCACTGGGGCACAGACAATTCGCTTTGTGACATTGGCCCAAAGCCTTGGGGAGATGGGATTGTTGATGTACAAGACCTGATTGTTCTAGCTGAGCATTTGTTTGAGGATATTCCACTAGTTGAATAGTTTGCATATTGGAAGCATGACGCAACGAGTTTATTCTCCTGCCTGATTGATGATGTTCGCATCTACAACCGGGCCGTGAGACCATAAAGTGCTAATACAGTTTGAACCAACTGTAGAAACAACAAGTCAACTCCAGGTCTGACACCAATCAGGTCAGACCGGCTCAGGATGACAAAAAAAGTGCTCTTTTGGCCATTTTTTTGTTGACTATTGTTTGAAAAATGTTAAAATACCCGCATGTTAGCCAGCAGGCAAACATAAACCGCCGGTAGGCGATAGATATGGCGGAGAACCGCACGTTTTCGTATCAGCAGATACACGCCAAAAAGCTTCGTTCGTAAATATCGAAGTCAAAGTCAAAGATCCGCCGTCTTCTGGCGGAGTCAATATTCAAAAAGAAAGAAGGGATCGCCCTGATAACCGGATACCCTGATAATCACTGGCTGATAACCCGTTACCCCGATAACCGGTACGAAACACGCTTAACGCAACCGATACGAGCTGCGCATCCGTTTGACGAAATTCTCCTCTACATCTGTCGAGAACCCTCTACAAATCAGCCCTTTTTATGCAAAACAAACCCAATTTCCGAAAAAGTCAAATGAACGTAAACCTCTATAATACAATGAATTATGAAAATAAACACAATTGGACACTTGGTCAAAACAAACCCAATTCAAACCCAATCAAACCCAATTCCCGAAAAGCCAAAATGAATATAAACTCTCTTATAGCAAAGGATTACAGAAAAAAAGATGATTTCTTAGTCCGAATAAACAAACCCAATTTCATTAAAGGCCCAAAATGAGCGCAAACTTATATGTTATAGAGGATTATGAGAATGAAACCACCTTCCGGCCCAAAAAAACAAAGCCAATTCAAAGCCAATTTCCGAAAGGCCAAAATAAACAAAAAATCGCTTGCCGGAAAATCCGGCCACACCCGAACAGATTCATATCGGAAATTCCGGTGGACAATACCCGCCAGGTTCTGGATAATAGCTTGAGCGTTCTTCAGGACTCCACAGTTTTAGTCCTGCTGAGACGAAGGAAAAATCGACCGACGCAAAGATTTGGAGGTTAAAGACCGATGAACAGGAAAATGAACTCGTCAAAGGGACTCAATAATTCTAAGAGCAGTGAATACGCCATCAATCGTCGCGATATGCTCCGGGCAACCGGTACTGCGGTCCTCGCAGCTTCGGCCTTCCCACTACTCTGGGTAGCCGCCGCCGTAGCCGGTCGAGGCAAAGACCAATCCTTCGCTGACGATTACATCAGTACAGCTATTCTCGCGCTTGTTGCCGAACTCGAATTGCCAGAGCAGATTCCCCTTTTCCGGCTCGAAGCTCAGCACGCGTTTTTGACTCAATGTAATAATCTGACCGACACCATCGATAATCGCCATTACGGCTGAGCAGTTACCCGCCGGGTCCTTTATTTCGGTGTTGGCCCACAGCGTCCGACCCGTTCCTTTCTCAAAAGCTGAGGCATAGCCCTTCTCGCCGCCCGGACAGCAGAACAGTTTGTCGCCGTAAATCAGCACGGATTCACTGTAGCCGTACTCCGGCCGCTCGGCCTCGAAGCTCTTGAGCAGCTCCAAATGCCATTTTTCCCGGCCCGTTTCTATATTGAACGTGGTCAGCCGGCCCAGTTCCGAGAGGTGATAGACTACCTCGCCGTCCACCGTCGGCGTACCGCGAGAGCCTGCGTACGGTACGGCCCAGGTCTGCCGTGAGGAAGCCTGCCAGGACTGCCCGTTAAGAGACTGCCACAATTTCTTGCCCTTCAGGTCGAGAGCCGTCACGTACGTCTGCTTTTTAATCATGCCCACCGTTAAGATACGGTCTCCAACAATCGCGACGGTGCTGTAACCATGCCCGATGTCGGAGTTGGTCCACAACAACTTCGGCCCATCCTCCGGCCAGGTTTGCAGAAGCTCCGTTTCGGCCGACAGATTGTCACGCCGCGGCCCGTGAAAACAAGGCCAGCCGACACTATCGCCGGCCGAAGCGACAATGGACGCGTTAAGAACGATTAGTAAAATAAATCGTAAACTATACATGGATTCTCCTCTATAAAACCTGCACTATACATTTGCCGGATTTTATTCGGTTTATGGTTGCAGTCATATTGTTCCGGTGGTCTCCTTTTTAAGATATTCTAAATGGCGGATGGCCCGACGGCTGTCACTTTTCGTCCGGATTGTAGCCGTCGGTGAGAGTCAGCATGAACGCGACAATATCGTCGACTTCCTGCTCGGTAAGACCAAGGTCACCCAGCTCCTCGCGATTGACATTCGCCCGAACTTCCGGCGGGGCCCACGGCCCGACGTCACGGGTATTGTAAAAAACGACGACCTGGCGAAGATTCTTGAAAATGCCGTTATGGAGATACGGCGCCGTCTTCGCTATGTTCCGCAGGGACGGAACCTTGAACTTGCCATGCTCGGAAGGCTTGCCAAGCTCGCCCCCAAGACCCAGATCGATAAAATACACTCCATCCGGATTGAGTTCTTCGGGAAGGTAGTAAAAAGGGTTTTCTGGGTTCTGTGGCACGCCGAGGTTGTCGTATGTGAAATCGGTGAACAGTGGCGGAGTGCCATCGTCTCCCGGCCGGTTCGGGTGGCACTCGGCGCATTTAGCTTTATTCTCGTCTTCGAACAGTTCGAGCCCCCGCCGTTCCTGCTCGGTCAGTGTCACTTTCCCCGCGAGGTACAAGTCGTATTTCGAACTGAACTGGTTGACCTCGCCGGATTTCTCATATTCCGCGATGGCATCGGCTATCATATCGTATGCCTTATTGGCATCGTCGAATGCATCGACCCCATAAACCTCCCTGAAAAGGTCGGCGTATTCCGAGCTTCGCACTTTCTCGACCACGGTTTTCTCATCCGGATTTGCCATTTCAAGCGGATTTACGAACGGGCCTTTCGCCTGCTCGGCCAAATCTGCCGCCCGGCCATCCCAGAACTGGCCGCCGATGTAAAGCTCTTCCTCGGCGTCGTAATGCAATGGCGGGCTGAAAGCGGCATAGGCCGCGGGCAGATCGTTGCGATTTCCAAAACGGTCTTTATGGACGCCCTGGGAAACCGGATAATCGGCGTTCGGATTGGCAAAACCGGTTTCGGGAGCATGACAAGTTGCACAGGACTGCCCGGCGGGCGTCGAAAGATTCTCATCGAAGAAAAGCTTCCTGCCGAGCGATTGTTTCTGTGTCAGTGACGCTGCCGCCGGAGCTTTCGGTGTCCCAGCCTGAGCCTGAGAGACCGAACCGGCTATAATGAGAAATGTCAGAAATGAAATAATAAATCGCATACTATACCTCCAGGTAACACAATATGACACCTTTTGGTCCTCACAATGCCCTGATCTTCACCGTCATAATAACAAAGACGCCCGCTCTGTGCAAGTAACGCATTGCACCATATGTATTACATAGTTGTATTTTTTAGGATCTATGTCGAATTCCTGGTCATGCCTGTCCTCCGACCACATGTCATCCCAGACACAGAATATCATGAATATTGCGAAAAACACCAGGATACAACAAATCCTGACATCGGGTAGCCGACACAAATGCTCTGATGGATAAAAGAGCCGTATATTCAATTTGCTCTGGGCAAGGTGAGAGGGAATTGTTGCGATTCTTCGTGTAGTGTACCCTCGTTTCTTTTCCACGCGAGGAGTCAATCCCATTTTAGTGTTAACGTATTGTTTTTGTTTATTTCCACTCGCGTCTTAAACTTTTTACTTTCTCTATTTAAGACATCTCTTAGCCAAAGCACATCTTTTCTCGATGCATGATTCGCTCTAAAGTGCTTAATCTGTGTTGGTATCATCTGTAAGCAAATGAGCTTCCCGGTCGATGGGTTCATACTCATAAAGTACATCAAGGCTAAATCATCCCTGAAATTCTCATAGCCACTGATCCCTTCGTAGTCATTGAGGAAGTCACCAGAACCGTATATAATAGGCCGTCCTTTGTGAACTTCTATCCCTTTTACATGGTGAGATGAATGTCCATGAATGATGTCCACACCAGCATCATCAATTAGTTTATGAGCAAATTCTCTTTGTTCAGAAGGAATACCATAGCCCCAATTGCTTCCCCAGTGGATAGATGCCACTACAATATCCCTCCGTTGTTTCACCCCCTCGATTTGTTCTTTGATATGTCGGACAGTTGGATCAGATAAACTCCTCAATAGATTTACGCCGGGACTGTCTTCTGAGGCAGCCCAACTGAAAGGAATGCCACTTGACGGCAGGCCGTATGAGAATACGATTACTCTACCTTTGCCTTCAACTTCCATCACAGCCGGCATTTCTGCCTCCCGAAGATTCTGACCCGCTCCTGCACTGTTGATATTCACATTCTTCAGCGTCTCTATTGTTTCTATGAGACCGCCATATCCCCAATCAAGGACGTGGTTGTTCGCGAGAGAGCAATAGTCTATTTTAGCTGCTGTCAGACAGGGAATATTTTTCGGATGCATTCTGTAATGTATTCCCTTACCGCGCCGGTAGTCGTTACTCGCTGTGATGCTCGTCTCCAGATTTATCATCCTCAAATCTGGATTCACTCGTTCCAATACCCCTAAAGCATCTCCCCACAGGTAAGAAAAGCTGACCGGTTTAGAAATCGGACCATTGGTTCTCTCAGCGAGGTCTACGTATCCTGTAGCGCTCCTTACGTATGACTCATGGATAAGAGGATCCCCAGGATGAGGCAATACTTGGTCGATGCCTCGGCCTGTCATTACGTCACCGCACATGAATATGGTGATGAGATTGGACGTTCTTGGTTGTTGAACGTATTGTTGCATGTCAGATTGTGAATCTTGCTCTATTCTGGTTACCTCTTCGCCACGTGCTAGCCCGGCTAAGAGAGTCAAAAAGATAAATCCGGGAAGACGACAAAAACACAACTTGCCCATCATGGTCCTACTCCTGTGAAAATCAAGCCTATATTCAGACTGTTTGGCGTTATTCTAATCTCATCGTGAGGTTCCGGCAATGCATATAAAATGTAGAGTTCTGAATTTCAGCCAGAACCAATAATGACAGTCCTGAGGAGGATTAGGAAATTTAAAAAAATTAGAATGAAAAGTACGAGTTGAAAGTCAGGTGAAAGGAGTAAAGGATTACATGATTGATACATTTCTTTTGCTCCGGATACTTAATCAATTACGAGTTTTTGGGTCGCAAAGCGGACACAAATGCTCTATTGGACTGAACCGCTGAAGCGTTATTTGGAATTTTAATAGACATTCGGAAGTCAAACTGTCACCTGGAAATCAGGGTGTTTTTCAGCTTTTGAAAGAGGTGACTTTTTGAAGGATTCTGATATTTTGCAACTTTCTCTGACATAGAGAATTTCATCAGGGCTTAAACAAACCCGCAATAAATCGGGGGTCTAAATATAACTGCTATATAGCTGAGTCCAATGGTTCGCTGTCGGGCTGTTCATCAGTGTGTGTCTGGAGGCCACGCAATTCGTTGTATATGGCTAGGAACTTTTCATAGGCTACGCCGTTGCCGTTTGGTTCGGACAATTCCGGAAGAATTTGAACCTCGGCAAAGGCTTGAGTAAGCTGGTTCGTTGCGGTCGTGAAAGCAGACTGTAAATCCTCAATAAATGTTTGCCAGGGTAGTTCAGTTGCGCCATTGCTCTCGGTGTCAGTGGGAATTTCTTCGGCTTGTGTCTGGGCCGGGGGAGTAAACAAATTCCGCAGCGCCTCGACAAAATCTTCAAACGCGTTGTTTAAATCAGTAACCGGCTCGTTAGTATATCCACTCGTCGCCTCAACGAACGTTTCTTGAAGCTCCAAGACACCGGCAGTCTGCTCTTCCGTCAGCTCGTTTTCTCCTTCAAGGAATGAATTAACTACCCCGCCAACGGATTCCAGAACAGCGTTGACTTTCTCCTCGGCTACGGCCTGGAGTTTTCCGGCCTCGATCGCAGTTAGCTGCTGAAAGAAGTTTATCCGAAGGCGAACATCTGATACGCCCTTGAAATGCCCTTCCTGCAACAGGCGCAAAACGCCTTTGCCATCTTCATCTAATGGGCTTGTCACTACGAGTCTTGGACCGGAGATTGTAAATTCCTGGCAGTTTCGGTTAAGAGAATCGATGGAAAATCTACAATTACCTTCGGGCATCATGGGCTGGACGGCAAAATCTATAATGAGGATAGGTGGTGAAGCGCGCTGGAAAATTCTTGACGTTGAAGCAAAGTATCGTTATTATAAAACTTACAATGCAGGAAAATTTTTCTGAAATGTAAATAGACATGCTTTCCTATTGCCCATATAGGATTCCGGAAGAAGGTGGTGAACCGTCAATAAGTATCCCGATAAGTATATAACTTATCACCTGTATATACTTTTCAGCTGTTGAACTGGAAATACAAGGTGTTTTTGTAAGCAGCCAAAGCTTAATAATATTTCTTTTTGAGTGAGGATGATTATGAATAAGCATTCAAGTTTTACATTGCTGGTAATGGTAGTCATTATGACCGGCGGAGCTTACGCGGATATTAATGATGGCCTTATTGGCTGGTGGATGCTCGATGAAGGTACAGGCACCACAGTTGCCGATTCGTCCGGCGCTGGGCACGATGGATTCTTCGTCGATAGTACGCCTGAATGGGTACCCGGCATGTACGGCAAAGCCCTCAAATTCGACGGCACTGACAAAGTCGAAATTCCCGACCATCAGGATTTCCACCTGACAGACTCAATGTCAGTGGCGCTTTGGATGCAGCCGGAAGCAGAACAAACCAATTCCGCTAAACTATTCATTAAACAGAAAACAGGTCAATATCCTTACTCTCTGCAATATGATGATACTGCACAAGGCCTTTTTGCAACAATCAATGCTTCGACTCGCTATGATACAGCCCCACATATTCCGAATTTTCCGGGTGAATGGGCCCATATGTGTTTCACTTTTGACGGAAGTATCCTGATTCTGTATAAGGATGGGGAGGAAGTTGCCAGTGTTGGTACTACAGGCCAGTTACAGCAGAATGATTTGTCGCTTTCAATTGGTTGCCGGCTCGATTACGACCAGAACTTCAATGGGATCATTGACGATGTACGGCTTTTTAACCGTGCTCTGACACCTGAGGAAATTAAGCTGTTCATGGTACCTCCGGTCGCCGCGGTTACCGACCCGAGTCCGGCCGATGGGGCCGAGAATGTGCTGCGGGATGTGGTTCTAAGCTGGATGCCGGTGGAAGCCGCAGCCCAGCACGATATATATTTTGGTACTGATGCTCAGACCGTAACAGATGCGGATATAACTGATACGACCGGTATTTATCGCGGGCGTCAGATTGCTGGAAGCTACAGTCCACCCGAGAGACTCGAATTCGGCGAGACTTACTTCTGGAGGGTCGATGAAATCGGTACTACAGCCGATGATACAGTGCTTGCAGGTAATTTATGGAGCTTTACAGTTGAGCCGTTCGTCTATCCGGTTACTAACGTCGTCGCCATTGCTTCAAGCAGTGAGCCCGGCAAAGAAGCCGAAAATACCGTGAATGGCTCGGGGCTTGATGACAGTGGTTTACTGCATACTAACGAAAGCGTTGGCAATATGTGGCTTAGCAAACGAGGCGGCGAGCAACCGACTTGGATAGAATTTCAGTTCGACAGAGTGCAAAAACTTTATGAAATGTGGGTATGGAATTCAAATGACAGTCTGGAGCCGGCAATTGGTCTGGGATTCAAGGATGTGACTATCGAGTATTCCACCGACGGTATCGATTATACGACATTAGGGACGACGCATGAATTTGCCCGGGCTCCCGGAGAGGCCGGCTATGCACATAATATTACAATCGATATGGGCAATGTGGCCGCAAAATACGTGAAACTGACTGTAAACAGCAACTGGGAAAATATTCTCGAGCAATTCGGCCTGAGTGAAGTTCGCTTCTTCTCTATACCCGTCAGTGCAAGAGAGCCGTCCCCATCCAGCGGGGCAAGTGATGTCGCCCTCAATCCGATACTTGGCTGGAGGGCCGGACGAGAGGCGGCAAGTCATGTTGTGTACTTCAGCGATGATTTACAGGCCGTAATAGATGGAACCGCACAGGTTGCTGACGTGACAGAAACCGGCCATATTCTGCTGGCACTTAATTTAGGCACGACTTACTACTGGCGCATAGACGAAGTAAACGACGCCGAGATCCCTTCGAGATGGCGGGGTGAGATATGGGACTTTACGACAGTTGAGTATCTTGTTGTGGATGATTTCGAAAGCTACAATGACCTTAATGAAGATGAGCCGGGAAGCAACAGGATATACCTGGCGTGGCTCGACGGATTCGATAACCCGGCTGTAAACGGTTCCATTGTTGGTTATGCCGATCCTCCTTTTGCCGAGCGGACTATCGTTCATACCGGTTTACAGTCAATGCCGTTTTCATACGATAACAGCGCAGGTAAATCCGAGGCGACTTTGACGTTGTCTTCCAATCGTGACTGGACGGCCAACGGCGTCAGGACTTTAACAATTTGGTACAGAGGTAATCCGGAAAACGCTACTGAGACTATGTACGTTGCCCTGGACGGTAGCGCCGGAGTCGATAATGATAATCCCAATGCAGCCCGGTTGACTGAATGGACCGAATGGAACATCAACCTTCAGGCATTTGCGGACCAGGGGGTGAATCTTGCTGACATAAATACGATTACTCTTGGTTTCGGCAACAGGGCACATCCAGCTGCCGGTGGTTCAGGTATGGTGTTCTTTGATGACATTCGTCTTTATCCGCCTGCACGATAAACATGGATTTAGCCTTTAAGTAAAATTGTGCAGATAATGTAGTAGATTTGTTAATTCGGGGTCTATATTAAAAGATTTGGTATAGGCCCTTTTTGATTTTCTATCTGAGATTGATCAATTTTTGATATTGAGTATAGCCCCTTGTATCTCTAAAAGCATCATCCACTGACTATGAGGCCAGTGGTATTAAACAAGGATTATTCTCCCATGAATTCTGTGCTCTGTGTATAATATGCTCCATTAGTTTTACAGAAGGAGAAGAAATGAGAAGCACAAGACGTATGTTTATGAAGATGATGGGTATTGGAACAGCAAGCTTAACCATACCATCTTGTATTCATGCTCGAAGAGGTTCGCGTCATTATCGTAAGCCAAATGTTATTCTCATTCTAACAGATGACCATCGTTTTGATGCAATGGGATTTATGGGTCACCCGTTTCTTGAGACACCTCACATGGACAGGATGGCCAGAGAGGGTGTCCATCTGACCAATGCCTTTGTCACAACAAGTCTTTGCTCGCCAAGTCGGGCGTCTATTCTTACAGGCTTATACGCACACAATCATGGGGTTATCGATAATTACAATCCCGTCCCTACAAGCTTGAGGTTTTTTCCAGAATATCTGCAGAAAGCCGGCTACGAAACTGCATTTGTCGGCAAGTGGCATATGGGAGGGGAGTATGATGAACCACAAAGAGGATTTGATTATTGGCTTAGTTTTAAAGGACAAGGAACTTACTGGGCCGATGGCCATGGAACAAGCCGTGTTGTACCTCAGACAAGTTATGACGGATTTAACATTAATGGAAATCGAGCTCCACAACTCGGATACATTACAGATGAGTTGACAGACTACGCTCTGGCGTGGCTCAAACAAAGAAAAAATGAGCGTTCATATATGCTGTTTCTATCACACAAGGCAGTCCACTCAGATTTTGTTCCTGCTGACCGTCATAGAGGTAGATATGCTAATAAAGCTATCTCCAAACCTAAGACATTGGATAATACTAAACAAAATTATCAGGATAAGCCAATGTGGCTAAAGAACCAACGCAACAGCCGACATGGAGTTGATTTCGCGTATAATCTGAAAGACTTCGATTTGAGCACATATTATCGTCGCTATTGTGAAACCTTGCTGGCAGTGGATGAGAATCTTGGAAGAATTTTACAATTCCTGGAAGATAGAAATGAGTTGGAATCGACAGTGATCATCTATATTGGAGACAACGGATTTCAGTTTGGGGAGCATGGATTGATTGATAAACGCACCGCATACAAGGCTTCAATTCGAATACCTCTATTGGTCATGTGCCCCGAGCAATTTCATGGTGGATCAAAGATCCATCAAATGGTTGCAAATATTGATATTGCACCAACGATTCTTGAATTAGCAGGATTAAAGCCACCGGATCATTTAGATGGGAAGAGTTTTTTGCCTCTTCTCAAGGGAAAACAAATCCCTTGGCGAAATGAATTACTTTATGAGTATTATTGGGAGCGAAATTATCCTCATACACCAACCACCCACGCGATATTAACGGATCGATACAAGTTGATACGATACCATGGCATTTGGGATCTGGATGAGTTATATGATATCCAATCAGATCCGGAAGAGACTCGGAATTTAATCAACAGTCCAGATCATCAGGATGTTGCGAACAATCTAAGAGAACGCTTGTTTGATTTGCTTAGTGAAACTAACGGTTCATCCGTTCCTTTACTTCCAGATCGTGGTTCCTGGTTCCCTTGGCGACGGCGTGATGGTGCGGAGAGTGCTGATTTTCCGGAAGTGTTCTTTCAAAAACCACCGTCTTGAAATGTTTTTAGTACTGATTTCATTCTCACCATCTACTTAATCCGATAGAAGTAAAAAATTTCTGAGAAATATTTAAATTTTTGCAAATAATTGACATTTATTCGGACTCGATATAGGCAAAATCAACATTTGTAGTGACAAAATGGAGACAAGATGTCACCTGGAAATCAGGGTGTTTTTTAGCTCCTGAAAGAGGTGGCTTTGCGTCTGTCGACTTACTGAATAGGCAATTTATAAAGGCTAATGCTTAACGGGGAAACATCCAGTTTGTTGGATATGTCACTGAGCGTTTTTTCCTCAATTTTCACTCTGTCCGGTACACTTGGCTCGTTGTATG
>Ga0209636_10005675_pt1 | contig 12743 bp, 17 predicted proteins | sample DeeMarSWOR152_54_FD_187464 | JGI IMG/M metagenome (GOLD analysis project Ga0209636, IMG submission 187464) | Marine sediment microbial communities from White Oak River estuary, North Carolina - WOR-1-52-54 (SPAdes) (version 2) | ecosystem: Environmental > Aquatic > Marine > Intertidal zone >...
CATCTCCGGGTACATCAGCGATGAGATATCAGGACCTACTGAAAAGTTCGTTCACAACTATGGTACCCGGGTACATCATATGGCCTTCCGCACAGAGCATATAGAAGACACATTCTCCGCCCTTAAGGAGGACGGTATGGATTTCCTCATCCAGCTTGTGGGTTCGCCTGAGGAGGGATTAAAACAGACTTTCACGGTGGCCTCGGAACATACTTTACTGGTCAACGAATACATCCACCGCTTCGGGGACTTTGATGGTTTCTTCACCAAAAGCAATGTGACCTTGCTTACCGGAGCAACGGATAAACAATAAGATAGGCACTGAAGTAAATAACATGTTAATAACAGCTGAATGAATTCAGCCTTTTTAAACATATCAAATCGGAAGGATATACGAACTTAAAGATGTGAATAAGTTAAGTCCAGTCGAGGTCGGCTTGTAATAATTCGGTAAAGCCGAAATATTTGGGAAGGAATAAATTCTACCAAAGATCATTTTTGTTTAACAGGAGGTGATAAAAATGGCAAAGATCTTCGCCTGCAAGGACGTGGGAGTTGATTGTCCCTACGTGGCACGGGGTGAAACTGAAGAGGAGTTGATGGCAGATATCGTAAAGCATGGCAAAGAAGTCCACGGTTATACCGATGAACAACTAAACGATCCGGAAATGATGAAAAAAGTCAAAGCGGCAATCAAGAACGAGTAGAAAGTTCGTTCATGAGCAGCAGTAACGAAAACTTGCCGACCTCGACTTTTTTGCCCCAACAGGTTGAACCGCGAGCTTGCCTTGAATATAGCCAAAAAAGCAGGGGCACTATCTGGCAATGACTGTAATTTTCAGTGAACTAGGGTACCCGTTAGCGCTCAGGCGAGAGGAGTCTAAAGAGAATGAGTACATGACGGCAAGAATCATTGATAGATCGGGAGGTGAGATATGAAAACCAGAGTAGACCCGGAACTTTGCACCGGCGATGAGGTTTGCACCCAGGTATGCCCGGAGATATTTGAAATGAGAGGTGACAAAGCTATTGCTAAGATCGAGGGAGTCCCGCAAGATTTGAAGCAGTGTGCTAAAGATGCGGCGGATTCTTGCCCTTCTCAGGCGATAATTATCGAGGAATAGTGGAAAGATGATACAAGAGGGAAGAAAGTGTTTGCTCATGAGTGATAGTGATATACAGGGGTCCGATGAGCTCAAGGAGACCGGTAAGAAGACAAGATGCCAGTAAAAGCTCATCACAATTGAGCCTATATCCCACTGCTCGCTACAAACATGAGAAAGCACTGCAGGATAACACCGGGCACTAACTTCGACAAAGAAAGGTGGTAAGAGGCAATGCGTTGTGTTAGAAAAACCGGGGTACTATTCATTTTGTTGTTCCTTCTATCAGCACAGTTGCTTTGGGCCAATGCCAGAGAAGGGAATGAGGACGATGAGGCAGGAGAACTTATAGAAATCTCCGTGCTGTCAGGCTTGGTGACCTTGATCCTGTTGATATCCACTCTTACGGCAGGACGGCTGATGAAGAAAGGCAAGGTGGCAGTTACGACTCATCACACTTTGGCTTATATAACTCTGCTGGTGGCATTAGCTCACGGGATTTACAATTTTTTTGCTCACTGATTCTCAGTTTGGAGTGTCTCATACGAAGAAAAGTCCAATTAGGCTGGAACTTCCACATGAAATGACAAAGAAAGTATTTCCAGAAACAGACTTCCGCACAATCGCGACAGTTATATCCCTGTGGAAGAATACCTTAGAGAGTGAATCTCAAACGAAACGGAGGCAGAAGCTATGAAGGTCTTAGTCGTCTTCTATTCCGTGTATGGACACATCTATCGGATGGCCGAGGCCGTTGCAGAGGGCGCCAGGGAAGTGAAAGGTGTGGAGGTGGAAATGCGCCGGGTTACCGAGACACTGCCTGATGAGATACTCAAGCAGATCGGGGCTCTGGAACCTCAGAAGGCGTTCGCTCACGTCCCTATATGTACTTTGGACGAGCTTGGTTCTGCGGATGCAATCATCTTTGGCACGCCCACGCGCTTCGGAAACATGTGCGGGCAGATGCGGCAGTTCCTTGACGGTACCGGTCCGTTTTGGGCCAAAGGGACCCTGGTAGGAAAGGTGGGAAGCGTATTCACGAGTTCTAACACACAGCATGGAGGCCAAGAATCTACCATCCTGAGTTTTCACCTCACGCTCCTCCATCAAGGGATGATCATTGTGGGTTTACCATATACCTTTCAGGGCCAGTCGCGTATCGATGAGATCACGGGTGGGTCACCCTATGGTGCGTCCACCATTGCTGGTCCGGATGGGAAACGCATGCCCAGCGAAAATGAGCTGGCCGCAGCTCGGTTTCAAGGCAAACATGTTGCAACGATAGCTTCCAAACTTACGAGATAGCTTAGGTGTCCTTGACTGCTTTCTGCAAGGTGCCTCTGAAGGAGAATACTTATGGCAGTTCATCCGGAATTTCCGGAATTCAAACCTATCGAGTTAGAAGATCGTGATTTAATTCAAGAGATGCTGGATAGGTATCAACCCCAGACATCCGAATGGGCCTTCACCAATCTGTTCATATGGCGTTCTCACTATGGATTTCACTGGTCCATGCACCGGGGCTGGTTGCTCGTCCTTTGCACGACCAGTACCAATGGTCTCTGTGCCCTTCAGCCCGTAGGGCCCCCGTCCCGATTGGAAGCAGTGCGCACGCTTTTGCGATGGCTTCAGGACGATAAAAAAGAAAAAGAGCCTCGCATTGAGCGGGCCGACCGACTTCTCATTTCGGAAATTGAGGGAGCTGCTGATCTTACAGTTGAACCCACTCGAGACCACTTCGATTATGTTTATCGAAGTGAAGACTTGATCCAACTGGCCGGCAGGAAATACCATGCCAAGAGAAATCACATCAGCAAGTTCGAGCGCAGCCATTCATTCACATATGCTCCATTGATCAACGAGCATGTGAAGGGATGTTTGGAACTGGCAGAGGGGTGGTGTGAGTTCCGTCGTTGTGAGGAAGACATGAACCTATTGGATGAGTGGGATGCCGTTCGCGAGGCTTTAAAGCATTTCGTTGCTTTGAATATAAAAGGTGGAGTGATTTTGCTGGACAATAAGGTAGAGGCTTTTGCTCTGGGAGAATTGCTGAACCGCCAGACAGCGGTGGTACATATCGAGAAAGCTAATCCAGAGATACCGGAGCTCTACTCCGTAATCAACCAGCAGTTCTGCGAGAAGAGTTGGGGGAATGTGCCTTACATCAACCGGGAACAGGATCTGGGTGAACCAGGACTGCGTAAGGCGAAACTCTCCTATCATCCTGACCATCTGGTAGAGAAATTCCGGATTGAGTTAGCTTGAAATGAAAAAAGAAAAACCGTTTCACAGGCGCGACCAAATGAGCTGATGTCAGAGCAATAAGAAAATGGCAGGTTGGCGCCACAATAATAACCTAACTCCTAAACTAACTTCACAGGAGGGGATGTTATGTTAAAAGAGTTTAAAGAATTTGCCATGCGGGGCAACGTGATTGACATGGCCGTGGGAATCATAATTGGAGCAGCCTTCGGGACCATCGTCAAGTCCTTGGTATCGGATGTCATCATGCCACCCATCGGGCTGCTATTGGGCAACGTAGATTTCGAAAACCTTTTCGCAGTTCTGAAGCAGGGTGCGGCTGCCGGACCGTATGCTTCCCTGGCCGATGCCAAAGCGGCAGGCGCAGTCTCGATGAACTACGGCGTCTTTTTCAACACCATCATCAGTTTCGTCATAGTTGCCTTTTGCGTGTTTCTTCTGATACGTAGTATCAACAAGCTTAAGCGGAAAGAGGAGGCTCCGCCGGAACCGACGACTAAAGAGTGTCCCTACTGTTTTTCCATCATCCCGATTAAGGCTACGCGCTGCGGACACTGCACCTCGGAGCTGAAGACGGCATAGGTTAAACACAAGCTCAAGCAAGCCTAAAGCCATCAGGCGTGACCGGCCCAAAAAGCCAAGGAATATGTCTAAACGGATAATTATCACCGGCGCAACCGGTTTTATCGGAAGAGCACTGTGTAGAAAACTGGTTGAAGGAGGCTATGAGGTAGTGGCGCTCTCCCGCAACCCGAAAAGGGGGGGCGAATCGCTTCCACCTCAGGTGAAGATTGTCAACTGGGACGCCAGGACTGCCGAAGGATGGGCCGACTTAGCAGACGGCGCTTACGCCATTATCAATCTGGCAGGAGAGAACATCGGCTCTGGAAGATGGACCGAGAGAAAAAAACGGATGATTCTTGAGAGCAGGCTTACTGCAGGAAAAGCTGTGATTGAGGCGGTAGAAAAGTTGGAGAATAAGCCAAAAGTCGTGATTCAAGCATCAGGTATTGGCTATTATGGAGATCGAGGTGATGAAGTGCTTGACGAGTTCTCCTCACCTGACTCTGGATTCCTAACAGAAGTGGCTAAACGATGGGAGGAGTCAACTAAAAAGGTAGAATCTTTCGGAGTCCGGCACGTGATAATTCGCACTGGCGTGGTACTTGGAGCAGGCGGAGGATTCCTTTCTCGTGTTCTTCTGCCTTTTCGCCTGTTTGTTGGCGGCCGTTTGGGAAGTGGAAAACAATGGATTCCATGGATTCATATTGATGATGAAGTAGGGGTGATTGTGTTCTTAATGGAAAAAGAAAAGTTGCAGGGTGTTTTTAATCTGACAGCACCGAACCCTTTAACATCTGAGGAATTCTTCAGATTTCTGGGGAAAGCTATGAGACGACCATCATGGCTGCCGGTACCTAATTTTGTCTTACGTCTCCTTTTGGGAGAGATGGCCCAAGAGTTGATCTTGTCAGGGCAAAGGGCAATGCCAAAAAGGCTGTTGGATTCTGGATACGACTTTCTTTATCCTTACGCAGAATCTGCCCTTCGACAAATTCTAACTGAGAGTTAGAAGCAATACAGGAGGCCTGAGATGGAGAAGAACACGCTGATTACCATTTCGAAATTGATAACAAGTATTGTCATCTGTCAACTGGCAGGTATGATCGGATCGATTTTTACCAGGCCCGCAATTCCGGCCTGGTATGCCACTTTGAAGAAGCCCTCCTTCACGCCACCCAATTGGGTGTTTTCGCCGGCTTGGATTACCCTGTTTGTGTTGATGGGAATCGCTGCGTTTCTGGTGTGGAACAAAGGCCTAAGTGACCAAAAGGTTAAAATAGCCTTAAGCATCTTCGCCGTTCAATTGATTCTTAATGTTTTGTGGTCAGCAATGTTCTTTGGACTGAGATCACCACTTGCCGGGCTCATTGAAATCGCAGTCCTCTGGATCGCAATACTCTTGACCATTTTGTATTTCTTCAGGGTCTCAAACACGGCAGGAATGCTGCTGATACCCTACATACTGTGGGTGAGTTTTGCGGCGGTTCTGAATTTCTCGATTTGGAGGCTGAATATTTGAGATTATGGAGCATACACCCCCAATATCTCGATGGGGTAGGACTTGTGGCGTTATGGAGAGAGTCCTTACTTGCACAGAAAATCCTGAAGGAGCAAACAAAAGGGTACAGAAATCATCCTCAGCTGAAAAGATTCAGGATACACCCCTGTCCCCAGAGAGCGATTGCAGGCTATCTGATAGAAATATGGCAGGAATCAAGAAGGCGAGGATACAATTTTGATAAAAAGAAAATCGGAAGAGAAAACACTACAGTCAAAATACCCGTTACTCAGGGACAGCTAAGATACGAATTCGATTGGTTACTTGACAAATTGAAGAAGCGCGATCTGGACAGATACAATCTGTTACGCTCTGTTAAGAAAATCGAGTGTCATCCAGCTTTCGAGATTATAGAAGGTGGAATAGAAGAGCGGGGAAAAGTAAAGCTTGGTTAAAGGTGGACCAGTGAATTTCGGAATTTGGGTCCAGGTTTTCGGTTAGGGATCAGAGGAAGTAGGAAGGCTGATAGGAGGCTATTTACCATGAAAGATGATGTATTTACGTTCATAGTGGGTGGTAAAGCCGGTGAAGGAGTAAGAAAAGCGGGGTCTGCTTCCGCCCGGCTGTTCACCACTATGGGACGTCAGGTCTTTAATATGGACGACTATGGAAGCTTGATTAAAGGTGGCCATAACTTCTCTGTGGTCAGTACTGCCAAAAGAAAGATCACCAGCCACTATATAAAGGCAGACTTGGTGGTGGCACCTGATAAAAGGAGTTATGACATTCATCGTGAACATCTATCCGAACGGGGCATAATGGTCTACAACTCCGATACTGTTGGTGAAGCGGAAGGCGTCGGCATCCCATTAACAACTGAGGCGAAGAAGTATCCCAACCCGAATTTGAGGATCGGCGTTGGCGCTGTGGCAGCGCTGGCGGCTGCCATAGGATTGGATAAGGAGAGCTTCAAGGAGCTTATTCAGACTGAATATGCCAGAGATGTAGAAAACAACATGGCTTACGCAATGACCATCTATGATATGGTTCATCCAAAGATAGGGAGTAAGTTCCAATTGGAGAGAGGGGATAAGGAAAGACCGATAGTTACCGGCAACGAAGCTATAGCCCTCGGAGCGGCAGCCGGCGGACTGGACACATATTACGCCTATCCCATGACGCCCTCGTCATCTATCCTGCATTACCTGGCAGCACACGACAAGGAGTTGGGGGTCACCGCAGTGCACCCTGAGAACGAGATTGCGGTCATCAATATGGCCATCGGTTCGGCATTTGCCGGTGCGAAAGCCATGGTTGGAAGCAGCGGCGGCGGTTTTGCCCTTATGCAGGAGGCTTTTTCCCTTGCCGGAATGGTGGAAGCGCCGCTTCTGTGCTATCTGGGATCAAGGCCGGGACCGTCCACCGGCGTGCCCACTTATACCGCCCAGGGAGATTTAAAGTTTGCCATCAATCAGGGGCACGGCGAATTCGCAAGAATCGTCGCATCTCCCGGGACCATGGAGGAAGCTTTCTATCTTACTGCCGAGATGCTTGATCTGGTCTGGCGATTCCAGACCCTAGGCATAATATTCACCGACAAGCATCTGGCCGAGAGCAGAATGACTGTTGACATCGAGGCAAATAAGGCTAAGTGGCCTGAGCCTGTGATGCATCCTGGTGGAGAGTACAAGAGATACTTAGACACGGACAACGGCGTGTCTCCGCTTCTGTTTCCACCCTCAAAGGAACTCATCAGGTGGGATAGTTATGAGCACGATGAACTCGGGGTGACCACCGAAGAGCCTGACATGATCGCCAAGATGCAGGAGAAGAGAAACAGAAAGAAAAAAGCAGTTGCAGATTGCATTATGGGTATGCATACTGTCAATGTCCATGGCGACAAGGGTCCTGTGATTTTAACCTATGGGTCAACCACAATGAGCGTACTGGAAGCTCTTAGGTGCGGGGAGATAGAGGCCAAGGTAGTGCAGCCTATATATCTGGAGCCGCTTCCGGTATGGGAACTTGAGAGGTACAGGGATGGCGAAGTGATAATTGTGGAGCTAAGCTGCGAGGGCCAATTCGCATCACTGCTTAGAGAAAAGGTCCGCATCGAGCCTAAGAGCGTTATCAAGAAATACGATGGCAGACCTTTCGATCCCCTTGAGCTGGCCAGCAGAATAAAGGAGGTGATGTAGGATGGACGAGCTGACAACTTATGCAGAGAACACCTGGTGTCCGGGCTGCGGCAACTTCGGAATCCTAAATGCTTTCAAGAAAGCCGTGGGTAAGCTTGAGGAGAAGGGGATTGGAAGGGAGAAGATCATGATCTCCGCTGGTATCGGGTGTCACGGAAAGATATTCGATTATCTCAAGCTCAGCGGGCTGTATTCCATACACGGAAGGTCCATGGCAACGGTGCAGGGGATGAAGATCGCCAACCCTGATTTGAAGGTGGTGGTGTTTGCTGGCGATGGTGATGCCTTTGGTGAAGGGATAGCGCACATGATCTTCGCTGCCAAGAGAAATGCCGATATTACGGTGATATTACACGATAACGGCGTGTACGGGCTCACCACGGGTCAGTTCACACCGACAAGTGAAAAAGGCTTTAAAGGTCCCTCCACGCCAAAAGGGAGTATTGAAGAGCCTTTGAATCCTTTGAGCCTTATGTTGGAAGCAAAAGCGACTTTCGTAGCCAGAGGTTATCCGGTGAAATTAGATCACCTTGTGGAGATAATGGTGCAGGCGGTGGAGCATGAGGGTTTTTCGTTTGTCGACGTTCTCCAGCCTTGCGTCAGCTTCAACGATACCTACAAGAGATATAATCCAATGGTGGAGATTCTGGATCATGTTCCTGAGAGTTACGATGAAGCCATGGCCGTTGCGAAAAGGCAGGATAAATTACCACTGGGCATAATTTACAGGCAAGAGAAGCCACCCTATCATAGGGAGCTATACGGAGACTGGAATCCTGTGACAAGGAGACTGTCGAGGGAAGAGAGGATAAAGAAGGTTGAAGGTCTACTTTCGTCATATACTTAATCCCCCTCACCCTGCCCTCTCCCCCAGGGGAGAGGGAGATATTAGAGAAAAATGTATTTATGTCAATAATCAATAAGTAACAGACAAAAAGAGGTAGAAACCATGACAGAAGTAAGAAAAGAGCAAATTGGAGAGAAGGCAAAAGATTTTGCCTTGAAAGATCAGAACGGAAAAGAATTCAAACTGTCGCAGTTTAGGGGAAAGAGGGTACTCCTTTCCTTTCATCCTATGGCGTGGACTGACGTCTGTGCCAAGCAGATGAAGTCTTTGGAGGATAACAAGGAAGCCTTAGACTCTTTGAACACCGTTGCGCTTGGCATAAGCGTAGACACCATACCATCAAAGTTGGCCTGGGCCGAAAGTCTGGGGATAAAGAATACTCCCCTTTTGTCTGATTTCTGGCCCCACGGCGAGGTGGCAAAATTGTATGGAATTTTCAGAGATAAGAATGGCATTTCTGAAAGAGCCAATATCGTGGTGGACGAAAATCAAAAGATAGCATTTTTCAAGGTCTATGACATACCTCAGCTGCCGGACATGAATGAGATAATAGGCTTCATCAAAAGTTTGAAGTAAGGGATTTTGGTTAAACAGGCCCCTCACCTTTGTCCTCTCCCCAGAGGGGAGAGGAAATCAGGGGGGGCAGGCAGAAGGCAAAAAGACTTGGCATTTTTGCACCAGTATGGCCTGAGGGCATTGAGACAAAAAGGAGGAGGTGCTGATGACGGATTCGGACATTATTCCAGACGCAGAACTGGATTGTGTAGGCTTATACTGCCCCATGCCCATTGCAATGACCAAGGAGGAAATCGACAAGATCGAGGTGGGGCAGGTCTTGAAAGTAGAGGCTGATGATCCCGCGGCGGAAGAAGACATCCAACGATGGGCTAAAAGAACCGGACATAAGATTCTGAAATTTGAAAAAGAAGGGACAATATTGACTTTTTATATAAAAAGGGCCACATGAGGTGAAACACAAGGAAGTCTTTTCACCTCTCTATGTCGGACAAATGCGGAAGTAGGAAACGAGAAAGGAGCAAGAGAATGAAAGACGAAAAATCAATTCTTTATGTGCAAACCAGTGACCAGCCGGAAAGACAGTATTCGCCTCTGGTCTTGGCGCAGACGGCGAAGGCCATGGATCTTGTCCCAAAACTTTATTACTTAGGCCAAGGCTTGAAAATGCTGATTCCGGGCGCAGCCGAAAAGATAAAACTCGGTTCTTTTCCCAGTGTCATGGAAATGCTCCAAAAGACCATGGAAATGGGAATTAAGATCTACGTATGTGAGGCATCCAAGCAGATGCTGGGCTGGGAAAAGGTTGAATTGATACCGGGAGTGAAGATAGTCGGTGCCGCAACGCTGAACGATCTCGCGCTGGAGGCGGGGACGACCATGTGGTTTTAAAAAGAATTAGAGAGGAGATTTGAAAGCTCATGGAAAAGATATATTTGGATCACGCCTCGGCCATGCCGGTTGATGCCAGGGTATTGAAGTTTGCCGAGAGGTATCTCAAAGAAGTTTTTGGAAATCCTTCGTCACTCCATTCAGCAGGATTAGAGGCGAAAAGAGCTATCGAAGATTCAAGGAAAAAAGTCGCAGAACTCATTAACGCCGAGAACGAAACCTGTATTGTTTTTACCAGTGGCGCAACTGAATCTAACAACCTGGCCATCAAGGGAACCGCGCTGAGGAACATGGGGAAGGGGAAAAAGGTTGCAGCTAGCGCCATAGAACACATCTCGGTTCTCAATCCCTTAAAAGAGCTTCAGAAAAACGGTTTCGAACTGACTCTTATACCGGTGGACTCAACAGGTCAGGTCGACATAGAAAAACTCAAAGCTATTTTATCCAAAGACACCACGGTGACCTCGATAATGTGTGCCAACAATGAGATAGGGACAATCCAACCTATCAAAAAGATCAGTGAGATAGTTCATGAAAACGGTTTGTATTTGCATGTAGATGCAACGGCGGCTGGAGGGCGTATACCTATAGATGTACAAAATGACGGGATCGATCTTTTGACACTATCTTCTAACGATATGTATGGGCCTCAAGGGGCGGGCGCCCTGTACGTAAAGCCGGGGGTGAAGCTTCAAACCATCCTTCCGGGTGGTGGACAGGAGCGTGGGCTCAGATCCGGCACAGAGAATCTCTTCGCCGTTGCTGGGATGGGAGAGGCGGCAAGGATAGCCAAGCATGAAATGGACCAGGAAAGCAAAAGACTGATCGGGATCAGGGACAAGCTCATGGACGAGATACTGAAGATTGAGAAATCATACCTGACCGGCCATCGGACCCAAAGGCTTCCCCACCACGTGAGCTTCCGTTTCAGTGGCATAGAAGGGGAGAGCATCCTGTTGAACATGGATATGGTGCATCATATACAGGTATCTACGGGGTCCGCCTGCACATCCCGAACATTGGAACCTTCACATGTTCTGTTGGCGATAGGTTTGAAACATGAAGAAGCTCACGGCTCTCTGGTTTTGACCCTGGGGCGGTCAAATAATATTGAACAAGTACCCACCGTCGCGACGGCGGTAAAGCAGACGGTTGGAAGGTTGAGAGAACTCTCACCACTATAGAATAAGGGAGGTGATTGATTTGGCAGATATAGGTTATAGTCAGAAAGTGCTGGAACACTTCATGAATCCGAAGAACGTGGGAAACATAGAGAATCCGGATGGGTATGGTAAGGTGGGAAATCCCGTATGCGGCGACCTGATGGAGATGTATATCAGAGTGGAGAACGACATCATTACTGATATAAAGTTCAAGACCTTTGGTTGCGGTTCGGCCATTGCGACCAGCAGCATGGTGACCGAACTGGCGAAAGGAAAGCACATCGACGAAGCCATGAAGATAACGCGCAATGACGTGGCGGATGAGTTGGATGGTCTGCCACCAAAGAAGATGCATTGTTCCAATCTGGCAGCCGATGCACTTCAGGCGGCAATTAAAGATTACAAGAAAAGAAAAGGAGCAGAATGAAACATTCCAGCGATGAGCCAACAGGCGCAGAACGAGTTGAGCCGCGAGTAGCAAATCTGGCTGACATGATAGACTATCAGAAGGGTACTGTGGTAAGCCGGGAAATAATGAGCAAAAAGACCGGGACAATTACGCTATTTGCTTTCGATGATGGGCAGGGACTGAGCGAACATACGGCGCCATTTGATGCAGTGGCCTATCTTCTTGACGGTGAGGCGGAGATTACCATTTCTGGAAAACCCTTTCGCCTAAGTGAAGGAGAAATGATCATAATGCCAGCCCATCAACCGCACGCTCTTGTTGCTGTAAGGAAATTCAAGATGTTGCTTACAATGATACGTTCTTGAAGGGTGTCAGAACCAGTTTAATTCGCTTGACAGTCTTAAAGGTTTTCGTTTAGTTTTATCATTCAAGCCTGATTATGTATTTCGGTTGTCACTATAAAGGAGGTGCGTTATGAAGTGCAGGACTATGGTGGTCTTTCTGATGATGATGCTCGTTTCTTCTGGTGCCTCAGCTCAGAAGTGCGTCGTGTGTCATAAAGGGATCACTCCTAATATCGTCTCCGACTGGCAACTGAGCAAGCACAGTCAGAACGAAGTGGATTGCTCGGTATGTCATGGTGACCAGCACAAGTCCCCTAAAGACGTAGGGAATGCCGAAATTCCAACCCCCAATACCTGCCTTGCCTGTCATGAAACGCAGGTAGAGCAGTTCAAGGGAGGGAAACACGCCCTGGCCTGGGCGGCCATGAAGGCCATGCCGACTGCCCACTGGCAGCCTATGGCCCTGATGGAGGGGATGAAAGGCTGCGGTGGATGTCATAAGATTGGATTAAAGACAGAGGAGGAGATAGCTGAGTTAAAGAAGGACGGTGCGGGGTTTGGTGTTGCGTCATGTGATGCATGTCATACCAGGCATATCTTCTCCGTTCAGGAAGCCTCACAGCCCCAAGCCTGCCAGACCTGTCACATGGGCATCGATCATCCCCAATGGGAGATGTATTCATCCTCCAAGCACGGCGTCAGATATTTGCTGAAGCAGAGCGGCGTTCTTCCCGAGGCTGTCGCCGCACCCACATGTCAAACCTGTCATATGGGAGAAGGTAATCATGCCGTCCGAACAGCCTGGGGATTTTTGGCGGTGCGACTTCCGATGCCTGAGAATGAAGAGTGGGCGGCTGACCGGGCAACGATTTTGCAGGGACTGGGGGTGCTTGACCCGGAAGGAGACCCCACCCCCAGACTTGATGTGGTAAAGGCGGCGGATGTTGT
>Ga0209636_10005676_pt1 | contig 12741 bp, 5 predicted proteins | sample DeeMarSWOR152_54_FD_187464 | JGI IMG/M metagenome (GOLD analysis project Ga0209636, IMG submission 187464) | Marine sediment microbial communities from White Oak River estuary, North Carolina - WOR-1-52-54 (SPAdes) (version 2) | ecosystem: Environmental > Aquatic > Marine > Intertidal zone >...
TGACCCCGGGCCTCAGATGGCTCACAGGGAGCGGGTCCCCCTCGGTAGATGTAGGTTACGAGATAGGTTGCATCAGCTATCGTAACTCTGCTATCCAAGTTCACATCACCCTGACCGAGCGGAGATGGACCGCCCCTGTAGATGTAGGCGACAAGGTATGTCGCGTCAGCGATGGTCACCCTTGTGTCTCCGTTGCAGTCGCCGCAACCGTACAAGGACCAACACAGGCAAAGATGACAAGTATCCGCATCAGGGCAAGGAATACCCAGCTCGCACTCTTCGTCGCCTTCCAGAATTCCATCGCCACAAAAAGACCGATAACCAGTACTATCATAGACTATAGACTGGCCTGGCTCGATACACCGCACTATGTGAGTGTCCACGACGGTGGAGCGGGTGCAAATGCGGCCGACACTCCAGGTCGGACATGCGATCAGGGTTTTGTCAGTCGAGGAATCATGAACAACCCAGGCACAGATATAATCATCGTAGGGCTGGACACCGGTATCAATCCATGCCTCTGCTACAGGCGTGGCATCACCACAATACTCCTCAGGGTCAAGGTATCCTGTCTGAACCAAATTGCATTGCCCATCTATCACTTCAACATACATATCAGGACGTGATGACTTAGTACTACCTTTATTCTTCTCACCTGTAACCACTGATGTAGGTTTTTCAAAATCCAGCCGACAACCATCAGGAACCCATACCCACGCACAGTGCATCAATAATTGGCCAACTTTGAGCTCTCTCCATGGCTCACTCGGTTTCGGCCTCCATCTTGGGCCACCTTCTTTACCTTGTTGACAAGAGATTTCTGAAACGTAAACCTCTTTCAATATGTGATAATGGTGACCAGACGCTCTGTAGTTTTCTGCTCCAGGAGACGGAGTAGGTCCTCCTTCTGGCTCTGGTTCTCCTTCAGGTGGATAACTCACGGGTTTGTTACAAGGTCCAGGCGGGATTTTGGGCTGTGGGTTGGGATCGGGTACAGGCGGTGGTGGGCGCCTGGGCGGTAGTGCAGGCGGCGTTTGGGGCCACCAGAAGGAACTGTCAGTAGCTATCCGGCATACATAGAAATCGGCGTCAGGCACTGTAGCGTCGCCAACCAGTGAAGACCCTTTCACATCGATTCCATCAAGAACCTGGCCAGGTAATGTGAAACTGGTAACTCCCATCGTCGGTAGGTCAACCACAGAAACCTCTTCAGACCTGGTATAGAATGTGCGGACCGGAACCAAGGCCTGATCAAAAGGCACGTTTCGAGCAATGGTCACCCAATCATCCCAGCCAAAAATATCCGCAGACGGAATGAAGACAGTTCCGCCTGAAGGAACATACCCGACATCAACAAAATACACAAGCTTACCAGTAAGAATAGCGGAATTTATTGCGCCTGTGACGATATCTACCACAGAGAGGAGATCTTTACTCTGAAATATATCAGAAGATGGCATCAGTGCCGTAATACCATCTGGCTTGAGCATTACATCTACATCCGGAGTGACTACATTACCGGGCAACAGCACATCGCGAAGGATGCCCGGTACAGGTGAAGCGATGTCAATCACAGTAAGATGCCCTTGTGGAGAAAAGATATCCCTTTGCGGCATAACAGCAAGAGCACCATCCGGTGTGAGAACTACATCCACTCCATCGGTAAGCCTGCCAGGAAGGACGATATCTGTTGTTACTCCGGTGATGACATCAATCACAGACACAAAATCAGTGAACCCAAGTAGATTAGTCGATGGCATTACCGCCCTCAAACCATCTGGCTTAACCACGACATCTATGTCATCGACTACGATATTCCCAGGAAGAGGGACAGTGTGCAGTATGATTCCGGCCGCAACGTCTATAATACAGAGGAATCCATTTGAACCAGGGACATAGTTCTGCAGGGGTATGAGTGCACGGGAACCATCTGGAGTGAGTACCACATCCACTCCAGCAGTGAGTTTCCCCGGAAGAGCAACATCTGTCTTGACACCTGTGTTCAGATTAACAATAGATAACCAATCCTGGTTCACAGGACCGAAAGCCCAGGACGGTATAAGCGCAAGTGTATCACTAGGAGCGATGACCGCATCCATATCCATCGAGAATACTTGCCCTGGAAGCAAGACATCAGAAAGCACACTCTGCCCTACTACACTGACGATCGTAAGGTACCCCTGGAAAGTACCTACAGCTTGTGTTGGAATCACCGCCTTGGCACCATCAGAAGTGAGCACTATATCTGACGAGCCATCCACTAATCTTCCTGGAAGATTAAGATCGATTGATGCTCCAGTGGCCAGTATGACGATGGAGACAAAGTCAGTATTCGAGTAACGGTCTACACTCGCTACTACTGCCTTAGTATTATCAGGAGTTATGGCGGCATCCACATCTACACGAAGGACGTTACCTGGAAGTCTTACATTGTAGAGTATAGTTCCAGAAGCCATGTCCAGAACAGAGAGATAACATGAATCTGGAATGTATTCCCACACCGGCAAAATCGCCCTTGATCCATCAGGACAAAGCTGTATGTCAGTACACTGTCTGATCTCACCAGGCACCTGCACATCTTGGGTTGTGATTTGGGCTTGGCATTCTGAGACAAACCCGCCTCCCAATCCCATGCCCGCAATCGACAAGACCAGCAACAAAGTAAACATTCTCATACAGGGCATTTTAAAGCCTCCCTTCTTCCGAAAGATTTCCGTGTGGGGAACAGCGAAGTGAGAAAATCATAGTCCCTGCACAAAAAATCAAAGTCACTTATTCAACCGAACCCGACCTACCTCTTTCTCTTTGGTCATAGACCTCCGAAGACCAAACCACTTTGCTATGCGCAGCCACGAAATTAATGTTTGACTTGGAGGAATGCGTGTCAACATCGGCTGTTTCCCTTCTGGTGCAAATCCATGAGAGAAAGGGCTACCCTCGCAGTCAGTATATAGCAGTTATATCCGGAAAAGACAAGGTGAGTAGGAGGATAGTCCTACTTGATCTGAGGCATCCGATGAATTCATTTCATTGAGTATCTTGATCGTGACCTTCGCGCGCCAGTCAGTGGGAAGATTCTCAATACTTGCCGTCTCGACTCAAAACCATGGTCTCTGGAGCCGATCAATGTATGAATATGACTTTGTGACTCACATACTCGTCTGCCGCTCCGAGCCGGATGAAATACACGCCTGATGCCACTTTTCTTCCGTTATTATCTGCTCCACACCAGATTGCTCTGTGCACGCCTGGAGGTCTGGTCTCGTCCAAAAGGGTCTTAATCAATCTTCCGGCTGAGTCGTATATCTCAATGGATACTTTCCCCTGTGCTCTTGTGGAATAGCTAATTACTGTCTCCTCTCCAAAAGGATTTGGCATAATCTGATGAACGGTAAATCGTGGTTCTGATTTTGTGTCGGTTTCGTTCAGGCCCACGGTTGTGAATCCGTATACGTTGCCGTCACACGGGACTCTCGCGCCTGCCGACCGCACCAGCCAGACATCACCCGGACCAGGCGGGATGGTCATCGTTCCATCTTCATTGAACCAGAAGATCGTTCCACCGAGGTATAACGACTTATCGTCCGCGGGATCGAGCACTTCTGATCGTGTACCTATATACCAGTTATCGCCCATGACAGCGTCGAATTCGACCACACAGTCATTGGTAATATCGTAGACCTCCAACGTCAGCTGAGAAGTATCTCCTGGATAGGGTATCCATCGGAGCTCAAAGTCGGAGCCTCGGAAAGCCCATCGACGGGGATAAGGGGGAGGCGCAGTGCCAAGCGTATCTTCACCACTGATCTTCAGTTTCCCGTCGAATCCACTCATATTCACGAGTTCCTCAAACTCAATAAATCTGAATGAATTTCCATCAACCTGGGTGTCAAACTGGAGCGCAAAACCGTCGATTATACGGGAGTAATCGACGAAGAGATTTCCGTCTAACTTTGTGGAGAGAGGCTGTGCAGCCAAAATCAGCGAGCCCGCCGTGACATCGTAAAGATCGTAAGAATACAGGGGATTTGCTCCATCGTTCATTATTCTTCCAAATTTTATCTCATAGGTGTGACCGTTGAAGTGCTCCGGAATGTATTCGAGGACCTGGATAGAGAGCGAGTTGCAGCCTCCAGAGATGTGCGCAATATCGGCGGCCTGCTCATGGTCATTCAGTACTTCAACCCACCCATCGCTGGGATCGGTGGAGAACGTGTCAGCATCGGTGGCCACTACCTTCAGCTTGTAGTTTCCATTGTGTACAAGCGCACTGTTCCACATATAACTCCCGTCATTGAGTTCGTCCAAAGCAATCGGTTCCCATTCTATCTCATTCCTTGAATAGTATAGGCCTATGCTCAAGGAGTCATGATCCGCATCATCAGCCCACCAGCGTATCTCGCACGGGCCCGTCACAGTGCCACGCTGAGGAGAAACGAATATCACATCTGGCAGGCCATTCCCCGGGTTGTTCACGGTGAACGCCGTATCCGACTGGTCGGCTCCCAAAGTTATCTGATCATATGCAAGGAGATTCACTCTGTATCTGGTTCCATCAGGAACGAGGAGGGTATTCCACTGGTACTCTCCAGTGTTCGGAAGGGCTGTATCTACCACGCTCCAGTTCTCACCTCCGTCATTTGAGCAAAATATGTCCACTTTGAGTGGATTTCCTGTGATAGAGGTTGCCTCCCAGCTTACGAGCACAGTGGAGTCCAGTTCTTCACCCCCATTGGGAGCAAAGAGATTCACTTCGTGGGTTGCAAAATCGATATCATACAGGCTCTGGCCATTGTCTGAGTTGGCCTGTAGATCCTGCAGGTCTGCACCTGCCATGACCGCGATAACGACTGTTGCCGTGTCTCCTGGAGCGAGGTCGAAAGGTCCAGTACACTGTAGATATCTGACATCTGTGGGTACATCAATTGAATCGAAGGGTTGGTATTCTCCGGTTTGGTAGTCGTAGCCTGCCATGACTTGATAGGCCTGGTCATCGTTATCCGGGTCAGGTATTCCCGGACCTGGCACTCCAGGATTGCGCAGGATTCTGAACGCAGTGAGCCCAAGCTGCTCTCCATCTTGACCCAGAGGACTTTCAAGAAAATCATAGCCCACGTAGCCCGGAGTGCGCAGCCACCCGGTTTCATGGAAATCGGAATCATAGGCATATCCGAGATTTCGCAGCGAATCGGACCCTACCAAGTCATCGTTGGCCTCCCCCACATCAGGATCACAACAGGGAGCAACGTACGTGTGCAGGAGAGTGTCGGGTGAGTCGTTTATGATTAAGTAGGTCAAGAAGATGAAATCCTCCCAGATTGTGAAGTACCAGGAGTATCCAATCTGTATCACTCTGATCTCGAGGGGAGCTCCAAGATGACGAGTAGAGTCCTGATCATTGAATTCGCAGTAGCTGTCCTGGGTTGAGAGTACGATTGGTTTCCCCTGGGGATCTCGCAGAGGCCAGAGTGCGGTATCTGCAGGGTCGTCGTAGAAATAGATTCTATCCAGCGTATCCGTGTATCCAGGCTCATTTGGCAGGTTCCCCGGGACGAATTCCGTGGCACCATTACTCGGGTTATATCCGGCGGTTACCCGAACCAGTAGCTGGCGTACTTCGCTGCCCACGGAATGTGAATCCGCCGTCGTTTGCGCAAATCCTCTTATGCAGTGATCGAAGGATGTATCCGTTTTGGACGAATAGTGAATGAATTCATCTCCGATCTTCATCACTCCCGCGTCTGCAAAACCGACTGTTGAGTTCGCCAGTAGTAATGTATCTGTGTCTGCGATCTGCGTGCTCAAGGTGGTCCATTGTGTACCCTCCTTCGTCGCGCCAACCCATATTCCCGCTCCAAATATATAGCACTCTCCTGATCCACTTGGCCAAATCCCCTGATTTTCGTACCCGAATCTACCGCAGTTCTCTATCCTTAGGTAGAGAAGCCCTGCATCATGTGGCCCTGAGTCCCATACACCCCAGACCGCGGGGACCAGTGTTACAGAGAGGAACAGAGTCAGGTATTTCATTACTATCCTCCTTTAGTCTATCATTACGACTTTCTTCGTCGCGCTCTGTTTCCCTTGACTCAAAACGTAGAAATAGACGCCAGAAGATACCCTATGCCCTCCAGAGTCAGTCCGATCCCAACCCAAGGCGTAGATTCCTGGGTGGAGAAACTCATGAAGAATAGTCTTTGTGAGAGCGCCTCTGGTATCGTATACCTTGAGGTCGGTCCATCCCGGAGCGTTCGTCGAGAAGCTGATTGTGGTACTTCTGCTGAACGGATTTGGTGACGCCGGTCCAAGCCAGAAATCCAGTTCATCGGCCACGAATTCCTCTTCAACAGCAACGTGAGGATTCTTGTAGAGGCTTATGCTGACCTCAAGGCCTCGAGATGTGGTGAGGACATCTTCGTTCGAGAAGACGACGTACCATTTCCGTAGGTCAGGAGAGATGAACTCTACAGTTTCATGCGCTACGTTCTCAGCGATGAGAGATGCTTCGAATTCATCATGACTCTCATACTTCAGGAAATTTCCCTCATCCACCGTGAAGAAATCGAGTGATCCCTCACTTTCCTTCTCTGAGTACGTATGATAATATCCGCCATCATCACAATCCCTGCGTGCACGAGCGTACCCGTGCAGAATCTCGTATGGAACCTGAACATCGAGCTTACACTTGTGCGCATAGACCGGTTGGCCTGGAGGAGGAGCGAGATTCTTTCTGGGTATCGGGATGAAACCCGGCATGTAGAAAGTCTTGTAGTAGTGAGCATTGGTCAGAGAGTATGAGACCACCTGTACAACTTCGTCTGTTCCTTCTGGATAATCTCCAATAGGAGAGCTTATATGCACATAGAAATTCCTCAGCTCGCCCAACTCAAAGTTGCATCTTCCTTTCGAATCTGTGAATCCCCACGTAGTAACCGATAGTCCTCCGTAATAGTACTCGCTGTACACTAACACTCTGGCTCCGTCGACTGGTAATCCCCTTGCATCTCTTACCTCGACGTGGAGTGAACAGCAATTCGAATAATCCTGGGTCCGGGTCCAGGCATACCCGTCCGATCTCCAATTCCAGACCGAAGATACTCTTTTCCCTCCTCCGTGTTGCTCATCGTACGCGGTGCTGAAGTCGTTGATATGAGTGACCCCATGACCTCTGTCGATCTGGTATTCTTTCCATCCTTCATAATAGAACTCGTTCCACACATGATCCTCGCAGGGGTCCATAGTAGCCACTACCGGAACTAAGGCCGATCGTGCAGCCGCCTGGAGCACGTCCTGGAGCTCTCCACAATTCCCGTTGTGTTCGTGCGCGATGACATTTGGCTGAATTGGTCTATTGCCAGTAGCCATCACAGGTACAGTCTCAGAAACCCAATTGCCAATTACATCGAGGGCAACATCAGTGGTGTCAAAAGATCTTCCAGGGGGATAGATCTGGGCTGTATCTGTTGTCTCCCAAAGCACCTTCACGCCCTTCAACTTCTCGCTTAATACCGGATACGACGAATCTGCCTGATAGAACAGGTAATCCCGCCAGAAGCGATCGTGTACATATTGATCCATTCTCGGCGACTCATCGGAAAGTTGTGGATGGACAATGTAGTAGTAATAGATCTCTTTCGGGATCAGATACTGGGTTGTCTCACCATCCTCAATCGCCCAATATCCAACTGTGGACCAGTAATCATCCCAGGGAGGTCTCCCGTAGTCGACAATGTCTGCATAGAGCAACGAGTCGTCATTTTCGTATAGATAGTGCGCATTCGCGACGACGAGACTCGGATCGAATGTCGTGTCTGTGAGCGTTTCCCAGCCGACATGGGCGATCTGGAAGGCGATCTCATCCACGAATCGCGGATCGGGGGAATTCAGAATGAGGCCCGCGTAAGTCCACTGGAAATCGGAAGGAAGTTTTCTCAGGTTGTCTGTGAGATCCTCTGCAAGCCAGTCCGGAGAATAGTCGACAGCTTCTTGAACTCCAGATGGGAGAGTATCTGGAAGGAGAAATATCTGTAGAGTATCTGCGGTTGTGTCAAAACACACTACTGCACGTTCACCCTCCATCAAATGAAGTTTGAGTGCTATGGAATCAGTAAGAATCCAGTCTACTGTATCTGGAGGACTATGGCTGAGCCGTACTATCGCCTCCTGTGCTTCTTCTCTTCTTTCAAATACCGGCTCAGCCAACTCATCCCGAATGCAGGTCGCCTCGCGACTTATGTCTGATGTACTTCCTGCAACACCCTGAGAAATGACAGCCAATAGTATCAGTAAACAGTTCATCCTACCTCCCTTCTGACGGTGTTACTCATTGAGTACCGCGCGCGATTGAGGATGTCTGGACTCTGCTCCTAAACACAGGTTCTGCTTTAGCGCGGGATGACCTCTATTTTCGTCAGAATATCCGATAGTCAAGAACTGGGGACAGATCAGATACCTCATACCCATGTCGAACACGAGCACTTCTGTGAAAGAGGATCTATCTTCCCGGTTCGGATCATTCCGCTCGCCTCTTGTGTCCGACGCGACACAAGTTACTCTGTCGTTGCTCGTCCTCCAATGTGAAGCCACTCTGGTTTGTGTCGCTCTCACTACATCTTATGTGTTGAGAGATTTCTGTCAACAATGATTGGTTCACTTCCGGTCGTGATCCGGGCGATGTCTAGAGAACATGTTCACCCCACTACGCGTTATAAACCATCCACTGCAGAGCACATGGCAGAGGATACTGAATGTGAACGAACGGGGCATCATTTCGCATACGGGACAAGAGGGACAGACAATCAACCCGTCCCCTCCCTCTTACGCAGTTCGCAAGACAGTTAAGTGTTATTTCAAGGTTTGACCCCAGGTGCTTTTTCAAGGACTTGACTCGACACCCATTTCTTTTCCATAAATGCAGAAACATTGGGGGATTGACAAGATGATAGAAGACACTTCCAGAGAGCCGACGAACTTCATTGAAGAAGCCGTCGAAGAGGACCTGAAGTCAGGACGATTCGACATAGTCCTCACTCGTTTTCCACCCGAGCCAAACGGCTATCTGCATATCGGTCATGCCAAAGCGATTTGTATAAGCTTCTGCACGGCTGCAAAATACGGCGGACTGTGCAATCTCCGATTCGATGATACCAATCCAATCAAGGAGGAGGCTACGTATGCGGAATCCATTATGAAGGATGTTCGGTGGCTTGGTTTCGACTGGGAAGACAGACTGTACTATGCATCCGACTACTTCGAGAGACTCTACGAGTTTGCGGTGAAACTCATCAAGAAGGGCAGGGCATACGTCTGCGACTTGAGCGCTGATGAAATCAGGGAGTACCGTGGCACGCTGATCGAGCCTGGAAGGGAAAGTCCCTATCGAAACCGTTCCGTCGAGGAAAACCTCGAGCTATTCGAGCGCATGCGGAAAGGCGAATTCCCCGATGGTTCGCGAGTTCTCCGCGCTAGGATCGACATGAGTTCGGGTAACATCAACATGCGTGACCCCATCATGTATCGGATCCTGCGCGCAACCCACCACAGGACCGGCGATGAGTGGTGCATCTACCCGACGTATGATTTTGCCCATGGGCAGTCCGATTCCATCGAAGGCATCACACATTCTCTCTGCGATCTGCAATTTGAAGACCACCGGCCACTGTACGACTGGTTTCTCGATGAGCTGGAAATCCATCACTCCCGCCAAATAGAATTCGCTCGCCTCAATTTGAACTACACCGTGCTGAGCAAGAGGAGGCTTCGAGTGCTCGTCGAAGACGGACTTGTATCTGGATGGGACGACCCTCGCATGCCTACGCTCTCCGGTTTGCGGAGACGCGGATACACGCCTGACGCAATTCGCACTTTCTGTGATCGGATCGGAGTGTCTAAGGCCGATAGCCTTGTAGATATAGCATTCCTCGAGCACTGTCTGCGCGAAGACCTGAACAAGCGTGCCCCACGTGTGATGGCTGTCCTTCGTCCACTTCGCATAGTCATCGACAATTATCCGGAACATAAGGATGAGGAGCTGGAGGCCATCAATAATCCCGAGGACGCCAGTATGGGGACACGCAGTGTTCCCTTTTCGCGCGTCTTGTACATCGAGCATGACGATTTTCGTGAGGAACCGCCCAAGGGCTACTACCGACTCGCGCCAGGAAGGGAAGTGAGGTTGCGCTATGCGTACTTCATCACCTGTGTCGATGTAGTCAAGGACCCAAATACTGGTGAAGTGGTTGAATTACACTGTACCTATGATCCTGCGACACGCGGGGGCGACGCCCCAGACGGACGGAAGGTCAAGGCAACTCTGCACTGGGTCTCAGCTCCGCATGCCGTCGAGGTAGAAGTGCGTCTCTATGAGCATCTCTTCACGAAGCCCAATCCAGAGGATGTGCCCGAAGGTAAAGACTTCACCGCGAATCTAAATCCAGACTCGCTCAAGGTGCTGACTGGATGTCGTGTCGAGCCGAGCCTCAAAGGTGCACCGCCGGGAAGCAGATACCAATTCGAGCGGTTAGGGTACTTCTGCGTCGACTCCGTCGATTCATCCAAGGAGAAGCTCGTATTCAACCGAACAGTCTCCCTGCGAGATACCTGGGCTAAGGTACAAGAATCAAACAAGGATTAGTCACAGAAAACGAACGTGTAGTCTACAGGACCAAGACTGCACTCCGAGCCGCATCCACACTCGCGCCTTCCCACGTACGTCCAGACTCTGGCGCGATGCCTGACTCCCTTATGTCGCGTGAGACAATTCAGTTGAATCGTGTGAAATCTATCCTTTAGTATTCGCCACGATTGAAGAAAAAAACGGCAGCGAAGGTCACCACCGAGCCAAATATCATCAACAGAATCAGACCGAACCAGGGTGTGTAATAGGAAAAACCGAGAATCAGCCAGCGTAACAAGTCGACACCGTAGGTGAGAGGATTGCCTCGTATCAACAGGTTTAGCCATCGGGGCAGACCCGTCGGTGGGAACATCGCCCCGCTCAGAAACCACATCGGCATGATTACGAAATTCATAATCGTGCCAAACCCCTGGAAGGACGTCATTCTCGCCGCAATCACGATACCGATTCCCGTCAGGGTGAATGACAGAATACCCATAACCGCGAGAATTGGCAGCAGGTGCAGGAGTGGAAAGTGCACCTGGACGAGCGGACTGAGCAGCAGAATAATCGAGCCTTGAATCAGCGAGAGTGTGGTGCCAGAGAGAGCCTTGCCAATCGCAATTGAGGTGCGAGGCACCGGTGCGACTAAAATCTCCTTCAAGAAGCCAAATTCCCGATCCCAGATAATCGAGATTGCCGATTGAATCGAGGTGAAAATAATCGTCATCGCAACGATACCAGGGAAGATGAATTGTGTATAACTGAAGTCCCCGGTGTGCCGATATGATCCTCGCAACCCCATCCCGAGAACGAAAAGCCAGAGAATCGGTCTGGCTATTGAACCGTATAGCTGACTCTTCTCGCGAAAATAGCGGATGGTATCGCGTAGCCAGACCATGTAGATACATGAGAAATCGATTATCTCCATCTTCGACCGATCCTTTGCAGTCTGCTCTTCATCTGATCACGGGCGCTCGGGCTATCATCCCTTATCTCACGGCCAGTCAGTTTCAGAAACACATCGTCCAGAGTGGGACGACGTGTACTCACCGCGATAACCTCCGCCGTCAGCTCGCGCACCAGCTTGGGGATGAACTGCGCTCCGTTCGGAACTTCGAAATGGAGACCCTGCGAGTCACCCCAGACCGCAATGCCATGCTGCGCAACCAACTCTTTCTCAGTCAAGGCATCATCCCCGGTCTGGAGGTCAATCACGTCTCCACGCACCTGTGCTTTCAATGCTTGCGGTGTATCAAGAGCGATAATCTTCCCGTGGTCAATGATCGCGATCCGGTCGCAGTGCTCCGCTTCATCCATATAGTGGGTAGTCAGAAACAGCGTTATATTTGTATCTTTACGTAGTCTGAGCAGATACTCCCAGATTCGGTTCCTTGTCTGCGGATCAAGTCCAAGGGTGGGTTCATCCAGAAAGAGAATTTTCGGTAAATGAAGCAGGCCGCGCGCGATCTCAAGCCGCCGCTTCATACCACCCGAAAAGGTACGTACCAGATCATCGGCTCGATCTGCGAGCTCCATCCATTCCAGCGACTGATCAATCCGCTCGGGAAGCTCCTTGCCGGGTACCTTGTAGATAATTCCGTGAAAGCGAAGATTCTCGCGAGCAGTAAGTCGATCATCCAGAGAAGGATCTTGGAAGATGATACCGATCGACTTGCGGACCTGACTCTGCTCACGTACGATGTCGCATCCTGCAACCTGGGCGTTCCCACCACTTGGACGCAGGAGCGTGCAGAGCATCTTCACTGTCGTCGTCTTACCTGCACCGTTTGGACCAAGAAACCCGAAGTTCTCGCCCGCTCTCACCTGAAAGGAAATGTTGTCGACGGCAACGAATCCCCTGAAGTCTCTTGTGAGACCATTCACCACAATCGCTTCTGGACTCGCAGTCATAGGTTAGAATTGATACATACCATGAATTAGATGAAAAGTCCAGAAGTCGAACCGCAGCTGATGTATTTCAGTTCTGGCAGTGATTGCGTAGATGACCAGGGGCATTTCTTCGGTCGGCTTCAAAACTTCACATCCATTATGAGAATCAAGCGATATTGCGCTCTGTTTTAGAGTGAGTCACACCGGCGCTGGTAGGCCGAGTGGCCGTTGAA
>Ga0209636_10005677_pt1 | contig 12741 bp, 15 predicted proteins | sample DeeMarSWOR152_54_FD_187464 | JGI IMG/M metagenome (GOLD analysis project Ga0209636, IMG submission 187464) | Marine sediment microbial communities from White Oak River estuary, North Carolina - WOR-1-52-54 (SPAdes) (version 2) | ecosystem: Environmental > Aquatic > Marine > Intertidal zone >...
TCGATAATTCTAGTGCGCGCGCATTGCGTAGCACGCCATCTCTACACTAAAAAGCATTAAAGCTTAGCTTAGCAACCAGATAGAGCACTTTAAAGTAGGTGCAAGATATCCGATATTATTAGTGGGCGCGCCTGTTAACTGCCATCCCATGACAATCATATCGTCTATTGCCTTCCTTACATTGTCTTTTTTCTGGACGATACTTCCTTATTTAAAACTTTCTACATACTTGTTAAATGCGCTTCTATTCACATATTGCAAGGTCGTCTATGTCACACTCGCATTTGTAATAATTATGTTCTTAGTGTTGTTTGGAACAGTTTTCATTCTAGGGCTCGCAGGAATCCATCTTTTTCTGGCGGCGTTTCATAGCCGAAGAGTTTACTGTGTGTTAAGCCTATTTTACGGTATAAATCAGCCATCATCTCCGCATATTTCCATGCAATCACCACCGCATCAAGCACTGGAACCTTTAGTTCCTGTATTAGGTACTTCATAAATCCGGATTCAATAGTGCATCCTAGAACTATCACTTCTGCTCCGTCTTCGTCAACTGCTTTTTTTGCTGCATTGTAAATCGCTTCTTTCAATTTTTCTGGTTCTTTAATCATTCTTGGGACAGTGAAGTCAATCACTCTGAATGATGCCAGCTTCTTTTCTAAGCCGTATTGGTAAACGTTGCTTTCCATCTTTGGAATCCATTTCCTCCTACCAACAATAATGGAAAACTTATGTCCCAAAGTAGCTGCAACATGCATACAAGCCTCAGCAGGACCTATAACCGGGATACTGACAAGCTCCCGAGCTTCTCTTAGACCAAGGTCATAAAAACATCCAATCACAGCCGCATCAAACTTTTTCTTGTCAGCCCACCAGATCCACTTTAACGTTTCATGAAGGCTCAAATGCTCATAATAATGGTACTCAACGTGTATAGGTCCTCTGCTTAAATGAACAACCTTCACTTCAACATCAGGCCTTTTAACTTCATTTATGATCTTCGTTATTCCCTCATCATACATGTCTGTCCCTAGAGGATTAACCCATAATATTCTGAGCATTCTGTTCACCATATTCTTGTTCTAAACTCGAGTTACATTTAAAATCTTTTCTTGAAAGATGGTCGAAGCAGAAGAAAGATACTGGCCGGGTTATTCCATAGGATTAACCAATTTGAAAACTAATCTTGATTACTCGTAACTTTTAAATTCGTTTAGCGACAATGCTGTCTTATGAGTTGAAATTATATGAGTATACTCTATGAGTTTGAGTTAGGAAAAGCAGCAAAGATCCTTGTGGAAGAGCTCTTTAAACTGAAACAAGGCGAAGAGTTCGTGATAACATTCGACACTGAAAGTGACATGAGGGTTGTAGAGGCTACAGCTAGAGCCACTTTTGCAGCTGAGGCAAAGCCAGTTGTGATATGGCTTGCATCTCCACTAGGGGTTGGAAAAGCCGCAGATCCGATGCTTCCCATGAAAACCTTAACCGCTGCTTTAAAAGAAGCAGATGCTTGGGTTGAATTCAACAATCAATGGCTTTTGTATTCGACCCCATGGGACGCAGCCATGGAAGAAAATAAGAAACTCAGATATCTCTGCCTTGTAGGAATGGACACTGACATGATGATAAGGTGTATTGGGAGAGTTGACTTCCCAACCCTCGTGGAATTCCAGTCAAGAGTTGTTGAAATGACGAAAAGGACCAAAAGGATGCGTGTAACTACACCAGCTGGAACCGATGTCACTTTCAACAATGTGCTTGGAAGACCGGTAACCCTTGAATCTGGGTATGCTGACACGCCTGGCCCACACTTTCTTTCCGGTCAGATAGGTTGGTCTCCAGACTTTGAATTAATAAACGGAGTAATAGTCTTTGACGGTTCGCTTGTTCCACCAGTTGGGCTTCTGAAGGAGCCAGTGAAACTGCACATCAAGGCTGGAGTCGTTGAGAAGGTTGAGGGTGGAAAAGAAGCCGTACAGTATGAAGCTTGGCTTAGAAGCTTTCATGACCCTAACATGTTGCGGTTGGCTCACATTTGCTACGGATTTCATCCAGGTGCAAAGTTAACTGGCAACATCCTTGAAGACGAGAGAGTTTGGGGCTGCACAGAATGGGGCCTCGGCAACGTCGGTCCGATGTATCTGCCTCCAAACGGAAAAAAGGCAGCTTCGCATACAGACGGCATATGCCTAAACTCTTCAGTGTGGCTTGACGACGTACAGTTGACAGACAAAGCAAAAGTAGTTCATCCAGAACTAATCGGACTGGCGAAGAAGCTTGGGAAGACTTAACTAACCAGTGCGTTTCCTTCTTTCTAAGCTCCTTCTCTTCAGCTCCTTCGCAAATTCTCTAACTAAGCTGTCAAGGAAAGCCTTGAAAGCTTCCGTGTCTGAAACTACTAGAAACTTTTTCTCATCTATCACACTTTTCATTTTTGTCAAGAACGGGTCTTCTTTTATGCATGTAGCATATTTCGGAAGCTCTATAAGCCTGCTTAAAGCGTCAATAAGTCTGAAAGGCCCGTATAAATGCGGTTCCTCTACGCATCCGCTAGCACTAGTAGCAAGGAAAATAGCCAAATCGAAAAGATATTTATCCCCGTTACTTTTCTTTTTTTCCATTATTTTTGTCTCCTAACGATTTACTTCTCAAAATATTTCTCGCCATACCTGTTTAGGTAGGTTATTTGTTGGAGTGGTCTTCTAAGAGGAGGCTTCGGCGATTGATCTGGGTATCCCACTATCACGAGGAGTTCGGGTTCGATTCCATCTGGGATTTCGAGTATGTGCTTAATTGCGGTTGACGAAAACGATTTTACGATGCATGTTCCAAGTCCGGAGGCGTAGGCTGCTAAAAGCATGTTTTGAACAGCTACTGCGCAGTCAGCAACCGTCAGGTAGTCCCGTCCGAGTTCTCCGCCAAGCTTGTGGGCTCTTTCTTTATCTGAACAGACAAGAATTGCTAAGGTAGCGTCGCCGAAGTAGCCAGGTGAAATCTTCCTCACCATGTCCAGAACTTTTTCGTCTTTGATGACTATGAAGTTCCAAGGTTGGATATTACTGGCAGATGGAGCCCACACTGCAGCTTCGAGTATTTTCTGGACTAAACCTTCCGGAACCAGTTCGGGCTTATATTTCCTTACACTTCTTCGGTTTTTTATTGCTTCAAAAACATCCAATTGAAACACCTCAATTAACTTGAATCGTTTTGGATTTAAATTTTTACTTGAATTCGTTTCAGCTCTATTCTATCACTCACGCCAAAGCGGAGGTTTGCATCAATATTGGATTTGGTCGTCGAAAGTTTTTAATAAGAAAACGATGAACACCAGTTACGTGATGGAAAATGCCACAATATTATGAATACGAACTAGGGAAAGCAGCACATAAGCTAGTTTCAGAGATGTACAAGCTCAAGCCAGGAGAAACATTTGTTATAACAGCGGACACGGAATCTGACCCAAGAGTTGTTGACGCCACAGCTGCAGCTGCCTTCGCAGTTGGGGCTAAACCAATGGTAATATGGACTGCCTCGCCACTAGGCGTCGGCAAAGCAGCCGACCCCATGTTGCCTGTGGAAGCATTAACGGCTGTTTTAAACGTCGCAGACGCGTGGGCTGAATTCAATAACGAGTGGCTCTTGTACTCAACCCCATACGAAGTCGCTATGAAACAAAACAAGAAAATCAGACACCTATGCCTAGTCGGGATGAACGTGAACATGATGACAAGGGTAATCGGCAGAGTTGACTTGCCAACTCTCGCAGACTACCAAAACAAACTTATAGCTATGACTAAGGCAGCCAAGCACATAAGGATGACGACACCAGCAGGAGAAGACATAGAGTTCGACAATGACCCCAAGAGACCTATAATATGCGAAGTTGGATACGCCGATACACCTGGATCCCATATGCTAGGCGGACAGATAGGCTGGGCACCAATCTTTAAGTCGATAAACGGCACGATAGCGTTCAACGGCTCAATAGTCCCTCCAATAGGTCTCGTTAAAGAACCGGTAAAACTTCACGTCAAAGAAGGAAAAGTAGTCAAAGTTGAAGGCGGAGAAGACGCCAGAGCCTTTGAGTCATGGCTGAAGAGTTTTAACGATCCACTAATGTTACGTATGGCACACGTTTGCTATGGATGCAACCCAGGCGCTAAATTAACTGGCGACATAGTTGAAGACGAGAGAGTTTGGGGAGCCACAGAGTGGGGTATGGGCTATGTGGGTCCGATGTTAACCGGCGGCGAACCTATACCAGCACCTTCACACACTGACGGCATATGCCTAAACACATCTGTCTGGCTCGACGGAGAACAAATCTGGAACAAGGGCAGAGCGGTTCATCCGGAACTTGCTGAACTAGCGAAGAAGCTGGGGAAAGTCTAATACTTTCATTTCTTTTACTGATTAAACGAGGGAATTCTACTTGATTGAAAAGGAGAAGATTACGCAAGGTGTCGTCAACATATTCAAGGTGAACATGGGCCTCAAGAGCAGTGAGAAAGTTCTCGTAGTTACGGATTCGCCGACCGTTGAGGAATGGATGAAATATGACAGTGAAAAACTGTCAGACTTCGTTGAAAGGTCTGTTTTAGCCAAAATGGTCTACGAAATAGCTAGAGAAAAGTTTCCGGACTGTTCAGTAGAATTCTTCACTTATCCATCTGTCGGAAAACACGGATCAGAACCGGGAAATGAAACTGAAGAGAGAATGAAAGCTTCAGACGTTGCGATTGCCATAACAACTTACTCTCTAACTCATACAGAAGCCCGCGAAAACGCAACAAGAGCCGGAGTAAGAGTCGCAAGCATGCCCACATTCCTTCCGCAAATGTTCTATCGAGGGGGACCAATGGCTTCCGACTACCGCAAAATAGATGAAGACAGCAGAAGACTTGCGAAATTGATGAAGGACGGTAAGGAGGCTATTGTAACATCTCCGGGAGGAACGAACATGAAGTTCTTAACCAGAGATGGTAGAGTGGATACTGGAATATTTACAGGGAAAGGTGCCTGGGGGAACTTGCCTTCAGGTGAGACTTACTGCGCTCCAATTGAAGGGAGTGGTGAAGGAAAGATAGTTGTCGAAGCGGGTTGGTTCCCTAACTTGAAAGAGGACATGACCATAGTCCTCAAAAATGGACGTGCCGTTGAAATCAATGGCGGTGGCAAAGTAGGTGACGAATTCAGAGATTTGTTGTCTTTCGACAAAAGTGAAGAACCTTACATTTCAAGGAGAAATTTTGCCGAGCTTGGGATAGGCACAAATCCTAACGCAAAGAAACCTGACAACATTCTTGAAGCTGAAAAGATAAAAGGTACCGTTCACCTCGCCATAGGTGATGGCTCTCACCTTGGAGGAAAAGTCTCCTCAGATATACATCAAGACTTTGTTATTCCTCGTCCCACACTGCTCTTGGATGGAAAGACAGTAATAAAACACGGAGAATGGCTATTCTAGACTCAACTTCCTTTTTCTTTTTTCCAAAACATACTTAGCTCCTCGGTTCTCTCACATGCAAAATTGTTTGCAGCCTAAATTTCACAGTTCTCAATTGTATTGTGGTGTGGCCATCGGCGTCATGATGCGAGTGAGTTATAAGATCCCATCAAAAGCTCCAGTCGAGAAGGGAGAAAAATCTTAAAGCAGTTACTGATAAACAGTAGTTTTCTCAGAAAACTGGAAGATATTGAGGGGATAAAAAAATTGGCGATATTTATGGAAAGAGTAGAGAAATTGAAAAAAATTGGCAAAAAAGCTGGAATAGACGCTTTTCTAGTTGGTTCAGAGGAAAATATGAGGTATTTCGCTGGTTTTTCAGTGTTGGCCATAGAAAGGTTTGCTGGAATAATGATCCCTGTTGAAACAGGCGCTCCAATAGTTGTGGTTCCTAAACTAGAAGAGCAGAAAGCGAAACAATATTCTGCATTCAAAGAAATTAGGAGTTACGACGACTCAGAAAATCCTGCTATGTTGCTCAGCCAAATGGTAAAAGAGCTTAGGATGGAAAAAGCTGTTTTTGGAGTCGAAGGAAATCTTCCTTTCAAATTTTACAGAATGTTACTCGAATGTTCGCCAAAAATAAGAATAGAGGACGCTTCAGTCTTTTTCAGTCAACTCAGAAGTATAAAATCTTATGAAGAATTGAAAAGAATGGAAAAAGCAGCGAGCATAGTTGCTGAGGGAATAAAGGCAGGGATAGACTTCATAAAACCAAGAGTTAGTGAATTGGCTATCTCATTTCAGATAGAAAAAACCATAAAAGAGAGTGGGGGCGAAAGTGTTCCATTCTGTATAGTTCTTTCAGGAAGCAATTCTGCTCTTCCTCATGGTGAGACGTCGAACAGAAAAGTGAGAGAAAAAGACATCGTGCTGATGGATGTGGGGGCAGTCTATGAAGGATATTATGCAGACATCACTCGAACAGTCTTCGTTGGAGAGGCAACAAAAATACAGACAAAAATTTACGAAGTTGTTGTTAAAGCTCAGAAGGCAGCAATAAAAGCTGTAAAGTCAGGCGTTAAAGCTGAAGAGGTTGATAGAGCCGCCAGAAAAATTATAGAAGACGCGGGGTATGGCGAATACTTTACTCACAGAACAGGCCACGGGTTAGGCTTGGAAGTACACGAGGAACCTTACATAGCCCCTGGTAACAAAACAGTTCTGAAGCCTAGTATGACGTTTACAATTGAACCAGGAGTATATCTTGCTGGAAAGTTCGGAGTCAGAGTTGAAGATGACATAGCTGTTTCAACATCAGAGGCCAAACTTTTGAGTAACCTTTCGAAAGAACTTTTGGTCATCTAGTTTTTCTATGAAAATTAATGAACATATGCGGCGCGATATCGAAACATTGCCTTAGTGAGGACTTCAACTCTTCTCTTAGTGGGGCACTCTCTTCATTTGTACTCTCTTAGTGAAATCATTTTTTCAGGAAGGAGTTTTATGTTTTCGCCGCAGTAAGGGCAAACTTTGAATTCCGGTAGTAATGGTTTTCCGCATGTTGGGCATTTATTTGGATACGTTATGCTTTCTTCGAACTTTTGGGTCTCCCTTTTTAAGCGGCTTATTTCAGTTTTCAGTTTCTCAACGTTCTCCTTTAATGGCTGAATTTCTTTGACTTCTGTTCTCACGTTGTATACTATGTCCTTAACTTGTGCTAGAATCGTGTTGTTCATTATCACCGTTTCGTTCATTACGTCAAGTAGTTCGCTTTTTCCGTCTAACATTTGGGCTTCAACAGCGCTCTGTTTCCTCGCGTCTGAAAGTATCTTGTTTAGGAATGTTTCCACAGGGTTTTCGAAGGCTATTGCACAGGTGATCCCCCAGAGAATGAACGTCGCGATTGCGCTTACCCAAAAATATGCGGTTGGGGTTGTATCCTGCAACTTCTCGTTTATTAAGGGATACAGCTGAAGAAGCTTGATTTGGCTGTCAAAAACTAAGACGAAAATCGCTTCAGCCAGGTGTATGAGTGCTAGGAAAGTTAGAGTGCTGAAGAGCCATACGGAAATTCTCTTTCTAGGCAAGCGGATTCCTCTAGTGAATTCTATTCATAAGTAGTATTATATCTTAATATTTAATACAATATTTCCAATCCGAAATATGTCAAAATACGTAAATTCTAAAAGGAGTTAACGCTTCTTATATCTCGGGATGACTTTGCCAGGTAGGATGGTTAAAGAAGCACAGAGCGGGAGTTTCGCTTTTCGCGTGAGAGTGGGTGAGTACGAGGTAGAAATCAATGGAAACCATGAAGAAGTCCTGAAGACAATCAGAGAGTTGCCGAGCTTGATGGGTGACGTTTACAAGGCTTTTGAAGGCCTCAAACCCAGAACCACGGCAACGCTCACTGTCAAAAAGGCAGCCGCAAAAGGAGGAGGCCCAGCACGGAAATATCCTAAGATTTTGCATGCTAAAAATTGCAGTGAAGCTGTATTGAATATTCTTGAGACAGACTGGGGGAAGTGGCGTCCCCGCACCGTCTCTGAATTGAAAGAGGCTTTGAAAGCTAATGGGTTGCGCTATCCGGGACGCACTTTTACAGGAGTTTTGACTGGGCTTGTCAAGAAGGGAAAAGTCAGGCGTTGGAAGACCGACGCTGGCTACGTTTACATTCTTGCTGAAGAAGAAAATCTAGCCTGAAAGGAGAATGTGAAATGGGAAAGGTAAAGGTGAAAATAAGGGCGCCTTTCGGCGAGATCGTTGTTGAAGGTGAAAATCCGCAAGAAATCCTCAAGATATTTGAGACTTTTCCTGAGGATTTCATGGAAAAAACTGTGGATATGGTCTCCTTGAGGTTGGTTCCGACAGCCGCGGTTCAGTTAAAAGGTGTGGTTGAATTCACCACGGAAGGACCTGTCATAATGACTCGCGAGAAGCTCACGCATTACGAAGCCATAGGCTTGGTCCTGTACGCTTCTGAAGGGAAGAACACGGCGGCTCAGATAACGAAGCTTTTGGAGTCCAGCGGGATAAAGTCCATGGTTCCAGCCCGCCTGAACGAGATGACTAAGAGAGGGAGGGTTTTCAAGCCGGACCCGAACAGGCCGGAGTTTAAGTTGACTGTACAGGGCGAAAGGTGGGTTGAAGAAGAGGTTTTAGCTAGGCTTCGAGGTAAAATGAGTTGATACGACGATTTTGTCGCGTCAACAAAGATTTCAAAGGGCAAAATCAAGACGCACACATGCAAATTGCCTACACGAAATATTCGAACAAGAGAAAGTGCCTAAGTTTTAGATATAAAAATTACAGTTTAAAAACTTAGATTAAAGGGTTTGGGAAATTCTAAATTTGGTTTGGAAAATTGTGTGAAACCTATGTCACGCGCGATATTCGTCTTTTCTACATAGTCAAAATCTATATTTTAATATGTTCGGCTTGACATCGTAAGATGTTTACAGTCAACACCCTTAACCAACCCCGACCAAACCGACCCTTACACTAGTCGAAGCCAAATAACCCGTCGTCCTACACCCAACTACCCGCTCGCTAACGCTTGCACCCTAGAATACCTCTGCATATTCCCCAAAGTTTTCTACGTTTGGCTATAACCAGCGTTCTCTAGCGGATGTAAAGACAGAATAGAATACCAAAACAACAAGAATAAGCCCCCCTACGATAAGTGCAGTCCCAGCCCTGCCCATAGTCCTTGCAATCAATTCTATCACAGCAGTGTAGAAGTTACTCTCAAGCGGACGTATGAACTGCGGATAGTAATTAAAGTATGGGCGTAAGACCCATGCCAATTGGGTTCCAACAAACATAAGGATTATGCTTCCGAGTAGGAATGCTGGCTTCCAGTTCTCGGAAGGCTCTTGACATAACGTTTTGGCGCCTTTGATAAAATAGGCTAGTGCGAAAAAGCCGCCGAGAGCGAAAATTGCTATGTTCAGAAGAACCGTAAAAGCATATGTCGTAGAAGACTTCGCGGTTGTAATTATGAAGAAGAGGTTTACAGGAACCATCGCCATAAGAACAACTGACATTATAGTGAAGCTGGATAGCAAAAGCGTCAAGATTTGACCTAGAGTTCGTTTGCCGCCAAGAAGTGAATAAAGTACATAATAGCTTGGAACAGTCAAGTAAAGCGAGATTAACATGAGTATCGGAACTTTGATGGCGCTGTAGACAATCTGCAATTCGCCAGAATAAATTCCCATAGTCGCCCCGTAAACAGCCGAAAAAACCAAAATAGTTAAAGTGGAGCTGACAAAATAATTTTTAAGATTTTTTCCCTCTGCCAAGTTTTTGAGAAACTCGTCCCTTCGTTTGATAAATTCATCCAGAATGGAGAGTATTTCCATTGCGCGCACCTGACCATAAACATATTAAACACATAATTCATTTTTAAATTTTTGGTGTTCATTCATGAAACAACCGTTCTTAACTCACACAAGTATCCTAGCGCACGCTATAGTCCGTCAATATTGAAATAAAACTGGCGCGCTAAGGTCCTCTTATTATAGGAAGACCATTCAATCTGATAAAAGCCTTTCTCAATCAACATCACCCCAAACTTTTATCTTTCAATTCAACGTATCCATGATAAAAGGTGTCAAAAGTGAAGGATCCGTCTTATTTTCCCCAACAACACCGACGAGGTAAAATGAGTTGACCGGTGGAGAGGACGAAGTCACAGTTCAAGTCAGGTATAAAGATGTTGAGGAAACGTTTTCTGGCCGCGTCAATGACGTTTGGGTCAGCATAAACAAGTTTTTCAGCGAATTCATTCCAGCCTTTGAGATTTCAAAGAAACTAGTCTTAACAGTGGATTTGCAAGAACTCATCAAAGAATGTGAAAACATCATTGCTTTTACAGAGGAAGGCCCCCACCTGCTTGTTTCAAGGGATAAGCTGACGGACAACGAGACTTTGGCTTTGCAGCTTTTAGCCAGTTACGTAGGCTGTAAATTAGGCACAGTGGAGAGCGATGCTGTTTCAAGGGAGGAACTCCAAGCCAAACTTGGAAAAACTGCAAAAATCACAAGTACACGCCTTGGTGAACTCGCCAAAAGCGAAATGGTAACAAAAACCGTTGATGGAGAATATAAAATTACAACCTTTGGGGTCATTCAGATGCAGAAGGATTTTCTTCCGAGGATTAAGGCAAAGATTGGCAGCTAGGCTGGTTTTCTTTTCAGAAGCCGTTCGTTTACCGCTTAGAAAAATGCATGAAGTCAGATTTTCCGCGCGCGCTAATTGGAGGCTTTGACTAAACTCGCGCATGAGGTTTCCTAGTTATTCCATTGGGCGCCTTATGTTTTCTCCGACGCTGTAGAGAAAGATGCGCGCTGAAGAAGGCCCTATTCGATTGAATTTTTTGCCGAGTTCCTTAATTACTAAAGCATAATTGTTAGATTTATCAAGGCTGTCCAGATAGCACTGAAAAGATCCGTATTCTTTTCTTACATTCTGAATTTGCTTTGCATTATTGATTGTTGCAATTATCTTTGCTCGATTCCTCACTATGCTCGCATCTCTAACAAGTCGCTCTACGTCCTTCTCGTCGAACTTTGCAACATCAGGTATGGAAAAGTTCTTGAAAGCTTTCTTGAAGTTAGGCCACTTTTTATCAATCATTTTCCAACTTAAACCTGCCAGAAAGACAAGTCTAGTCATATTTGCAAAATAGTTGTCATCTTTCGGAGGTCGTCTGTCTCTATACATCCATTCGGGAGGACTCCAGCTTCCTTCACTCAAGTTTCTTTAACTCCTAAAAGCTATTTTAATTCGAAGGTAGCACAAAATGTGTTTATAAAGTTTACACTTTTGGCGCGCGATTTATGCTACCATAATTAAGTAGTTCTTTAAATGGCACAACGTTTTTTATTTCCTTTCATCTCTTAGCTTCCGGTCGCTAGTATGAAGGCTATTGCTATTCAGTCAAGTCCCAATTTAGATGGGTTGACTTCTAGTCTTGCTCAAGCTGTCCTTAAAGGTGTTGAGGCTGAAGGTGGGGAAACTGAGCTCGTTCACCTAAACAGGCTAGACATAAAGCCATGTATCGCTTGTGAAGACGGATGGGGAGAATGCAGGAAGAAAGGAGCATGCATCCTCGAAGACGATTTCCACAATTTGACGAAAAAGATTGCCAAATCAGATGCTCTAATCTTCGCAACCCCGGTATACTGGCATGACCTAAGCGAGTCCGCTAAGATCTTTCTAGACCGTCTCCGCCGATGTGAAACTGGCAGAGATTTTAAGACTTTTACGGGTAAGAAGACCATCGGAATAGCCTCGGCTGGTGGAAGCGGCAGAGGTGCAGTCCGTGCCCTCTACAATCTAGAAGACTATCTCAGAAGGCTCGGATTCAACATCTTCGACCTGGTTCCAGTAACTCGATTCTCGAAAGACCATAAGCTTGAGATGCTGGAAAAGGCTGGCAGACGGTTAGTTAAGGGATGAAGTCGGCGCGCACTAGAATCAAGTCTGAAGAGAAAATGTCAAAACTCAACCGGTTACGGCGGCCTTTTCTGGGCGTACTGATACCTTCTCGGTTTTCCTTCTCTTGTTAGTATTCCGTCTTTGACTAGGTCGATTAGTGCGTGGGCTACGGCTGTGCGGTCGTAATGAAAACCTCGCCTTGCCATTTCACTGTGTACTTCGCCTAGGTTTCTAGGAGTTGCAAACCATTCCTCTTCCCAAAGTTTTTGGATTAAGCCTTTACATGTTTCTGCTCTTGGTGGTGACGCGGCTCTTTCAGTTAAGATTGACGTCCCCTTCAGTCTTTCAGTTACTGTCGAGAGAATTTTGTCAACTGTTGCTTGGAGTTGTTCTTCTTGACATTCTATTTCGAACTCTATTTCTCCTATCTTCATCTTTACGCGTATCGGCGGCTTTGTTTCTTTTTCTGTCAATTCTTCACCTTGTTGTTTATTGAATTGTGCATCTTGTACATGCACAACATTTAAATATTTCCCACCCCAACAACTGGTTATTGGTGAATCATGTTGATTGAACAACTAACTATTACAACAACACCCAAATATAATTTTCCACAACCGACCATAGACGCATCATTACCCCAACGCCTAATAGAGCTAAGCATACACTCACTCAAGCACGTGCAAAATCAATCCTTTCAACTAAATCAACAAATTTTTCAACAAGACAATAACTTGGAAGAGCAAATACCAACCACGCGAATTGAACTGCAACCCATATCACTAAAGCCAAGACCAGAAGAAACAGTTGTTGCAGCTGTCGACACCTCCAGCATAAAAATCGGT
>Ga0209636_10005678_pt1 | contig 12740 bp, 14 predicted proteins | sample DeeMarSWOR152_54_FD_187464 | JGI IMG/M metagenome (GOLD analysis project Ga0209636, IMG submission 187464) | Marine sediment microbial communities from White Oak River estuary, North Carolina - WOR-1-52-54 (SPAdes) (version 2) | ecosystem: Environmental > Aquatic > Marine > Intertidal zone >...
GTAAAGGGGCTGTTGGTCAAATCCCTTTTCGCTTGTCTCAAAGGTTTCTTGACAGATCTGAGGCCCGCTCCATAACGGAGACCAAATCCGGGACACGGGCGCAAGCTTAATTCGAAGTTGGCACTTGAGAATGCTTGACGGGGAATCAATCTATTGGCTAAGTTGAACAAGAAAGCGAGTCACTTACAATGCACACACCTCTGGTAAAAGAACAGCTAGGGGCATCAAAATTGCCTCTAGGTGTGAATCCGACATCGGGAGGTCCAAGTCATGAAAGCCCTCTATTTCATGGAGCATGGTGAACTGGACGTGATCCAGTACGGAGAAGTTCCTGACCCCACTCCGAGACCGGGTGAGGTGCTGTTACGGATTCGAGCCTGCTCCATCAATCACCTGGACATCTGGGTAAGGCGGGGCTGGCCGGGTCTCAAGCTAGAAATGCCCCATTGGTGCGGTGCCGACGTTGCTGGCGAGATTATCGAACTGGGAAAGGGTGTCTCTGGCTGGCAGGTGGGCCAAAGGGTGGTGGTGGACCCGGGCATCAATACGATCGATGACGAGTTCACCCGACGCGGAGAGGCCACTCTCAGCCCGGGCTACCATATCCTTGGTGAGCAAGTCCGTGGTGGTGCCGCAGAATATCTGGCCGTTCCAGTGAGTAATCTGGCAGCGATGCCAGAGAACCTGGACTTTCCCACTGCGGCGGCTCCACTCCTTGTCAGCCTTGCCGCCTGGCGTATGCTTATACATCGTGCAAGGCTAAGAGCCGGGGAATCCGTTCTGGTGGTGGGCGCAGGAGGTGGCGTTAACAGCATGGCCATTCAGATCGGCAAGCTCGCAGGCGCTACGGTCTATGTGGTGGCAGGCAACAAAGAAAAGGGAGCCAAGGCGCAAGAACTGGGCGCCGATGTTGTGCTGGATCGATCCCAGGTGGATTGGCGTCGGGAGATTCATAAGCTCACAGAGATGCGGGGGGTGGACGTAGTCGTGGACAATGTTGGAAAGGCCACCCTAAACACGAGCATGAAGGCGGTAACGCGGGGTGGGAGAATCGTCATCATTGGGAATACCAGTGGGCCTCACGCCGAGATCGACATCCGCTATATCTTCGGCAAACAGATCAGCCTCATAGGAAGTACCATGGGGTCCCACCAGGACTTCCTCGATGTGACGTCCCTTCTGTGGGCTGGTAAACTCAAGCCCATCATCGACCGTGTCATGCCGTTAAGTCGGGGACGTGAAGCATATGAGATCATGGAAAGAGGAGATCAATTCGGGAAGATCGTATTGACCCCGTGACCTGGTGTTAGAGGGCGCTAACTTGCCCCGTATCGTTTCATAACTTCCCGGAAGATGAGAAGCTTTTGTACATCCTGTGTCCCCTCCCCTGCAAGTCGGAACCGTCCCGAGACAGGATAAGTGAAATGTCAGAATACCCATTGGGATCGACAGAACGGGTCGAGACCAGATCAGCCCAGGTACTTCATCGCCTCCTCTGCCTCCGCACGGACGACATAGGCCCGGTCCCAATCGAAGGCCTCATCCAGCCCCAAGATCCTTCCCATGGCTTTCTTGGCCGTAGACTTTTCTCCAGAGCCGATAAATCCAAACTTGGCCATCTTTCCAATACTTCGTACCGCCTTTGCCCGCACGCCGGCATGCCGGTCTGATAGGTTTCTGATCAGGGAGCTAAACATCTTCTTCCGGACTCTTTGTGGGATACCCCCGGAGTCCAGGTGTTCAACCAACTTCCCCAACATCCGGGTGGCTGTGTCCCTTACATCGCTGTTGGAATCGTCCATGGCTTCTGTCACCTTGGGGATAATCTTTGCCATTTCAGGTTCTCGAATCTTCCCCATTGCATAGAGCGCAAAAGTCCTCATGTGGGGATCGAAAGACCCTGAATAGAACTTGAGTAGCGGCTTGATCGCAGGTTTGCCGATCTGCCCAAGGGCCCTGGACAGGCGCAATTGAACATTTAGATCCGCCTCCTTGAGCTGATAGAGAATCAGGGGGATCGCCTTTTCTCCCAGTGCTACCAATATCTTGAAGGCGCGTTCCACGGCAGGCTCCAGGTCAGGCCGATCAAAAAGGTCGATATAGAAGAGGCTACACAGGGCCAGAATGGCCTCATTGAGATCTTTTCCCCGTAGACCTTTTACCTTCTGCTCGATTTCCTCAAGCCCTTCGATGACGTCATAGACACTCTCAGCCCTGAGCTTTCGAAAAGCTGACTTTATACCACCCCTCTCCACCGTTCGTTCCTCCTTTGGAAGCTTTTTGAATTGGAACCCCCGGAATTCACACTCGGTTAGAGCCCTAGCCCTTTGTGATCCTCGAAGAATGAATCCCACGGTGGGCATACACTCATTGATGAATTGAGAAGAAGTTCCCTCTTTATGGTGAAGTATAGAAAGAAGCAGACTCGCGTGTCAAGGGAACCCCACCCCTTCATTGCAATTGAGAGACCTCTCCACGGTACCGATAGGTCCGACTCCCTCATGAGCCACATTGTGGTATTATACTCTAAAAGAGTAGGAGGTCTTAATGAACAAAAGCGAATTCGGCCGAGCCCGAGACTTCCTGGGAAAAACCCAAAAGCAAATGGCTGAGTTATTCGGGACATCCCTAAAGGCGATACAGAGTTTTGAGCAGGGATGGAGGAACATCCCGGTGCACATCGAGCGACAGGTCCTTTTCCTTCTGGCCCTGCAGAAAACCCATAAGAGGAACAAGCCCTGCTGGGCATTGCGGAAGTGCCCGGAGGAAACCAGGGGAAACTGCCCGGCATGGGAATTTCGAGGTGGGCATCTTTGTTGGTTCATCAATGGAACGATATGTCACGGAGAGGTGCAGGAAAGCTGGGAAAAGAAGATGACGATGTGTCGTGAATGTAAGGTATTCCGGTCGATGTTTCCTCCCCTCTAAAACTGATCTCAAATGCGAGGGGTGTTCCCCTTCAATGGATCAGAATTTCAAACGGAGGTGACCAATGAATCTCATAGAACATCTCGTATTATGCTCCGCAGGCGTTCTCCCTCTGACTTTTGCAAAAGAAGCCCTCGCTCAGTGGCGAGGACATGGTGGCTGGCATATGGGTCCGGGGATGATGGGGTGGGGATACGGCACGGGGTGGCTAGGAATGATTCTCATGGCCGCTTTTTGGATTGCTGTAATCGTGGGAATCGTTTTTGTGATCAGATGGTTGGTAGTAGCGACAGGTACTGCGGGCCGTAAAAGCAGCTCAGAGGATTCTCCTTTGGAAATCCTCAAGAGAAGGTACGCCCGGGGTGAAATCAATAAGGAGGAGTTTGAAGAAAAGAAAAGTGACCTAGGATACTAAAGAAGAAGTCAACAGGCCTTCTCTTGACCTGCAAGCATGGGCAATTGGCATGCCCATTGCAGATCCTCATCAGCGTTGTATCTCTTCGAAACCGGCGATCAGCGCCTTAGACTCCAGCGGATTGTGTTGGCAAACGGTCCACTGGGAAAACAGTATCTTAAACCAGAAAAAAGAACGGAGGAGGCCACGGCACTATGCGAAAAAAAAGCATACACAAAATCATTGCAACAGCTTTTGTCCTCGTGTTCGTCTTTTCCACCGCAGGTTTTGCCTATGGAAGAGAAGATGATCAAATGGTGGTTCCTGACCTGCTGTTTGGAAAACCAATCGGGCTGATCGCCCTGGGTCTCGGCGCGGTGACCTACATAGTGACCCTTCCAATCACCCTCCCCTTCGGATGGCAAAAGACAGCGTCCGAGTCTCTTGTCAAAAAGCCCTACCGGTTCACATTCCAGAGGGGGCTCGGGGAAGACCTGGATACATACTAGAAGGAACCCTTACCTGTGCGAGGATTGATCACTGGTGCTCTAGCTCTGCAGGGGAGAGCCTTACCTCCTCGGTATTCATCCAACGAATCCTCCCGAGGGGGCATAGTCTCTCTAAGCTTCTATGGTGCGTCGTGTCGACCGATCGGGAGCTGAAGCCTCACAACGCATGCATAGCCAGACGGAAAACGAAATACCCTTGACAGAATAGAATCAGACACATGAAAGACTGGGTGAAACCCTATATTCTCCAAAGAACTGCTGAATATGTCGACGGCTTGGTAAATCAGGGATCTGAGAAAGAACAATGGTTAGCCTTGAAATCCAAGGCGCTGGAGGATCCAGACATCCTGTACCACGAACTCACATTGTGTCTGAATTGCCACTTTGGCAGGGAAATAGGAGACCCTCAGGAATTCTTTTACAAGGTATTTGGATCTGTTTTGTCCGACCTTCCGGAAGAAGTATTCATGAAACTCTGCGGCATGGACAACCTGTTCTTTACCTATAATCCAAATCCAGAAGGAGAGATGAAGGTATTCGAGGTGGACCATGAGATACCGGGAGGAAACCTGCGGGTAGTGACCTTCCCCTACTGCTCGGGCTTTCTGTCTCCAAACGCTCTAAGGGGAGAGATTGTCCATGAGTTGGTACATGTTTACAAGGGCGTCGTGGACATTATCGAGCAAGAGGATCAGATTAACTCAACCGCCATAGAATGGGGATTCGAGGAGGAAATACGGGCAGCCAAGCAGTACAAGGAGAGAAGACAGCCCGAGGAAAGACACCGTCCCTTGGAGATTAGACGGTCAACGGTTCCACCCAAGTCTCCAGAAACTCCACTCCTCGTAATGAAAGGGAAAGGAGGGGTTGAGAAAACGATTCATAAGATAAAAAGGGGAACAACCTCTATCGGTAGGAATTCTGCTAATGATATCGTCTTGAAAGATCCATACGTTTCAGGTCACCATGCAAGAATCTGCTTTCAGGATGATGCCTATTTTCTCTACGATTGCCTAAGCAAAAACGGAACCCGGGTGAATGGCCAAAAGATACAGAAGAGAAGACTCATCGACGTGGACATCATTGAGATTGGACGCTCCACCTTTGCTTTCATATCAAAACAAGTATCCTGATCCGTGATAGAATCAACCCAACCTAAAAAGTTTATCTGTGATACCCCTCTTCGACAGCGATAGGCACATTGAGAAGTATTGCAGGACCAGGATTGGGTCCGAACTGACTACTCCATCTTGAAAATAAACAGCGGGAACGCTAGCCAGAATACCCCCCAATACAAATGTTCAGGCATTGTCAGTTTTTCCCAATGGCCATGGTAATCATCAGCAATGGTAGAGTAGCTTCACTCAAATGAGATTTGAATTTGCTTGTCATCCGTGTCGACCTTTATACCATCCTCAGCAAGAGACTCCAACACGTCCTCGAGCTTTTCACCTTCGAGAAGTGAAAGGTCGAAATCGACGCCCTTCTCCTTCAATGCGTGATTAATCTTGTTTTTTGCATGTTCAGGGAGGACTGAGCTGAGTTTGACTCCTGCTCTGAGCAGCTTTAGAGGAACACGGATGTTGACACGGTCCTTTGCACTGATCCCGCTCCCTTTCGGTTCAACTCGGACTCTGAGATGCTTCGATTTGCCTTGCCCTCTATGGCGCCTGGTTTCATCCAGCGGAGCTTCGCGATCCGTGTCTGCCCTCCTTTTGGAAGAAGAGGTACAGCTCCAGTATAGGAAGAGGGGTAATCCCCAACCGAGCGCAGGCCAGTAGAACCATAAACCGCCACCGCTAAGCAGGTCGATGATCAGAAGAAGACCGATTACGCCCACGTAGGTACGCAAGTGTCTGTAGAACCTCGCCTTGGACCTCTCCCTTGGCTTGATCCGCTTTTCTGTCAATATATGCCCGAAATCTCTATCTCTTTCCCAGCGGTCGGCCCGCTCTTCTTGGCCTATGGTTTGGGCCTCCCCCTCCGGCTCCAGTAGGACTTTGTATGCCCGCACTGGTTTAGCAATATTCTTGACCCTTTTCTCTCCCAGGTACTCGTATCCGAAGGGCAACTTATCCTCGATCTGATCGTAAGCGGTCCGGGAAATGCAGATTCCACCCGGGTCGGCAAGACCCTCCAGCCTGGCCGCAATATTGACCCCATCGCCGTAGATCCGTTCGCCCTCAACAATAACATCTCCAAGGTTGATCCCGATGCGAAACTGCATCTTTCGGTTATCTGACAACTTAGCGTTCTTTGCTTTCAATTCCTTTTGGATCGCAACCGCTCCCTGCACCGCATCTACCACACTGGCGAACTCAGCCAGAAGGTTGTCTCCCGGCGAATCCACGACCCGACCATGGTGCTGCTTGATAAGAGTGGTCATTATCTCTTGGTAGGCGGTCAACGTCTGGACCGTCGACGTCTCATCGTCCCGCATGAGACGGCTGTAGTCCTTGACATCAGCACTCATGATAGCAGCCAGCCTGCGTTTGACATCATCCGGTGTCATGGATTTCTCCTTCGAAGCAGAGACAGATTATCAGCTCTCAGTATATCACAGACGCACTATGAGTTGAAAATTTCTTAGTGGCAGGGGCAGTACCCGAAAACTGCTGATGATTTGTGACACAAATCTTCGTTAATGACGACCGTCCCCGGCTTGTCTGATACATCTTAAACAAAACAGAATTCACCGGCCCCCCTTAAGATGGATGATTGTCGATCGAAACAAAACCCTCTATGATTGGTCCCCAAGCAATGGCAATTGGCACGTTCATTGCTCCCTGATATAATCGGAGCGCTCTCTGTCGTTCCTGTACGCTCCCAATGGCCGATGGTTTGCTATCTCTGCTGGATTATCGAGGTTCTTTTCTCTACGACCATTATCCACGCGGGCCTGGGGCTGTCACGAATTGGAAGATGAAAGGAGAAAGACATGGGTAGGATCCCAGTGTTGTTCGCTCTTGTAGCCACAGTTTGCGCAGTGACTCTCTGGTCGCCAACACAAGCTGACTCACGGGCCGAACAAGAGGCCCTTAAAGCTGCTGAGGTATGGCTCGCATTGGTGGACGGCGGCAAGTATTCAGAGAGCTGGGAAACTGCTTCCAAGCTTTTCACCAGTGCCGTGGCAAAGGAGCAGTGGAAGCGGACACTGACGGCTGTCCGGGAGCCCTTGGGTCGAGTGATCGTCAGAAAACTGAAGTCGAAGACGTATGCGACGACCCTACCGGGTGCTCCCGACGGTGAGTACGTGGTCATCCAGTATGAGACCTCCTTCGAGAACAAGAGGTCTGCTGTGGAAACGGTCACTCCGATGCTCGGCAAAGATGGCATCTGGAGGGTCTCCGGCTACTACATTCGGTAGGAGCCAACGACCCTCCTTTGTGAATGGCATAAGCCCTCCCACGAATCAGACGGACAATCGACTCCTGCCCCAGTACGGAACTTTCCAGTCAGCAGAGTTGCTGAGAGTAGCATGCCCCTGGACCTTCTCTCTCTGCAACAGCCAGATACTCTCGAAACGCCCCCCTCGGACAGGAAAGCACTCCACAATAAACGCTAAAGATTATCCTCAGGATATCGATGTATAAGTTGGCAGGTTCCGGTAATGAGTATGGCCTGCCAGTTGAATGCATGCGGATTCTTGAGGATGAGGTATCCATCAGGGAGGCATTGAGGGATTTCTGTGCGCGTAAGGCAAGTGATCCAATGGCCGATCCACCCCGTCTCCTTCAGAAATGAACTCTGTCCTAGTCGTATGTGAACCTGGAGAGGAAGACCCCTTTGAAGTCCTGGGAACGGACCCTATCGAGCTTTCTCCATGTCTTTCGATTGGACAGCATAAAGAATAAGATTCTGGTGTTTGCCCTGTTGGCCACGCTCATGCCATCCCTCACCATGGGTTGGCTATCCTACGTGCACAACAAGAGATTTCTTCAGGGAAAAATCACTCAGGAACTGCGAAATGTCACCTCCCAGACCGTCCAGGAGCTTGAACTATGGCTTAAGGAACGCTTTTACGACGTGCGGGTCTTCTCCAGCTCATACGAGGTTTCAGAAAACCTGGAGAAGATCCTTCGACTTTCCGGCAAGGCAACCAAAAAAGCTCCGGCACGACGCCGGTTGAAGGACTACCTGAAATCCGTCCGGAAAAGATTTGTCGACTACGCAGAACTCATGGTGGTGGACCCGAAAGGCCATTTGGTGGCCACCAGTGCTGACCGGGCGAGTGCTGTGAACTTGCCACCAAACTGGTTGACGCGTCTGGAAGAGGATAAGGCTGTCACGGGTCGTGCCTATTGGGATAAATCACTGGAAAAGCCGGTGATGATGATTGCCGTACCCATAAAAGCTGGAAATGGCCGCTTCCTGGGTGGGTTGGCAGCGAAGGTCAACTTCCGCACGATTGATGAAATCCTGAAGGGCCTGTCCCTCCGAAAAACAGGACTGGTATATCTCACAACCCAAGATGGAGCCTTGATCAGTGTTTCCCGGTCCGTTCCCTTACGGTTCTTGGAAACAAAACTCGCGGCCGAGACCGCACAGGCGCTGTTTGAAAGAGAGGGCTTCTCGCTCGAATACACCGATTATCAAAGCAAACAGGTGGTGGGGACCCTCAAGCGGATGCAGATGCTCGACTGGGGGGTTGTTGCTGCAATAGGAAGGAAGGAAGCATACGCTCAGATCGTCCGGCTGCAGGGTCTGACCGTGCTGATGGTCTCAGGCCTGCTGGTGGGGATAGGCCTGACAGCCTATCTTTTGGGGCTTAGCATTGCTCACCCCCTGGACCGCCTGACCAACGGCGCGGCCAAAGTGGCTGCCGGAAATCTGGAGGTTGATTTACCCGTGATTAGCCGGGGTGAGGTTGGCTATATGACTGAGGTCTTCAACGATATGGTGGCACGCCTGCGCCAGGGGCGGGAGGAATTGGCCGCCATCAACAAGACGCTACGTGAAAAAAACATGGAGCTGGAAGAGATCTCCGTCACCGATAGCCTGACCGGACTTTATAATCGAAAGCATTTGATGGAGACCCTCGCCCATGAGGTCGCCCGAGCCCGACGGTATAATCACTCCCTTTCAGTATTGATGATCGATATCGATCACTTCAAGAGATACAACGATACCTTTGGTCACCTGGCTGGAGATCGCGCCCTGGCTAAGATGGCGTCGATCCTGACGAAATCTCTCCGCAGCGTTGATTATGTTGCGCGCTATGGCGGCGAGGAGTTCCTGGTCATACTCCCAGAAACTGGGTTGGAGGAAGCCTTCTCGGCTGCTGAACGTATTCGCAACTGGGTGGCCTGCGATACATTTGGGAACAATGAAGGACAGGTAACTGTTACGGTAAGTGTCGGTGCCGCCGGGCTTTCAGAGGAGGGCGATACATCGGAATCGATTATCGCAAAAGCTGACGCCGTCCTGTATGAGGCCAAGCGCCTTGGCCGCAACCGAGTTGTTTTGTGGCAGTACCAGGCGGAAGAACAAAGGGAAAATGAGAGTCCATACGTAATCCGTCATAGCTGAGCCCATGAACCATTTGACTGACTTCCCTACCACACGTCCACCAGGGTGTGGAAAACCCAGCCGTCTCGACCGTCCCTATGTTTCACCCGCACCCACTGATCTTTATAGGAATAACCTACGACAGGGCTGCCCTTCTTCAGGGTGAAGAGGACCTTGAAATCGACGCCAGGTCCCTCCCTGACATTGCTTGCCTTTAGAGCCTGGAGGGGCACTGGCAAGGCGAAGGGAACGGCCTCCGCCCTCACCGGCGTCTTTTCTGGGCTCATCAACCGCTCCTGGCCCCTCTTGACAAGGCTCTTGACCCGGCCGGTCAGATAGAGGGCGCCGCCGTAATTCTGCTCTTTGAATTCCTCAGCACTCATCTTCAACAGATGTTCCGCCTGGATAGCTTCTGGAACCTTCTCCTTCCCCGCCGGCTGTGCCTTCAGGTCCTTCAGGGCAACCTCTGCTTCTGCCATGTTGGAGGCCGCCTCTGCTTTGCTTTCTAGGCTGCGAAGTTTTGCCTTGGCCCGCACGACATCTCGGATCGCCTCGTCGAGCTTTTCCTGCAGCTCAGCCTGGCGCTCGGAGGGCTCCTTGATCTGAATTTCCTTTTTCATAGCGTGAAACTGGAGCATGCCCATCTTCCGTTCTAGTTCTTGATAGGCAACGGTCTGCTTCGTTAGTGCCGCTTTCAGCTTCTCGTTCTCCTTCTCCAGTTTCCGACGTCTCGCACGCTCGGCCTCCAGTACGTCATAGGAAACCTTCTTTGTGGACCCTTGCGGCCCTATTCCGGCACAGGCTGAAAGGAGTAAAGCTGCAAGGCCTACGAAAAACGCCGAATACAACCCTGATCGGTGAAATCTTGAAGGACGAACCCAGCACATACCAGATCACAGCCCATTGTGAATAGGGTCTGAAATTGCAAATGTCTTGCCAACATGCGCAGTAGCCCCGGTCCACCCTCACTTTCGATGGGGAGGAGGTGCCTTTCCCCAAGAGGCCATCAGGCCATCACATGACGGAAAAGATTGCAGGAAGAAGGTTGTAGCGGACGGCTAGGGCGAGCCTCTTGGTGTGTCTCGTTTATTCGCTAGCGGGCGTTTCAGAGAAGCATTTAGGTCAGAAAGAGATTTGACGTCACCGCAGGAACTTGCTTTCAGGAGGAGATTCCACATTGGACGGGGAGAATCTCAAGGGTCCTCTATCATCAACCACCCCCCTTTGACCACCATCATTGGCAGTTTGGTCAAACCAGTAACAGACTCAATACAATAATTATAATCCAACCCATAGAGAACGCAACTCTGACGATCTACCAGATTTTCATCGGAGAATAAACGACCAATTCGGCAAAGGGTCTATGAGGCTCCCCGTGAGACTCATGTATCCCGTGGTCGCCCAAAGAGCCACAGAGCGACCGGACCCACGGCGGCTCCGAGCCCCATGGTAACGAAGGCGACGCCCCAGGCCAGTTTCGTGCCGTTCAAGGAGTCCAGTACCGCTCCGATGGCGAGCGGACCCAGGAAGCCGGCCGCGAAGCCTACTGTGGAATGAACCGCTAGGGTAGCCCCCCGAAAGCCTATGGGAGCGGCGGCCACTGCCCCGGCCGTGAGCGCTGCCGAGTCGGCCATCACCGTGATCCCATAGAAAAGACACAGTCCGATGACGATAGGCGCCGGACAAGGCGCCGCAAACCCCACCAGACAGCTCCCAATGATGGATACCATCATTACGGTGGAGATTACCCGGCGCCGGTCAAATCGCACCGCGAACTCGTTGCCACCCAGACTTGCAGGAAGACCCAACAGGTTGATGATGGCGGCCAACTGGGTGATGCTCCAAATCGAGGCACCAGAAGGCTGCAGACTCTGACTGAAGGCGAGAAAGGCCACGATCCAGGATCGCATGCTGAAGAGCTCCCACACGTGGGCCCCGTACGCGATGATGTATGCCATCGCAGGACGGGCAGTCAGAACCGGACGGAAATCGAGCAGCGTCCGGATGTTGGTTTGCGACAAGTTGGGCCGACTGATCGGAACCCCCACCGCAATCAGGATCCCTGCCGCTAGAGATCCGAATGAGGAAAGCCCGAAGGCCCATCGCCAGCCGAGAAACGCTGCAACTTCGCCGGAAACGAAGTATGACGCACTCGCACCGATACTGAAACATGCTGTGTAGAACGCCACATACCGAGACTGAAGAGGCCCTTCCGTGTGGTCACTCACGACCTTCAACCCCGGCATGTAAGTGCCGGCAAGGCCGACACCGCCCAGGAAGCGAAAGACAAGGGCTGTCCAGAATCCGCCTGCAAATAGACCGAATCCAAGAGCTGAGAGACCTGCCAAAGCCGTACCCAGGAGGAGGATGCGGCGCGGATCGACTCGGTCGGTCAGACTAACCAAGACGGGGACACTCAGAAGGTAGCCAGCATAGTAGATCCCACAGATCCATCCTGCCCCGGTATTGGTGAGGCTCCATTCCGAAAGAAATGTTGGAACGAGAACCGGAAAGGTGGCAAAGCCAGCCATACCGACAATCTCTGAAGTACAGAGCAGAGCCGTCAGCCGGAACCTGGACATGGTCATCTTGGATTACACCGTCGTGAGGTTCTGTCAATACACCCGTGGGCAAGCGGAGGCCGGCGGAATCCGTTTTGAGGAAACGCCTCCAACCAAAACCGAGATTACGGGCAGCAGGTGGCAAGTAGGCTTATCCGATGTAAAGCGGTAAGAAAACCTCAGAAAGATCAAAAACCCAAAACTGCCCGCTCACTAAGGAGAGTCGCGCGCCCTGGGTGGACAGCTAGGTTTGCCGCACGGCGTTGGGTTCAGGTGGTAAGGACTCCCTGTTTGGTGGGTGTAACTTCCTATATATTCCCCTTCCTGATCTCTTTTCTGATGAAAGCATTGAAGGTTGATGATTTCTCTATTTGTCTTTTGCATCCTTCGGGATCGGTCTGAGCCTTCTTCTCAAGGTATCTATCTACTCTGTTCCTCAATTCGTATGGAAGAGGTCTGTCATCACCAGCCGTATGGGATGGTTCATTGGGGTCTCCATAAACTGGAAAAAACTCCCTGCCTGCCCTTGCCGTCTCTTCCTCATCACCCCTATCTTCCTCTCCAGATTTGAAGAATCGATTGAATCGGCTCACATCGTCGAAACTTAAGAGTATTCTTCTCTCAAGATCATGCATATTCCACCACTCTCTTATGTCTTCGTCGCTAACTCCCTCATTCCGCTTCATTGCTAACCATGATCTGATTTTTTCATCCGTAGTTTCTTTTTCCAAGAGAACGTCACCGAAATTCTGTGGCAGGTTCGAAGTCCCTTCCTCCAGAGATTCCTCTTTTGCCTTTTGAAGCATATCACGGAAAGCCCTTTTCGCCTGTGATGGCGAT
>Ga0209636_10005679_pt1 | contig 12739 bp, 12 predicted proteins | sample DeeMarSWOR152_54_FD_187464 | JGI IMG/M metagenome (GOLD analysis project Ga0209636, IMG submission 187464) | Marine sediment microbial communities from White Oak River estuary, North Carolina - WOR-1-52-54 (SPAdes) (version 2) | ecosystem: Environmental > Aquatic > Marine > Intertidal zone >...
AGACCCCAAAACTGCCCCCAAATCAGAAAATAAGAATTATTACCATTTTACACCAATTTCGGGACAAGGCAGCGCGCGCTAAAAAAATACCCTAAAGATAAGCCATCTAAACACGCTACCGTTCGCATCCCCAAAACAATGGTAGACGCAATAGAGGAATTCCTAAAAACTGAAGAAGCAAAGCAAATGGGCTACCTTTACAAGGTAGATGTCGTCACGGCTGCTGTTCGAGATATCTTGGAAAAATATGGCTTTTATCCAATCCCTGAACCACAACCATCCGAGTCGCTCGAACACTTTAACCTCAACGAGGAGGGCGTTCTTGTCTTAGACCGCACCCTCCAGCCCGACCGCATAGTCCGCGTCTACTTTAGACCCGAGGGAGTCTACTGCGAACACTGCGAAAGCGTGAAATGCAGACACGTAGAATTCGCCCTAAAACTCCCAAAGGTACAAGACATCCTCCACAAAAAAGGCTGGAAAATAAAAATACTCCCTCCATAAAACCTAAAGAATAAACACCATTTCTTTAGAAAGGAATTCGACTTAAAATACCCTTTTATTTACAGAATATACTTCACTGCCCTAAAGACTGACCCTTTTTCCATCAAAACCCCTTTTAAATCGTCCGAACTCGCTTTTGACTTCCCTAAGTTGTTGGCTGGAGAAAACAGGACCGTCTCTACATACTCTGAATTTACCTATCACACAGCTTCCACACAGTCCCATGGCACAGTGCATGAGTCTCTCTAAGCTGGCTTGTAATGGCGTGTTGTGTTGCTCCGCTTTAAGAAACATTTTATACATCATTTGCTCTGGGCCACAGGCGTAAATCATATCGAACTTCTCTTTGGCCAAGACTCGTTCCGCTGGGTCTGTAACCACTCCCCACAACCCATAGCTCCCGTCCTCGGTCGTAGCAATGATCCTCGCGTCAATCTTTGAGAGGGTCTTTTCTATTGTGTCTAGGAACAAGAGCTCATCCCTTGTTTTAGCTCCAAGAAGAAAGTCGATTTTTGTGGGGAAGACCACAACCCTTTCAGCCAGAGGTACAAGAGGTGCCAGTCCTGTTCCACCTCCAACAATCATGAGCCTTCCGCTGGTAGGCGTGAAGCTTGTTCCGTAGGGTCCTCGTATTCCAAGTACGTCGCCGGGTTTTCTTTGGTTAAGGGTCTTCGTGGCTTCTCCAACCTCAGCTACGGTTATGGAGGAGAGCCCGTTGGGGTGTATGGCGGACAGGCTCATAGGGAGCTCATCAACCCCTGGGATCCAGACCATAACGAACTGGCCGGGCTTTGCCTTCCCACAGAGTTTGTCGCGGAAGTCAAGGGTCCTAACGGTGGGGCTCTCCTTCTTCACCCCTCGGATTTTCACGATTCTTAGGCGGTTAGTGGCAGTGGGATAGGCCAACAATTTCCCTCACGCTCCTAAAATCTCGCTTTCTGAGATAAGTGTAGATTCCCCTCGTAATGGATTTGAATACACCCGTTCCTTTGAAGGCGATGGCAGTTCCTATCTGAACTGCTGAAGCGCCGGCTAACATGAATTCTACGGCGTCTCTCCACGTGGTGATTCCGCCGCAACCGATGACTGGAACATCCACCTCCTGAAAGATTTCGTACACGCATCTGAGGGCGATGGGCTTTATTGCAGGTCCAGACAGGCCACCGATCTTGTTCGCTAGTATAGGCCAGGTTGTTTCAATATTGATGGCCATTGCCTTGACTGTGTTGATGGCGGTGATGGCGTCCGCTCCTGCCTCTACCGCCGCCTTGGCCACCTCGGTTATGTCAGCGACGTGAGAGGTCAATTTCACGAAGACTGGTTTGTGCGCTCTTTTTTTCACTACTTCCACGATCTCTGCCACCAATTGGGGGTCTTGTCCAATTTCCACCCCTGCTTTTTCCACGTGAGGACACGACACGTTCAGTTCTAGGGCGTCCGCGCCTGCTTCAGCTGCGATCCTTGCCACTTCAGCAAACTCCTCGGGTGAAAAGCCGTAAACGCTCACGATGATTGGGATCCCCCCCTCTTTTGCTTCACGGATTTCCTCTCTAAAATAGTGGATGCCAGGGTTGGGAAGTCCCATGGCGTTGATCAATCCACACTTAACCTGAACCACGGTTGGGTTGGGATAGCCTTCACGTTGTTTCAGTCCCACTGACTTTGTGACGACGGCCCCAGCGCTGGCGTCGATTACATTTCTTAAGGAGGATCCTGTTAGTCCGAGTATTCCCGCGGCGAGCATAGTTGGGTTGGCTAGCTTCAATCCCGTTACTTCTGTGGAGAGCCGAATCGACATGGAAGTGCGCCCCTTATGAGTAGAGATTACTAATGATTAACCGGTGTGGGCATAAGAACTTTCCTAACTCTTTTGTTGTCAAGGCGTCTAAACAAAAGTGTTGGCACGTCTCTAACCAAATATTGTAAGTTGAAGATTCTACACATTAAGCGGCCAGAAGGGCTATGAGATTGTGGTAGGCTTGAAGGAAAGCCCTCCCTTTAGTCGTGGTTTCTAACAAATTTATCTTACTGCTTTTCTTCTCTTCTGGAATGGTTCTCAAAAGTTCTGTATTAAGAAGGAGTTCTAGATAAGCTTGTATCTGCGCGAAGCTGAGGTTACACTTATACATAATGTGGGTCTTCTTCGCACCTCCAACTGCCTCTCGTAAGATGTTTGCCACTATATCCATTCGGCTTCGATGCGATAACCCTAACTTTCGTCTAATCCCCTCAACTTTAACCAAAATATAACACCGGAAAGTGTTTATGGCTTCATATATATTAGTTAAATATATACCTATATAATATTTATTGTATACCTTTGAAGACGCTGTTGAACGGTTCCTAGAGCAAGGCAAAGGTTATTCAATGGTTAATACAAAGATTACGATTGGCTATACTTAGAAGACTTGATGATGGAGATAAACAAATGAAGGCAACTATCGTTGAATGCGTGATTGGCGTCTTCGGATTTGGAGAAGTCAATGAACTTGTTGACAAAATTCTCTTCCCAAAGGACCCCAAAGAAGTAGCAGAAAGGCTTGGAAAAATCGAAACCGGAAAGGTCATAGACGAAATAACTACTCTAGTTAAAAAACTACAGGATAAAGGCTTCAACCTTTTTATATTTGAGAACCCGGAAGTAGCCCGAGACACACGTGAAAAATTAAACGTTGAAGTTGATGCAGTGAGCCCCTCAGAGGCAGGCGAGCTACTTCGTAAAAATCTGGATAAAATTGCGGCGGAAGTAGGGTTTGTTAAAAAAGCAACAGAACTTCGAGCATGGACACACAAGGTCTCCATGGAACTCACCAAAATAGGGGTTAAGAAGGCTGTAGAAAAGCGAGACCTAGTGGCGACGCAGGCGATCCAAACCATCGATGATTTAGACAAGACTCAGAACCTTTTCATGAGCAGAATACGTGAGTGGTATGGTCTCCACTTCCCTGAACTGAACCGGCTGATAGAGAAACATGAGACATACGCTCGCCTAGTTGCTAACTTGGGAGGGAGGAACAACCTCACTCCAGAAAATTTAGAGGGTGAAGGCTTACCAAAGGCTAAAGCGAAACAAATAGCTGAGTCTGCTCAGACATCTATGGGAGCCAATCTTGGCGCGGAAGATATAAACCAGATACAAGCCATGTGCAAAAATATACTAGACTTATATAACGTGAGACAAACCATAGAAGGCTATCTAGATTCGGTCATGGACGAGGTAGCTCCAAACCTTCGTATATTAGCCGGATCGCTACTGGGGGCAAGACTCATAGCTCTTGCTGGTGGACTCAACAACCTAGCCAAAATGCCTGCAAGTACTATCCAAGTACTGGGCGCCGAAAAAGCCTTATTTAGAGCCCTTAGATCCGGTACCCGCCCCCCAAAACATGGAATAATCTTCCAGCACACCTTCCTTCATGAGGCAAAGCGTTGGCAGAGAGGAAAAGTAGCTCGGGCTTTAGCTGGAAAACTGGCCATAGCCGCTCGAACTGACGCTTTCAGCGGCAGGTATGTAGGAGACGAGTTGAAGGCAAGCCTCGAAAAAAGAATCAAGGAGATCCAGAAAAAGTACGAAGAGCCTCCATCCCCTAAAAAGCCGTCCTGGAGAAAGAAGCGTGGCCGTGGAGATTAAATCACACTCATTATTCCCTGATATCTATTGGGCTACTCTAGAGGATTTATCCCGAAGACTTGCTACCAGAAACCTTGCTCCAGGAAAGAAGGTGTATGGTGAACGACTGCTTAAGTATAGAGGCGTGGAATACAGACTTTGGGATCCCTTTCGAAGCAAGCTTGCCGCCGCTATCGTAAAGGGGTTAGAAACGGTTCCCATTCAATCTAATCATAAGGTTTTGTACCTGGGGGCAGCTTCAGGAACCACCGCGAGCCATGTTTCTGACATTGTAGGAGAGAGAGGTCATGTGTATTGCATAGAATTCGCTCCCCGCACCATTCGAGAGCTTGTCAACAACGTCTGTGCCTTCCGCCTCAACATGTCGCCCATCTTGGCAGACGCTCGACTCCCTGAGCGATACTCACCACTCTTGGAGAAGGTGGATGACATATATTGTGACATAGCCCAACCCGAGCAGGCCAAGGTCTTAGCAGACAACGCTGACTTATATCTTATAGAGGGTGGCTGGGTCATGTTGTCTATCAAGGCTCAAAGCATCGACGTTACAGAGGAGCCTCCTATAGTATATAAACGAGAAATAGACATCCTGGCGGCCCGCGGGTTCCAAGTTAAAGAGGAGATACATCTAGAACCCTACGATAAGGCGCATGCAATGGTGGTAGCTCAATCCAACGGTTTCGGACATATTTGAAGACTTACTTATTTTTTCTGGTTTAATTAATAGATATTGGTGGGAACCGAAGGAGATGCTATTTTCACAAAATATCTAATATTCGTTTGAAGAAAACTCCTACCTCTTACTGAGAAATCCATGTTTCCCATTATTTAAATTCTAAGAAGCATCATGAATGAGACATGAATATAGGTTTTCAGACTGTTACGGTGATTGAATTGTTTTTTAATACGAAATCTTAGCCATAAAGCATAAGCATATAGACACCTAATGAGCCTAAACGGTTTCTCAGCTTATCACCTTTATATTGTGCAACCGATAACTACAACATATGGCACACACACTACTCTTATTTCTTAATCAGATCTATTTTTGGCTTTGAAAATAAGTTTATATGAAACCCTCTAAATGGTTTTATTTGCCGAGGGGAGACAATGAAGCGGGCAGAGATGCTGGATGTCACTGAATCCATCCTGGAAAAAGCCAGTTTTCAGGTCTCTGAAAGATGTGTTGCGAGGACGAGCTGTTTTGATTTTGCAGCCCGAAGGGAGGAACAGCTTGCCTTTGTCAAGGTTTCTACGGATGTTGGAAACGTCTCTGCGAAAGACGCTTCTGAGCTTCAAACAATCTCTGGCTGTTTTTCAGCCGTGCCGTTGTTCATTGGCGATAGAACCCGAATGAAACCGCTTGAGGACGACACGGTCTACATGAGATACAACATTTATACGATCACACCCAAGACGCTTGAAGACATAGTTTTTTTTGAAATGCATCCACTGGTGGAGGCTGGCCCAGGGGGATATTATGTTAGCATTGATGGAAACGTCATTAGGGAGAAGAGGCAAAAGCTCGGATTGTCTGTTGGCAAGCTAGCGGAAATGATTGGAATCTCTAGGAGGACTCTATATGGTTATGAGAAAGGTATGGCCAAGGCCTCGGTGTCTGTCGCCTTTAACCTTGAGTGGGTTTTAGGTGTTCCCGTGGTGCAGCCTTTCAACATGTTTCAGAAGAGCCCTTCAAGTATCGGATTCTTTACCACTGCTAGGCATAAGATAATAAGGAATCGTTTTCTGCAAAGGGTCTTGAGGGGGTTCGCTAGATTCAACATTAGTGTCGCTCCCACGAGAAGGGCTCCCTTTGACTTTATTGCTCATTTTTCCCAGCAGCGATTAAACGTAATTGGTGGGGTTGTGGATGAAAAAGATCAGGATGTCGATCAGAGAACAGAGGAGATCATTAGTATTAGCAGAGTCGTTGAGGCTCACTCGGTTTTCATAACAGATGGTGAACAGATTCCAAACAATAACATCCCGCTGATTCACCATGGAGAATTAGCTAAGATGAGCTGCCTAGAGGACCTTTTTGCGCGACTTGATCTGGCTTTTCGCTTCCATTAACTCTGGCGGTCCTTTAGCTTTTCCCTTTTCTTAGTCAAGTATAGATTTAACTGATATGAATCTTCAATTATTTAGATGTTAACAAGTTATTAGGATACTCGCTGTAGTGATGTGTTGGGACACAAGACAGCCAATGTTTTAGACATAACTGGAGATACGATGAAGATAACGGCTCCTCGAAATGATGACTTGATCATACTGCCAGGCTATATTTCAGTTGACTTAGATACAGTTGGAGATTGGGTTTTTAACTTTGAAATAAAAGTGACTACAAAGTCAGTTAGCTATGATAAAAGAGGATGTACATGCCCCGCAACCCCCGAAGGGCTAAGAGGTCTTATCTCGCTATATACTATTCTTGGTCGTGTATCGTCCTCTTGATGCTTTCATTTATTGTTTTTTGAGGACTTTTCTTAATGCGTTTAGGATGTCTTTGCTTTGCATATCGGCCAATCTTTCTTTATTGCGTTCCACCCATTCCGCTATTTTTTGAGCATCTGCTTTTTCTATACCTCTTTCTGCAAGGTAGTCAGCCTGCGCCTTAATAATGTCGACTTTCTCTGGTAGGAGACCTGTAGGAACCAGCCTCGTGGCGGTGGTGTGGATTAGGGGTTTTTCGAGGATTAAGTCCTTGCTTAGGTTCATTCGTCCAAACTTGTGTCTTCCGCGGATGGTGGTCTTTACCATGGCGCCTTCTATATTGTACTTCTCCAAGTGTTCCCTGATTTTAGGTATATGAGTTGTTTCGTCGAAGCTCTTGGTTTCGTAGGTGACATTGAACATTGGTCTGTTGGGCTTTACCTCAACAAACTGTCCTTTACCGTTCTCTGTTTCTATGAGGTAGAACCCTCGCTCCTTGGCGGGCTTAACTGTTTTCTCCCCAGTGTCCAGGTTCACTTCAACCTGCTCAGCTTGGTCGAAGGCCCAATATTCGGGCGATCCAGGGTTGAACAGCCCATGTTCTGAGTAGGCCACGTGATAATGTCCCATCAAAACATAATCGAGGTCCAAACCCTTAAGAAAACCCCTGGAGATCTCTGCCCTGTCCTCTGGGACGCCTGGATAGTCTAGGAGCTGATGGAAAACTCCCACCTTTATCATTTTCTCGGTTTTCAAGCCTTGAACGTGTTTAGCGATCTCTTGACGGACGTTAAAGCCTATATAGCCTAACCCAATAAAGCAGATTTCTCCCATCTCGTAGGTGGGGGTTCTCCGGTTGAGGTAGATTATGTCAGATACGTCGCGGACGAGGTGGAGGGTGTCCCCTCCATATCTTTCAAAGAGGATCTGGGGCGAGTCGTGGTTGCCTCTAATCAAGATAATAGGGCAGTCAAGGCTGGAGATCTCCTTTAGAAAACGTCGGATAATCCCTGGATGAGGTCGATATTTATCGAAAATGTCCCCAGCCATGACATAGGCGTCGGCCTGAAGTTCTCCAACCTTCTGAGTAACATTTACGAAAGCGTCCAAGAAGTCAATCCATCTTTGCTGATTATTGAACTGACGCTTATCTAAATGAAAGTCAGCGGATAAAGCGATTTTCAAACCATCACCCCATTGAGTACTCTAAAGTTCATCAGGAAACTCAAATCGTTTAACCTTGCCTTTAGCGGATTCCTCAAACCAAATACTTTCAAAGTCAACGCTCTTGCCGCCATGCTTAGTTTTCCGATCCGACCTAACCTTGAACCGGATGGACACTGGAAAGGCTTCGCCCATAATCAATGCCTCTCCTCTCTCGAACCTTGGAAGCTCGTGCACTACGTCCTCGGTGACGTTCTCAGCACTTTCTCTTATGCTGGCGAGGTCTGCTGGATTTTTTACCTTCATCACGATGTTGGTCACACATTGACTGAGGACGGTGGAATCCAGCCTGTTAGGGCGCTGGGAAACTACTATGAGGCAGATGCCGAACTTTCGTCCCTCAGTCGCTAAGGTACGCATTATGGCGCTGCTTGAAACCCTTTCTATTGAAGGTGCAAAACGGTGAGCTTCCTCAACAATAAGGACTAGAGGAGGAATTTGGCCCTCCTTCCTCGCGGCGAAGATCCTCTGGAGGATACTGGTCACCACAAAATGTTGTATCTTCTCCTTAACCCCTGACATGGCTACAACAGATACTTGATTGACACTCACCATTTCCTTGATAGGTGGTTCACTCGTCCAGATAAAGCCTGTATTAGCTAGGTTTTTCAGGTAGTTTCGGGCCCACATGGCAGCCATAGCCTCTGAAGCTGACTTACCCTGAGCTATGGAGTCCAAGTTGTTTAGTATATCGTAGATGGTGTATTCTGGTTTGGTTCTTCTAAGGTTCTGGATGACATTCTCTAGAATACTGGTAGAGCCTTCGCCCATGCCTGTGAAGTGCTGAAAGTCGTAAGCCGATATCTTCTTCACGTCTAAGGTATAGGTGTTTAAGCCGACCTCGGTGCCTACACTGTAGAGCATTTTACCCAATTCCTTGGGCATGCTCTGGGCCATAGGGATGTACTCATTGTGGGGATCGATTATGAGAATGGCGGCTTTGTGCTTAGCAAGTTCTTCGCATAGCAGACCGAGAAGGTAGGATTTTCCGCAGCCCGTCATGCCTATGAGACTAAGGTGTCTCTGAAGCAGGTCGTTTATTGGGAGGGTGACCGAAGAGCCGTCCACGGTTTTGCCCACTGACAAGACACCTCGGTCGTAGATCATCTTTCGCTCCTCTGGGTTTAGGCTTCGGACCTTAGGGGTTTTATCTGCCACGAAGCTGGTGGTTCCGCTGTATATTTGGAGTTTGTTGCCTTCATCGCGCAAAGATCCCACAAGAAGGCAGCGGAGGATGTAGCTCTTCGGGGACCTTTGGATGATTTGAAACGTTAGGTGCTCGTTCTCGCTCATTAGGTAAAGGTCTTGTTCAGATATGTCAGCCCATGTGATCTTGTCGGCTACCTGCATCAGTAGCGTCTCGTTCAGTGTGTCGTGGGCGATTATGGTTCCTCTCCGTAGGGTTCCAGTCTTCTCTATGGAAGAGACTATAAGGATCTCGTCGGCTCGCTTTCCCTGGCCTAGCACGCTTCCCAAAACCTCTGTTTCACTCATCTAAACCGATCCTCCTCAACCCTCTATCAATCTTCCAAGTATTTTTTTTGACCTGTAACCGAAATGGGTTCTCTTACGCGCCTCCATACGCAATCTAATCTGCTCATCCTCGGTCAAATCTTGGATGATGTAGTTAAACTTAAGGTTGGCTTCCCTCTTAGTCACTCGCGCATGCTCATCTGCCTTGCTGAAGATGGGGTTCATGCCGTAATGAGCCTCTGTGGCCCAAAAGATCAGGTTCTCGACGCACTCTAAGAATTGGTCTTCTTGCTGTTTCAGGAGCTCGAAGCGGTAGTTCCAGTTCTTAAGGTTCAGGTAGAAGGTAACGTAGTTGTGGTGGATACCTACACTATTTGCTTGTGTGTCGACCACGGGGATGGGTGGAATGTATTGGCCGTTGCCTCTTAGCACTGAGTTTATGATGTAGATGTCATAAAGGCTACTAATGCCTAAGTGTTCCGCTAGGTAGGTGCTTCCCGTTCGCTTTAGGAAACCTAGGAGAATTATGTTCCTTTTAAGACATTGGTCCACAAGGGGTGAATAAAGCTCCTTGTAGAAGCTTTTGAAGTGGTTCCTATACTCCTTTCTGTCCTTCAGAGTGGGATAACATACTGTTAACGCGATGGTTCCGTCAACCAGCACCATGGAGCCGTCCACAGCTCCGGTTTCCATAGTTTTGGATAGGGCTTCATACAATGTCTGCTGCATGATTAGTCTTCTTGACCGGTCTGTTTGATAGTTATCCACATGAAAGAGGTATATGCAACCGCTGTGATCAACTTCCATCTCCTCATCCACCACTGCTGCTTTGAAGACGACAAAGGATGTTTCGTAGGCGCGGTTGAAACCTGAATCTACGGCGAAAAGCTTCCTCGATCTGTTAGCTTTGGTTTGACGGACCTCTAGCATATGCATTATTTTCGCTATGCTCCTATCTTGTTCAAGGAAGGCCTTTCTGACCTTTTCTCGGGCTTCCTCTAGGTTTTCGATATCCAATTTGATGTAGGACACTTAGTCTCCTCCAAAAATCAGGGGAAAAACTACGCTCTCACCTCTCCTCTTTTCCACTCTAAAGATCTGGGCGGGTAGAGAATCGAAGGTGTTGTCGTGCGTGACCACGATAAGCTGTTCAAAGTTGTGACTGCCCAGAAAGTCTCTGAGCTTAGCACGGTATAGTTCATCCAAGTGTATAGTGGGCTCATCGAGAAGCAGGAGTTGATTCTTGGTTAAGGAGCTGCAGATAGCTAGGCGGAGGGCCAAGGCTGCACAGGTAGTTTCTCCTCCACTCAGAGAGTTCACTGGGGAGGGCTCCCCATTTCTTATGACATTGATGTTTCCTTCCTCGTCTAGGGCGGCATAGTCTATGTTGTCGTTGGATAGCTCCTGGTAGAAGCCTTGGAAGGCATCTGAGACCCTAAGCACGTTATTTTTTCGCATAACAGGTTGAACTATATCCCTGAGGCTTCTTCTCAGAATCTCTAAAATGGTGTTCTCCATTTTTAGCCTTTCAACCTGTTTCTGGTTTTTTCTCTTATTTTCCAACTGTTTCTCAGCCTGATTAATCTGGGATGTGTCTTCTTCTTTGGAGTTTTTTAATCTCCCTATAACTTCTGTGGTTTTAGCTCGGTCTTCTCGTAGAAGCCTAACGCTTTTCTCTGCTTCCTCTTGTTCCTTGGGGTCGTATTTCTCTGCAAGTTCTTTTTTAGAGGACTGTAACTCCTTTATTTGGAGTTTTAATGCCTTGAAGTTTTCTTCCTCTTGAAAGAATGTTTCGTGCAGATCCTTTTTGGCTGCCATCTGCTTTTCCGCTTCCCTCGCAAGGTCGGCCTTCAGGGCTACATTTTTGAGTCTTGTTGTAATTTCTGCCAAAGTTTTAGGTGTATCCTTTATCTCAGCCATTTTTTCTATGTTTTGTCTGATTCTAGTTTGGATTTCCTCGATCTTAGCCTGAATTTCCTCCATTTCGTCTTTGCAGCCTTCTAACATCTTGACTTGGGCTGAGGCTGAGGCATATTTTCTGTCGGCTGCGCGAGCAAGCTCTATCTTCTTTTTTAAGTCGTCTAGCCACGCCTGAACCTGTCTTCTAGTTTCTTCGAGATTAACGTAGTTAACTTTAAGCTTGTTGATGGCTTTACTCGTTTCTCTCCTAATCTTTTCCTTGTGATCTTGGGGCACGATCTGGAGGCAGGTTGGGCATTCTCCAAGTTCTGTTACCTTTTCGACTTTTTTATTTTGGTTTTCAATTTCATTGAAGGCCTTGACTGCCTCTGTCTTTGCATCATCCAGCTTTTTTTCAAGCTCTGCTTGTTCCACATTTAGTTCTGGAAGGGCTTCCCTTTCCTTTTCCAGTGCCTCTAGATCCTCTTTGAGGATTCTTAGTTTCCTTAGTTGCGCCTCTAGCCTGGTTCGCCTCTTCCCCGCTTCCTGAAGGTCTACGGTGTTCCTACGTAATAGAGTTTCTAGGTTTTTCTTTTGTTGAAGGGTGTTTTCTATTCGTCTCCTTTCTTTCTCCAAATCTCTTTCTAGTTGGATGAACTCCTTGTTCTTTTCAAATATATTCTCGGCTTCTGCGGCTTTTTCGATTTTCTCCTTCAGGGATTTCAGGATGGCTGAGGAGTTTTTGATTGCGTTGTTTTTTCCTTCTATTCGGGTATCAAGCTGAGTTAGCTTTTGTTTCAGGTCTTCAAATAACTCTGACTGTTGTTCCGCCGGTTGAAGTCTATCCTCAATCTCCTTTAAGAAGGATTTAAGCGTTTCCAACTCTTCTTTGATCCTTTCTCGCCGGTCTTTCAGGTCTTTTACTTGCTTTTCGAGCACGTCGATTCCGCTGGCCTTTTCCTGAGCCTGAGTCAACTCGTTGAGAACAATGTTTCTCGCATCGCCCAGTGTTCCCCAAATGTTTTCGTACGTGTCGATGCCCAGAAGCTTGTCTAGGCGTTCCCTTCTCTTTCCAGGCTGGGTTTCCAACATTTCCTTGATCTCGCCTTGAGAGGCGTAGATTGCCGCCAGAAAGGTGGTGGAGTCCACATCCAAAAGGTCTTCTATGGATTTGGACACAGCTATTGCGCCTTCTACAGCCTGTTTCCATTTCTTTCCGTCGCGGATCCAAAGTTTAGCCCTTTGTGTCTTTTCCGCGTATATTGTCCTCTGGACCTTGTATCTGCCTGAGCTTGTGGAGAAGACTAAGGAGATGTCGGCTTTTTCTGCTCCTCGACGGATTAACCCGCTTTGGGTGATGCTTCCAGCGTATCTTCCAAACAGGACGAAGGAGATGGCTTCAAGGACGCTGGTTTTTCCGGCTCCCACCTCGCCTAGAAAAATGTTTAGGCCGGGGTTGAACTCGATTTCAGAGTCTTCATGACTCTTAAAACTCTTTAGAACAAGCCGTTCAATCACTCAACCCAACCTCTTTTGACCTTTCAATGTTATTGCATACCCTATTTCGCTCTGTTA
>Ga0209636_10005680_pt1 | contig 12739 bp, 11 predicted proteins | sample DeeMarSWOR152_54_FD_187464 | JGI IMG/M metagenome (GOLD analysis project Ga0209636, IMG submission 187464) | Marine sediment microbial communities from White Oak River estuary, North Carolina - WOR-1-52-54 (SPAdes) (version 2) | ecosystem: Environmental > Aquatic > Marine > Intertidal zone >...
AACCGGACCATGTTACAGGGATCATGAAGGGTGACCGGGAAATTGTTGCGGCTGGGATCGAGTTTGATGCGATCACTCATTACAATATCACGCAGGAGAGTCATGGAGCTTTCACGCGGAATATTCAGATCGCCGGTCAATATGCGATCGGCGATGACTGAAAGCGATTTGTGCGCATGACCGCATTCACCCAGAACGATCTTCTTAACTCCGAGTTTTTTTGCCGCTTCTGCATGTTTGATTGCAACACGGGCAAACTGGGCATCATCATACCAGACACCGTAATTGATGGAGTCATATCCGGCAATTTCGGATGAGAGGGTCCAATTGATTCCAGCAGCGTTCAGAATCACGGCAAAAGCTCCGGGATTTTCAGGCCAGGCAAGAATTTCACCGGCATTGTGAATCAGCAATACATCGGCTCCCTTTACATCCCATGGAGTTTTTACTTTGATTCCGGTCTTTTCCTCCATATCCTCGTCGATGAACTCGATGTTGTCCTTGACCACGAGGACGTTCATACCAGTCGAGGAACCGACCGCCCAACAAGGTAAAGGTAATATTTGCAGCACCAAGAATAGCATTTCTCAATCCGAAAAATCTTCCTCGAATTTCTTGAGGAACCAATAAAGACATCCAGGACAACCATGAGACTCCAGAGATTGCAGCAATTAAATAATAACCAATAACAATAATAATAATGATTTGTAAAAGCGTATTGGAATGATTTTCCGAATGATTGAAAGCCATTACTATTATGGGAATCCAGAGTATTCGGGCAAAAAATGCGGCTCGGATAGCAATAGTTTTGCGTTTATTGAATTTCTCGATGAGATAAGCACCAAATAATTGTGCCAAATTGGCAAAGAATGGAGCGGCTGCCAACACACCAATCTCAAGTGAGTTGGCACCAAGCGCCAGGGCAAATGCTGGTAAAAAAACACTACCAGTCAGGTTGGCAAATATGTTTGCAAAAATGCCGTCGTAAATTGACGAACGCAAAGCTGAAAGGGTAGTACTGATGGATAACACACGATCTGTCATTTATTGTTTTATCGAATCACTAATTTTCCTTTGAATTTTAATTTCATTAACAGTCAAAAGTTCCACTGATTCCTTTATTACTGGACAAAAATCAATGATCATTGTAACAATAGTTAAATCAAATATTGGTGGCGATTTTTATTTTATAAAATAAAGGAGTTAAGTTATTAATCGAAGAATGAGATATATTAATCCAGCTATCAAAGCAGCGCCAGGAAAAGTGAGAATCCAGGTCAGAATGATATGAATGGCAACTCCCCACCGTACAGCGGACAGTCGCTGGGTCGCTCCAACGCCCATTATTGAAGTGGAGATAACATGCGTCGTGCTGATCGGTGCTCCCAATAATGTGGCAATGATGATTGCCGCAGAAGCAGAAACTTCAGCAGTAAAACCATGCACTGGTTTAAGCTTGACCATTTTTACCCCCATGGTTTTGATGACTTTCCAGCCCCCAATCGACGTACCCAGTCCCATAAAAAATGCCGAGCCGATGATCACCCAAACGGGGACATGAAAGGCCTTGATAAAACCACCGACCATCAAGGCTGCAGTGATAATTCCCATAGCGTTCTGGGTGTCGTTGCTGCCATGACTGAAAGCCATGAATGCTGCTGAGGCAATTTGTCCGAAGCGAAAGCTCCGATTGATTTTTGAAGGAATGACTTTTCGAAGCAGCCAGAATAATGTGACCATCAGGGTAAATCCGAGCAGGAAGCCAGCTAACGGTGATAAAATCATGGCGATCAATATCTTTTTAATTCCAGCAAAACGAAGAACGCTCAATCCCTTTCCAACAATGGCTGCTCCCATAATTCCGCCCACCAGTGCATGGGTGATGCTGATCGGGATTCCGAGAAATGTACAAATCGCGCTCCAGCCACTTGCGCCAGCCAGCGCTGAAATCACGACTAACTGATCCATCGAGCTGGGATCGACCACGCCTTTACCCATCGTTTTGGCTACTTCAGTCGTGAGAAAAGCGCCCAACACATTCATGGTGCGGGCTAAAAGAATAGCCTGGCGTGGTGTTAATGCGCGAGTAGAGACTGTGGTAGCAATGGCGTTAGCTGCGTCATTCATACCGTTGAAAAAATCATAAGTCCAGGCAAGGGCAACAACAACAATCACAAAAGTTAACGGATCTAATGGATTCATTGCCCCACCTCACTGATTTTTGACAGCGATTGCTTCAAGAACATTGGCAACATCTTCGCATCGATCAATAGCCAGTTCCAGATCTTCAAAAAAATCCTTTAACTTGATAATGGTAATTGCATCCTGCTCATCCTGAAATAGTGATGCTAATGTTTCTCTAACAATTGAATCTCCTTCATTTTCAAGACGATTAATTTCTACACAATGAGGATAGACCTTATTGATCTGGTGAAGATTGCCGATTGCTTTTACAATTTCCTCAGCGCACTCAATAATAATTTGTGCTAATCGGATTGCATTTTGTCCTGGATCGGCAATATGATAGATAATGATTCGGTGGGCGGCAGAATCAATATTATCCAATACATCATCCAGGGCACGACTGAGATCGTAGATGTCTTCTCTATCAAAAGGGGTGACAAAAGTTTTATTGAGCTTGTTGATGATCTCATGAGTCATCTTATCGCCTGTATGTTCGAGCTCTTTGATCTCTCGAGTGTAACGATCAGGATTTTCACCAGACTTCAGCATTTCCTTGAGTAATTTAGCTGCCGCTTGAATATTTTCAGCCGCATTCAAGAACATCTCAAAAAATTTTTCTTCTTTGGGTAGTAATCGAAGCACGGTTTGTCTCCTCCTCCTTAAAAATTGGATAAATTACTGACGCATCAAGATAACAAATGAACCGGAAAATCAGATGAAAAAGAAACACGATAAAAAACGATCAAAAAGCCATCTTGAAATCCCTACCTTTAAAATTGAACAGAGTAAAAAAATAGACATTACCACCAACAGCGGTCTATTTTTAGTCGCCGAACTCATTAAAAAAATGGATATGATTGAAAAATTTGCTCAACTGGATATATTTACCATTGGTGAGGCGTCCATATTCTTACCTTTATCATCAATCAATTCACGGTTGGTGATGCCATTTATGATACCAAATAAGTAAAAACCGATGGTGCACTGCAAATGATTTTCGGTGACATGCATATTCCAGCCCCATACATCAGGTGATTTTTTAGAACAATTTGCCGAAGAAACCACTGACAAACTGCGGCAGATCATCTGGAAAATGCAAGACAAGTATCTGAAAAAACTGTCCAAACGCATCAACAGAAAGATCACCATCAGTCTCGATTCATCGGTTTACGAAGTTTATGGGAACTGTAAAGAAAACAGTTCGCAAAGCTATAAAAATATTTTTGGATTTCATCCCCTGTTGTTACATATCCATCAAACAGGAGAGGTACGTCCAGTTTTCAATAGACTAATGATATTACTATTTTTAATGCTATAAATATGATTAAATTGCGATTAATTAAATTTAACTAATCTCACTTGATTGTGTTTTTGAATTCATGAATTCTGAAATCAAAAAAAATCAGTAAATGCTGCCAGAAAACCTATGGAAAATTCTTATCGGTTAATTTGGATTTTTGATTAATAATCCTGGAGTATGATAAAAATGGGAAAAATAAAACAACCATTTTTCATAAGGATAAGGTTTTTTATCTCGCCATTTAAGTTATATTGTTTTAACAAATTATAAAATAAATTGGTCATTTTTTAGTTTCTGATTCTTTGATCAATTTCCAAAGCCTGCTAATGATAATAATCTTGAACTACTATTTAGTAACACCGATGGATGGGTCTGATCAAAAAATATCAGGATATCAAAATTATCTGAAACATGGGTTTGATAGAAAGCATAACTCAGGGCAACTGAACCGATGCTGCGGAAATCAATCGGCTCTGTTAACCATGCCGAGTTCGGATCATCTGGAGAAGCCAGCCGTAAGTCCAGCATAAATCGAGGGTATCCTATTTGATGAAATGCATATTCAACACTACCGATATCTGAAGGGGAGGTCCCATAGGTCGATAATCCTTCAACCCCAACAGCGGTATAAGTTCCTTCATGAAAACAAAAACCAAATACAACCATGTCTGTTCCATGTTGTGCTGAAAGGTAACTGCCCATCCAGCCAGGTTTTTTATTCACATGACCATTATGCGCCCATAACACGATCTTTGTTCCTGGATCTGAGTGTTCTAAAATCCAATCGACGTTATCTGCCATGCTCTGATCCCTTAAACTGAGAGATGCTGCCTGCAAAACAACCCGTGCATCTTGAATGACCCAATCGACTTCCATTGGATCTTTGGCTAAAATGTATTGATCTCGATGATCGATTAAATGATTCAATATGTTTTGAGCTTTTACTTTCCAGCTCTCATAATCAGGATTGATGTTGCTGTCACGATAACTTTTTCGATGATCGTCCACTATTGTCCGAATCGTATCATAACTTGCCCGCACCGAATCAATAAATTCAGGATCTATTTCGGCAACAAATCTTTCTACAAATTTCATTGCTGAATCAGGAAATTGCATATCAAACCCTAAAAACTGCATTTTCCCCTTGCCTGATGCATTGAAATCACGCATCCATTCAATCATATCTAATACTTCTTGTGTATTCCACGTCCAGAAGTATATACCTTTAAGTGCTTCTCTTGCATTACCTTCACCATATAACACGTATTCATTAATCGCTCGACACTCTGGCATATTTGCCTCAATTGCAAAAATGGTAAAGTCTATTTCATTTGCCAGGAATTCAATTATTCGATGTTTCATCTTGAAAAATTCACAGGTACCATGTGTGCCCTCCCCGAGCGATACGATATGCGCCGAGCCAATATAATCCTTTAGAAAGGTTAAATCAGAAAATCCAGAACCCGGTTCTTCTGTATCAAAAGGCTGAATATTTTCTTTTAACCATGCCAGTTGAGCGGCATTAATATTGAACAGTAAGGGCGGCTGATAAGCTTGACCATCTACCTCAAAAGCAAAAGCATCGAACCAGGCTGTCCCATTTCCGCTTAATAAGGCGCCAAAATTGATGTTTGTCGCATTTTGATGCACATCAAGCTCAAATTCGTATTTTTTCCAATCCCTTGTCCCGGTAACACCGCGATCGTACATATTATCAAAAGCTAATACCTCTCGATTTTCACCATCTACCCGCATCCAGAGACCAGCGTATTCGCTCGTGATATCTTTCGTTTTAATATACCCGATAAATTTTAATTTTTTTCCTTTAGCATCTTCTAATGGAAAAGTTGAAGTGGCGACCCCAAAATTACTGCCACTCAAAAATTTAATACACAAGCTTCTTTTGCCTGAGTATGCGATTGAAGGATCGGTCGTAACGCTATAACCATCCCCGCCGGTATACCATCTGAGTGGATTCCCGTTACTATCTACCTGTTCAAAGTTGAGATTTAAAGTTGTTGTTTGTATTACATCTGGCTTATCCTCGTTTTTCATAATTGATTTTGAATCACAGGCAACATAGATAATTGCAATTATTACCAAAAAATAGATTGATTTTTTCATTTTCCACTCCTTTAATAGCTTATGGTAGGTTCAGGTAATTCTCAAATTACAAGCTCTAAATCTCAAATAAAGCCCAATTTTCTAATTTCTAAACTTCACCTTCTAAGTAAATAGATTTGTAAGGTTTAGGAATTTGATTTATTGAGATTTATCCGCTAGGCGGACAAATTTTGGAATTTGAGCATTTGTAATTTGGAATCTTATACTATTACCTTGTAAAAGTTTGTTTTTTTTACAAACTTTTTTAAACAGTTTTGTTTGCAGCTTTGCTGCGCTAGGTTATATATTATGAAAATATACTAATCGTTAATATTGCAGCTTGGGGCACGATGAATCAGAAGGAATTCGTATCAACAAGACCAGAAGACTTGCCCCTTTTTTCAATTCTTATAATAAAAATAAAATATATGAACATTTATGAAGAAAGACAAGAAAAAAATAAAAAAATTTCAGAGTCAAAGTTAACACCATAATAAATTGTGGTGTTTATTTTTATTCAATATTTATTGAATCAACACCATGATTTATCACGTTGTTTGTTAGCAACAAATAAACTCATTAAAACCGTTTCAACGGTTTTTACCAACTTTTGGCAATTGCTCCCAATCTTATCCGGATTTATATCGATAAATTAAAAAAAATCTTGACTTTTTAATTTTTATTAGTATATTTAAAAAGACAATAGAATATCTAATAATCCGAATTCAAACATTAGTATGCAACTTCGTTCAACTATTCTTAACTAATGCTATTAAGAGCATGTTACATATAGCTATTACATACTCTAATCTTTCTGTTTTAACACTAATTGTAAACTTTATAATTTCATTAAATGAGGGGCTTTTATGAATGCGAAAACCACAGAAATTGACCTTCATGTAGCTTACGAAGAACCTGTTATTGGGAGCAGCCCAGCAGCAAAACGACTTAAAAAAGCAGTTAAAAAATTAGCAGAAGTCGATAGCAACATCTTTATTGTTGGCGAAACCGGTACCGGAAAAGAATTTATTGCGCGACGTATTTATCTGCAAAGTTCCCGGCGAAATCAAACCTTTGTTGAAATTAATTGCTCTGCTTTGGGGAAAACGATCGGGAAAAAGGAACTTTATGGTGAGGAATTGGAGCAAAACCAGACTGTGATGCGAAATATTGGCTTATTAGAAAAAGCTAATAAAGGCATCCTGTTCTTGCGTAATATTGGTGATATGAGTCCTGAATATCAGGAAGATTTTCTCCAAATTATTAGAGACAATAAATTCAGACAAATTGGTGGAAGTGAAAATATTGAGCTGGCTATACGCATCATTTCAACCTCTGATCGTGATCTTGAGCCTGAAATTGAAAGCGGTAAATTCAGAAAAAATTTATACTACTTGTTAAACACATTGACCTTATACATTCCACCCTTACGAGAAAGAAAACAGGATATTCCAGAATTATTTTCATACTTTCTGAAAAAATATTGTGAACAGGAAGGAAAGGAAGAACCTGCCGTTCAATCCGAAATATTTGAATCGATTTTAGAATATGATTGGAACGGAAATGTACGGGAACTGGAAAATACAGTGCAGAATTTAATCATGATGTCGCCCGAAGGTGAGTTATCCGTTGATTTTTTACCTTTTAAACTCAAGAGACATCCACTGGATTTCCTGGAGCCAACAAATCTTAAAGGGACAATTTCTAATATTGAGACTTTCCTGATTAAAAAGGCTTTGAATAAAGTTGGCGGTAACCAGGTGAAGGCCGCTAAACTGCTGGGAGTTCAGCTACCAACGCTACGTTTTAAAATGAAAAAATATTTAATTTCGAGTAAATAATTAAAATTGCTACACATAAAAATAGGCGATCAAATTCATGTCATGATCGCCTTTTTTATTTATCACCTATTATTGATTCCAATCAAATGATTAATCAATTTAAATCGTTCCAGGCTTTTTCATACAAATTATAATGAAATATTTAATTTCAATACTATAAATCTATTGCAGTGTAACCGAACCAATATTATTATTTTCCCCAGCAATAACAATCACATCATCCTGAGTAAAAAATCTTCCAGTCGTATCCTCAATAGCAACTGTGTAACTGCCCTCAGGTAAAAAAGACAGCATAAACAATCCACTTAAGGTATCCACCATTGTAGAAGTCGTCGTATCTGAGCCCTGAATCACATAAGCAATCGGTATATCACCCGGATTCGTTACCGTTCCAGAAATTGAACCTGTAACCGCCTTAGAAATAACTCGAATATGTGGTTTTAGTTTATATCCTTTTGGATTTTTCTTTGAACCAGTCGTGACGATGGATTTATTCACATCAAAATCTAAAACAAGTTCATAAGTGGAGCCAGGGGAAATCGTAAAATGAAGTCCTAATTTCAAACCTGTCTGCGCTCCACTTGGAACATCAAGCGGAAAAGTTTGATTATCGACTACGATTTCAGCCGCCTCAATTTTCAATCGAACTTGTGTGTAATGTCCTGCCGGAACTTCATCCTGTCCGAGAATCATTGTTTTGCCATTCGTCCAATCCAACAAATTAACGGTTGAATCAGGTTCAATATCAATGGTCACCCATTCCGAATCAAGATGAGCGCTGATTTCTGAAAAAGTGATATTCACCGCATCAAAATCGGTTGAGGCATCTGTTAAATGAACGATGATGTATCCATTCTCCATCGAAGGCTCGGTTGTCTCTTTATCACAATTGGATAAAGTCATCAATAGTAAACTTAATCCGAAAATTAGAATCGTAACATATCGCATTTCTGTTTCTCCTCATTATTTTATAAAACGTTGTTTAAGAATTTAACCAATAGTTATGCACATATTATGCCAACTTCCTGATATGATATCAAAATTTGGTGCTTAAAATTTTTGAAAGATTACTGGATTGTAAGTGATATGGGGTTGTAATTAAATGATATAATCTATTACCATTTAATGTGATAATTGCTTTTTTCATTTTTATATGAAGGAAGAAAATAACTTAACATTCTTGAGTTGGAATATATTTTGAATTAAATTGATTATTGATAAAAAACACTGTTCAATCTTGAACCAATTGTCCAGAACGAACAGCTCGAATATAATTCTTCAAATCGAAACAATTCACATAGCAGCTCCCATAATTAAAAAATACCACCCATGCTAGGGACCCACTTTGCGTCAAATCTGATGTCCAAATCCATTTCTGTGTCTGATCAAAAATAGGATCAATAAAAAGCCCTCCATTTTTCATCTCCTTTCTCATTAAACTCATGGCTTCTTCCAGAGTCGGTAGACGCCAATCATGATAATTTGCGTATTCAACACGATTAAGTTCTTCTATCCAAGATTTAACTTGTTTGAATGTCCTGGATTCATAAGATCCACCTTGTTGCCACATTAATCCTGAATTATAATCCAGAATGACTTTATCATGGTTGATTTTTTGAATTTCAAATTGATTAGTAAAACCATGTCCGATTTTATTTCTATTCTTATCAAAAAAATCATTGTTTTTAAGCATGTCTTTGACATCATCTTCTGATAATCTCTTAGGTTTATTTCGAAAGATAGAAGAAATTAAAACTGGTTCTGCCAATCGCTCAATATTATCAGAAAAACATTTTTTATCTATCTCTCCTTCTTTCTTTTTTAATGTATGAGTTAACTGATCAAAACCCTGTTCAAAATTATTAAAATCGATACAATGAAAGTTACGGATCATGATCGATTGTTTTGTATCATCAAGCAAACAGGGAATAATTGTCTTTTTAAGTGTTACCGCAGTTTTACACTCCAGCTTCACGCAACGAGAATGAAGCGCCTGCTTTGACCAAACCAACACAAATGTATCACAACAATCAATTGCTTTCTTTAAAACTTCCGGCAAATCACCATTAACCTCCAATTTTCCATAATGAATCCAGATTTCCGCACCATCATCTCTTAAACAATCAGCTAAATTTTTAGAAAGATCATAATCATCCAATGCATGACTGATATAAAGTCTTGACATACTATTTCCCCCAATATGATTTTTTGCCAAATGATATCTTTAAATCATTATTGGCTAAAAAATTAAGTTTAAATACTTTCAGTCTATCCGGATTTATTTACTATGAATATAACTATATTAAATAACTACATCATGACGACTCTGCAAAAAATAAAATATATTTGACAAAAAGATATTTTTTATGTAATAGTCCAATTGCTCCATTTTAGACAGGTAAAAAATGATCGATTAAAAACTCAATTCAATTATCAGAACTCTCCTTTGACACTGTTCAATGACTCTTAACATCAAATTCTGATTTCAAAAAACAGAGAAACTACTTGTAAAACTTAATTATTTTTAATATATTAAGACATTGAATAATATCTCTTAATTAAGTGAGTTAAGTAAGTTTAAAACGGAAGCATCACGAAAATAAGGAGGTTTCAGTATGAAATTCAAAACAATTGTCGCCCTAATTTTAATCGCTCTTTTCTTAATTCTTCTAATTCAAAATATTCAGGTTGTCACACTGCGATTTTTATTCTGGGAAATCAGCATGTCCAGAATCATTTTTATTCCTTTGATTCTCATAATCGGCTTTATTTTGGGATACATTTTTGCGAAAACCAAAAAGCAAAAGTAAAATTAGTGATAACCATGACTCATAAAAAAGTGTGCCTTGCTCTGTTCGAAATTTTTAAATACAGGGCAAGGCTACAAAAATATTTGATTATTTATTATTTCATCTTCATTCCAGTAATTCTTATATTTTTAATTTCTCAATGTACTTTTAAAGCACCTAAAGCACCTTCCTGGGAAACAGAAGTAACAATACCACTGATTGCTAAGCAGTATACCATGAAGGAACTGGCGGAGAAGGAGAATAATCTCAGCATCGATTCTACGGGATTGCTGGAGTATGGAACAGAACTCACGATTCCTCGACACGAAATTGGCAATCGGCTTGCCATGGGTCCCTTCAGCAAGGAAACGACCCTCAATATTCGCAAGTTAAAAATTCTGTCTCCTGGCAGCCATTCGTTTGAATATAAATTAAATGACGTTTATCCCCAGGCAGAAATCCTTCATGGACAGACAGCGATTATTCCGCCTTTTGATTTAAGCCCGATATCAAAAAATTATCCTGAAATCCCCCTCTTTCATTCGATCTTTATCGATAGCGGAAACGTCCGGATTACGATTCGGAATAACCTGATCATATCTCTTGGCGTTCCCATCAATGTTCGGTTGATTAATTTAAGCGATAGCTCGCTTATCGGTGAGACAACCTTTTCGGAGAAGATTACTACTGGACAGTCAGTAAGTCGTACGATCACGCTCGACAACAAAACTCTTCGAAATCAATTTGTAGTACAAATATCAGGTTCATCGAGTGGGACAGAAGGCGTGGCACGATTCATCGATAAAAACAGTTCATTCACAGTCGAAGTAATGTTTTCCGATCTGATCGTTTCAGAAATATCGACTCAGAATCCACAATTTAATTATACAATTAGCGATTCAATAGAATTGACAGACTCCCTGCTGATTCGAGACGCACTTGTTAAAAAGGGGCAAATCGAATATCTTTTGCGAAATGATTTTGAGGTGATTGTTCATGTCGTGATGCTGTTTCCCAATATATTCACAGAGCAAGGTATTGCACTTTCAGAAACATTGCATATCGTTCCAAAGCAGTCGATTGAAAAAACGATTAACTTAGACGGTTTCCACTTCAAGGCGATCGAAAGGGATGAACTGGACCATCTAAAAGTAACCTGGACAATTAATCTTGCAAGTGAAAGTGACAAAATCTTCACTATTCGCAGTTTAGATGCTGTCGAGGCATCCATTCATCTTTCCAGAACAGCTTTTTCATATTTGACAGGTCGGCTGTATCGAATTCCTTTAAAAATTGATCCCCCAGAGAAATCACTCAAAATTCCATCAGAACTGGACAGTCTCAAACTGGCTGGCGCTCTGCTCAATCTTCGTTTTCGATACAATATCAGTTTTTTGATGGTGACAGATTTAACTTTAACTGCTATCAATGCAAAGGGGGATTCGGTTTCGATCCGACTCGAAAAAACGCTTCCTGCTGCCCCACCTGGTGAGCAGGAGAAAGCATTTTTGATTCAACTCGATAATGCTGCGCCGCTCTTCAATATCGTTCCCACACAAATTAAGCTTACAGGACATATTTTAATCGGCAATCGAAGCGAGATCAGTACGATCAGCGAATTCGACTTTGCAGCGGGAAAGCTTCAGCTTACAGTTCCGTTGGAATTTATTTTGCCATCCCAGCTCGTTCAAAGTAATCCGAGGGCGGTCACCATCGATGAGGATTACCGGGAAATTATTAAAGATCATATTATTTCGGGTTATGCAGAAGTATCGATTCAAAACAGGCTCCCTTTAGGACCTGCAGTGGAAATATTGATCAGTCCAGAGATAGATTCCGTTTATGTCTCGCCTGAAATTCGGTTGGGCCCCATTATCGTTAGCAAAGGAGAAATTGATCCAACAACCGAAGGATTATTCATCCCATCGATAGACAATCAAAAATTGTGATCGGCGAAGAAGATTTACCTGTATTTGAACAATCTCCAATTTATGTGGGGTTGGTGCTTCGATATCCTGGGACGTATGGTCAATATGTTGCCATTTATGAGGATGATTTCATTGATATCAATGCATTGGTTTATCTTAAAGTCTTGGCAGATATTGAGAAATGATTTGTAGGTCTGCTTAAATGAGGCTTTTTTGTTAAACACGGATTGAAGAAACCAACAGATGAAATATTTATAAAAATATCTGTGGGACTTATTCAATCTGTGGTTGAAAATTAATAAAAAGAGATTCCCCACAGATTGAAGAAACATACGGATAATATATTATTGACATGCGAGTATCACTTTAGTCTATGAAATTTGATCAACCGTCTCGCAGCAGCTCCCAAAGGCAAAAGCCATTAAATCTGTAAAAAATGGAGTACAGTTCCTCTACGGGATATCCATGAACCGATTATTGGTAATAAAGAGATACTATATATTGCGGTCAGGGACCGCAACTACCCAATAAATGGATAGATGCCGTCCCCGATGGCAAGTTCATGGACAGCTTGTAAAAGCACCGTACTCAGAT
>Ga0209636_10005682_pt1 | contig 12737 bp, 12 predicted proteins | sample DeeMarSWOR152_54_FD_187464 | JGI IMG/M metagenome (GOLD analysis project Ga0209636, IMG submission 187464) | Marine sediment microbial communities from White Oak River estuary, North Carolina - WOR-1-52-54 (SPAdes) (version 2) | ecosystem: Environmental > Aquatic > Marine > Intertidal zone >...
TTTGACCCAATTGCCTCAGATGGCTATCGATCCGAACCACCTCCTCGGTGATGTCGCTCCGCTCCGCGAAATACACCACCTCTTGATGAAGCCGCCAGCGGTCGATTTCCAATCCTTCTGCCATTCCGGCAAGCCGCTCCGAGAGCCTCTTGCGATTATCCTCCAATACCACCGGAGAGCGGCTTTTAACCTCCCCCATGGAGCGGGCTATCCGTTTCAATCTTCCTTCCAGATCGAGGGCCAAATTCCTTCCCTCACTTTCCCTCATGGCCTCAAGGGCCTCCAGACAGCCCAGCAAAACCCCTGATATCTCTTCCCAAAGAGGTTCGATATCCTCCTCTACTTCCTTCGCCGTAACGACATCCTTTGCCCGTGAAACCATATCGAGGGTTACCTCCCCTGTGAGATTGAGCTTCGACTTTACCGTTTCAAGGGCCTGAACGTACATCTGAGCTACCTCGATGTTGGGCTCGAGCTTGAATTGATCCTTCCCCACGGAATCCATTTCAATCGAGATATCGAACCGCCCCCTGGAAAAATGGGCTTTCACCATCTCCTTAATCCGAGTCTCAAGGGGATAAAGCTTCTTGGGCAACTTCAAGCTGATATCGAGATATCGGTGGTTATTTGATCTCGCCTCAGCAGTAACCCTTCCCAGGGAAATACTCTTCCGTCCTATTCCATAACCAGTCATACTCCTGATCATGTTACGCCCCTTTCCGCCTTAGTTGCTTTAAGTAGCTCCTCCTGAGTCCATTCATTAGTTCTATAACCTCACCTTGACGATAGTCGGGGTATGTCCACTCTAGAGGCGTAAAGGAGCGGTTTTGAAAAATGAGCGTCAGATCTGCATAAATACCATCCCGAAGATAGGGGCGATGAGCACAGCACTTGGTAGTGGCTAGGACAAGGTTCTCCGTTGAGAGGACCCCCGGGTCTATGTTCACCTTCCTGCATCCATCGCGGGAATACCTCTCCTCAACTCCATTCGTCCTCATCTTGATATCCGCGAGAGCCTCCCTCGGAACAAGTTCTTTAAAGGCGATAAACCTCCTAAACAGCGGGGCTCCCATCTCTACATCGTAATACCTTGTAAAATCAAAGGGGAATAAATCGCTGATAAGATCTACTTCTCCGAAGAAGGATCTCAAATCCTCCATGGCCCCCATCAATAGTTCATCCTCTGATGAAATCAAACTCATAACCAACTTAGCGGGCTTCGGAACCTGTGGCTTCCCCATAACCTTTACCCGATAGGATGAATCCGCATATGTCCGTTTTGTACCTTCGGCATCTTCTCTAGGTAGATGAAGAACTCCCTATTCCCCTTTGGCCCTAACAGGGGAGATTCCATCGACCCCCTAACCTTTAGACCAATTGACTCTGAAAAACGGGAGATTCGATCGATAACCTCTTGATGTTTTCGCTTATCCCTCACCACCCCACCTTTTCCAACCTCCTCTTTTCCCACCTCGAATTGCGGTTTTAATAAAACCACTATTTCTCCTCCCTCCCTAATCATGGGAACTATATTGGGGAGGAATTTTTCCACCGATATGAAAGAGGTATCGATAACCACCAAATCCACCCTTTGCCCTATCTCCTGGGGCTTTAAATAGCGGATATTTTTCCTTTCTATATTCACTACCCGGGAATCGTTCCTCAGTCTCCAGGCCAATTGCCCGTAGCCCACATCTACAGCATATACCCTCTTCGCTCCCTGTTGGAGCAAACAATCGGTAAATCCACCTGTTGATGCTCCTATATCCATGGATACCTTCCCCTTCGGGTCTACGTGAAATCCACGGAGGGCCTCTTCCAACTTGAGTCCTCCCCGGCTGACATAGGGATGATCACCCCCTTTGACTCGAATTTGGGAATCTGAATTCACGAGGGTTCCCACCTTGTCAACCACTCGATCGCCCACTATGACCATGCCAGCAAGAATAACGGTCTTTGCCCTCTCCCGGGATTGGACGAGTCCCTTGTCCACTAGCAGTCTATCCAGCCGTTCCCGCCTCTTCATTTTAGGATAATTCCCTTTCCAAATCCCATAGCGCCGTGCCTCTCCCTCTGGACCCCTAAAACCATCTCTCTTGCCTCTTCCGCAATTCCCTCCTTATTAATGCTATACATTCCCCTGAGAGTTTCCTGTGGACCATGCTCCACAAATCGATCAGGGATCCCTATACGTCTTACCCTCACCCAGGAAAGCCCCCTTTCCTGGAAGAGCTCCAGGACCGCACTGCCAAATCCACCGTCCAATACATTCTCCTCAACGGTGAGGACTTTCCCCAATCTTTCAGCCATGGGGCAGATGAGCTCTCTATCCAGGGGTTTCACGAAACGGCAGTTGATTACCGAAGCCCCAATACTATGCTCTGATAACATATGGGCCGCCTCCAAGCTCGGGTATACCGTAGATCCGATGGCCAGGATGAGCACATCGTCCCCCTCCAACAGAACCTCTCCCTTTCCTACCTCCAACGCTCTCAACTCCGGGTCCATCTTCACCCCGTATCCAGCCCCTCTTGGATAGCGAAAGGCGATAGGCGTTTTCCATGCTATAGCAGTCTTGATCATATGTTGAAACTCATTTTCATCCTTCGGGGCCATCACCACCATATTGGGCAGGTGCCTGAGATAGGAGAGATCGAAGAGTCCGTGGTGGGTTGGCCCGTCACTGCCCACGATTCCTCCCCTATCCAAGGCAAAGACTACGGGCAGGTTTTGCAGGCAAACATCTTGCTGAACCTGATCATATGCTCTCTGCAGAAAGGTGGAATAGATGGCCACCACCGGTTTGAAACCCTCGAGGGCCAAACCGGCCGCAAAGGTAACGGCATGCTGTTCAGCGATACCAATGTCGAAGAACCGCTCGGGGAACCGCGTTGAATATCCCCTCAACCCCGTCCCGTCCTCCATCGCCGCAGTGATGGCAATGATCCTATCGTCTTCTTCAGCCAATCGAACTACGGTATTGCCAAAGATCTCGGTATAGGTTGGGGGGACATTTTCCTTCTTATGTAGTCTTCCCGTCTGAATATGAAAGGGGCCGACGCCGTGGAATCGAGCTGGATCGCGCTCTGCAGGGTAGTACCCCTTCCCCTTATTGGTCAGAATGTGGACCAATATCGGCCCCTCCATTTTGGCTACATTGGAGAAGGTTTCAACTAGGTGATCCAATCGATGGCCCTCTATGGGACCAATATATTTAAAGCCTAATTCTTCGAAGAGCACTCCAGGGGTGAGAAATCCCTTAAAAGATTCCTCCGCCTGTTTGGCAATCTTATACATGGACCTTCCAATTCCCGGAAGGGTTTGGAGAAAAGCTTTCATCTCGCTACGAAATCTGTTCACGAATCGTCCCGTCATAACCCGGCTCAGGTAGGAAGCTAAGGCTCCTACATTGGGAGAGATGGACATCTCATTATCGTTGAGTACTACGATGAGGTCCTTTCCCAGATGGCCTGCCTGATTTAACCCTTCGAAGGCCAATCCCCCGGTCATGGAACCGTCTCCGATTATGGCGATAACCCTCTGCTTATCCCCTTTAAGGGATTTGGCTACGGATATTCCCAGGGCTGACGAAATTGAGGTGCTGCTATGGCCCGCATTGAAGCAATCATGAGGGCTTTCCTCCCTCTTGGGGAAGCCGCTCAGTCCCCCAAACTGCCGGAGGGTTTTAAATTTCCGCCTCCTTCCCGTAAGGAGCTTATGCGCGTAGATCTGATGTCCTACATCCCAAATCAATTTATCGGTAGGTGAATTGAAGACATAATGGAGGGCAATGGTCAGCTCAACCACCCCGAGGTTAGAAGCCAGATGTCCCCCTGTCCGTGATACCGTTTTGATAATCTCCTCCCGGATTTCAGCCGCTAAGAGGTCCAATTGATCCTTCTTCAACGCCTTGAGATCGTCGGGCGAGCCTATATGGTCCAATAACTTCCCCATCCCTTCTAACCTCATGGGGACTTTACCAACCGTCTCATGACCAACATTCCATTTCTTCAATGGAATTAAGAAGTCCGTTCCCCAATATAGAGGGCGATCTCCTGAAGGGGATCTCCCTTGTTTCCGAAGATTTCCAATGCCGCTACTGCCTGACCGATCAATTCATTACGTCTCCGCTTGGACTCCTCCAATCCCAGGAGGGCCGGATAGGTATTCTTCTCTCGGGCTATGTCGACCCCAGGGGCTCTCCCCATAGATGCCCTGCTTCCCTCCACATCTAAGATATCATCGGTTACTTGAAAGGCAAGACCAACAGCTTTACCATATCTGGTAAGGGCCTCCATCTCAATATCTCCCGCCCCTCCCAAGCGTCCTCCCGTCCTGACGGATACCAAGATCAGGGACCCCGTCTTGTGTGTATGGATGAATTCCAGTGTAGGCAATTCCACCTTTTTCCCTTCGGATTCGATGTCCACTACCTGCCCCGCTATCATTCCCGCAAATCCCGCGGACTTGGATATCTCATCGATTACTTCCATAGCAGCTCGGGAATCCATTCCTCCACTCAGCCCCTCCTTGTTCATCAGGTGAAAGGCCTCGGTTAAAAGTGCATCCCCCGCCAGAATAGCCAGGGCTTCGCCGAATACCCTATGGCTTGTTTCCTTTCCCCTGCGGTAATCATCGTTGTCCAAGGCCGGCAGATCATCATGGATAAGGGAGTAGGTGTGGATGAGTTCAAGGCCGCAGGCATAGGGTATAATCCCATTTCCCCTTCCTCCCACGACTTCATAAGCGGCCATCGCCAGGATAGGCCTGATTCTCTTCCCGCCGGGAAAGAGGGTGTATCGCATGGCCTTATGAAGGGATTGTGGGAAATCGGTTTCCTTGGGAATGATCTTTTCCAGGGCCATATCGATGACCCTCTTTTTCACCTTTAGGTATTCGACGATATCCACTTCCCCTCCAGGATTTATTCCCCTCCTGTTGTCTCTTCCGGCTCGAAGGGGTGCGGTTTTAACTCCTTCCCATTCCCCTTGAGGAGCACTTCCACCTTTTTTTGGGCCTCATTTAGCCTTTGATTGCAAAAACGGGAGAGTTTTATTCCCTCCTCAAAAAGCTTCAAAGACTCCTCTAAGGGCAAATCGCCGTCTTCCAGTTGGGCCACAATGGATTCCAACCGGCTTAATGCATCCTCAAAGGTTTTCTTCCCCTTTCTATCCATAGTAAATTACCTTTATTATACAGTCCTTACCCCATCAGTCAAGGGTTTCTGCTCCTTGTCCGAGATTTTCGCCATTTTTTGGTCTCTTTTTCCACTTTTCTGCTAAATATTTCCGTTTACGAAACATCTTTATTGCCCTCCTATCATAGGTTGTGGCCTCCATAAGTAAAAGGGGATCTACCCTGGCCCCGTTAAGACAAATACCCCAGTGGAGGTGAGGACCTGTGGCTCTTCCCGTCGCCCCAACTGTGCCAATGACATCACCTCTTCGTATATCCTGGTTCTTGCGGGCCATAACCCTATCCATATGCATATAAAAAGAATACAATCCCTGACCATGATCTACCACAACCGTCTTTCCCCCGAAGAAAAGCTCGTCCACCATGACCACCTTTCCGCTATTGGAGCAAAGGATCTTTTCACCCTGTTTGGCATTAATGTCAATGCCGTTATGCCGGCCTCTTCTCTGGCCATTGAGAATCCTCCTTACACCGAAGAATGCGCCGATCCCTCCTTCCACAGGGACTAAAAACTCCCCATACCACCTACGATGTTCACTCCTTATCGCCCATAACTCCTCGATTCTCCTCTTCTCCTCTTGGACACGCTTCAAGGATTGAGGGTCTAAATGGACCAACTCGGGGGGGAGGGTAATCCTCTGAATGCCGAAAAATGCCTTGACTACCTTTATCTGGAAGGTCCGGTTGCTTGTCCTGCCTCCTCCCTCAACGCTAATAGTAAGCGGGTAAATCCCCGCTGAACATTCCACATCCACTCCCACCAGGGCTTCAAAGCCTTTGCCATCTTCCTGAGGGAAAAAGGCAATCCGCTTGTCCTGGAAATCCCCAGACGGCAACCCTCCTCTATCAGCCGTCAGGGTGATCCTGAATACATCTCCCTGTTTGAGGGTTGGAGGAATCCCCTCGACCCTCAACGTATCCTCCCTACTGAAACAGAATCCCAAGCCCAAGGGGAAAACCAAGGAAAAGGCAGTTATGGCAAGCCAGATTTTTCCACTTCGCATAGGATCTCTCCCCGATAGAGCTTCACCCTTACCTTCTCGCCTCTCGCCACCGCCAGTGCGTCCTTTACGATCTCATCCGATGGGTATTTCCTGGTGATGCTATATCCCCTTTTGAGGATGGCTAAGGGGCTGAGGTTATCCAGGTTGGAGACCAACTGCTTCACTTGATTCTCCCTGTTTCCCATTATCTGTTGGACAGCGCTGCTCAATTCCTTGGTTAATTGCGAAACCCTCAAACCGTATCCCTCGGCCTTCTCATGAGGATTCCTGTAGAGCAGTTTTTCCTTCAGGCTATTAGTCCTATTCTGAGAACCAACCACAAGCTGATAGGCACACGTGGAAAGACGCCGAGATAGCTCATTGAGACGCTCCCAAAACCTCTCCACCCTCTTACGGGGATCTATCAATCCCCTCCCCGCTTGATCGATGCGACCAGAAAAGAATTCTAAGTTTTGCCTCATGCAGCCCATCATTCTCAGGTTTAGGCTTTGAATTAAGCGGGACAATTCGGCCTTCTCCCTGACTACGAGCTCCGCCGCAGCCGAAGGGGTAGGTGCCCTCATGTCCGCCACAAAATCGGCGATAGTAAAATCCATCTCATGGCCCACTGCGGAGATGATGGGAATCCTCGATTCATAGATAGCCCTTGCAACCCTCTCGTCATTGAAGGCCCACAGATCTTCAAGGGATCCCCCTCCTCTCCCAACGATAATAACCTCCATTTCCCCCAAGGCGTTCAGATCCCGAATTGCTTGAGCAATCTCAAGAGGAGATTCAACTCCCTGGACTCTGACCGGGCAGATCAAGATCTCCACGTTGGGAAAACGTCGATGGATGATCTGCAGCATATCCCGAATTGCCGCACCCGAGGGAGAAGTTACAATCCCTATCCGCCGGGGAACAAGAGGCAGGGATCTCTTCCGCTCACTATCGAAGAGCCCTTCCGCCTCCAGACGATTCTTCAATTGCTCAAAGGCTATTTGGAGTGCCCCGACCCCCTTGGGTTCCATGTATTGCAGGATTAACTGATATTCCCCCCGTGGCTCATAGAGTGATATCCTTCCTCGGCAGACTATGTGAAGGCCATCCTCTGGAGTGAAGCGCAGTGAACGCGCCTGCTGCTTGAAGATGATAGCCCTCATCTGGCTTTCTTGGTCTTTCAAGGTAAAATAGATGTGGCCCGAGGGTGGAATCCTGACATTGGAAACCTCCCCCTCCACCCAGATATCCAGGAAATATCCCTCTAAAAGGTCCTTTATCTCCTGGGTCAATTGGCTGACGGTATAGATGTGCGTTCTCTGGATCTCCAACGATATCCTTCCCTCTGGGTTTGGGCCGACTATACCAAAGAGTCCTTGTTATTTCAATGGAAAAATCAAAACCTTATCCGTGGAAGGAAGCGACAAAAGCGGGCTTCCCGAAGTTCGCTTGAGACTCGGTCACAATAGGGCCGCATTCATGGAACTGGTGAAATCGTTTCAGGACGAGTGTTCCCTTGTAGCATATCCCTCAATTGAATATAATAATTTAACAGAATGGAATAAAGGGAAAGGGATGAGATATCCATTCAGCCCATTTTTACGCTGGAAATGGACCTGAATCTCAACCCAACCTATCATGACCATGTTCTGATTACCGATGCCAGGGTTGTATTGGAGGGGGTAGAAGGCCATGTATGAAATCAAGATCGAATCCTCTTTTTCGGGAGCTCACCGCTTGAGGGACTACGACGGGCAATGCGAGAACCTCCACGGGCATAACTGGAAAGTCGAAATCTTCGTCTCATCATGGGAATTGGGGGAGGATGGAATGGTTTTAGACTTCAGGAGGTTAAAGCAGGCCACCCAAAAAGTCCTGGAAACCCTTGACCATAAGTATCTCAATGAAATCCCCTATTTCGCAGAGATCAACCCATCATCGGAAAATATCGCCAAATATATCTTCGATCGTGTTAGGGAACGGCTTGGGGAAAGCCGAGCCAAGGTAACCAAGGTGACGGCATGGGAATCCGCAGGAGACTGTGCCTCCTATTACGAGGATTGAGACAATGCGTGACATTCAAAACCAACAGGATTGGCGAAATATCGAGATCAACAAGGTCGGGGTTAAGGATATACGATACCCCATCTCCGTTCTGGATAAATATGAGGGGATACAGCATACCGTGGCCAGTGTAAACATGTATGTGGATCTTCCCCACCATTTCAAGGGGACTCACATGAGCCGTTTCGTCGAGATCCTCAATAAATATCGTGGCAGTATTTCCATTGAGATTTTCTCCAAGATCCTGAATGAGATGAAGGTGAAACTTCGCGCAAAAACGGCCCATTTGGAGATCGAGTTCCCGTATTTTATCCAAAAGAAGGCTCCGGTGACCAAATCGAAGAGCCTGATGGAGTATCGGTGCCGATTCTGTGGGTCGAGCGATGAAGTTGAGGACTTCTATATGGGTGTCACCGTTCCCATCACCACTGTTTGTCCATGCTCCAGGGAAATTAGCCGATACGGGGCTCATAATCAGAGAAGCTTGGTAACCGTCCATCTCCGTTTCAAACGATTCATCTGGATTGAAGACATCATAGACATGATAGAGAGCTGCGGAAGTTGTGACATTTATTCCATCCTTAAACGCCCCGATGAACGGTACGTCACCGAGAAAGCCTATGAGAACCCCATGTTCGTAGAGGACATCGTCAGGGAGGTTTCGGAAAGGCTTATGGCCGATGAAAACATAACATGGTTCAGCGTGGAATCGGAGAATTTCGAAAGCATCCACAACCACAGCGCTTATGCCTTCGTGGAGAGAAACAGGAACAGGGTTACCCAATCACTGTAACCCGGAAAAGTTACCTCATGGTACCCTGCCCATGATATGAATAGAAATGGTATAGTTTTTGCTTAAAAATTTACTCCGGATACATCCATTCATTTCCGAGGGTCATGATGCGAAACCCCTATAATTTCACGAGGCCGGTTCAAGAATATGCCACCCTGGGGGGGCGTGACAGGGAAATGGACGAAATTAAATATTATATCAACCTCAATAGGAGTGGAAATAATTTTCATTTGGCCCTTCAGGGAAATAGGGCTGCGGGGAAGACGAGCCTTCTCAACGTCGTCCAAAACCTTTTCGGAAATGAGCAGGACATACTCATGGTTCGCGTGGACCTCAATGTGGACCTCGTCACCTCTGAATATCTCTTCTTCCGGGAAATCTTCAGCAACATCATTGGCGAAGGGCTGAAAAGGGGAATCTATGTGTGGCCATCCAAGCTTGAGCTCCCGGGTCGCCCCAAGAAGTTCCTCCACGATCATAACGAGCCCTTGTTCTTTTATGAAATTAAAAAAGACGGGACCGTTGATGAAAAGCTCCTCTTCCCAGACTCTTCTATCAACGCGGCAAAACAGAATAGATTCGACCTCCCCATCCCGCAACGCATTGCCATCGAAGGTTTCCGAACCTTGATCAACGGTTTCTCCCAACGGGGAATAAAGTTGATCATTCTCCTCCTCGATGAATGCGACCTCCTCTCCAAGAATACCGCCCTCATTCAAAAACAACGAAACATTATCGACACCCTTTCCGGATATATGTACATCTTATCGGGTACAAACCGGATGTTTCCCGAGATGGACAAGGTCTTCTCCCCCTTTAGGAGGCAATTCATTACCATCAGGGTTGACAAGTTCGCTAATATCGGCCAAGTCAAGGAATGCGTCCAGAAGCCCTTAGAAGCTCAAGAAAAAGGGCTCTTCGACGATGAGACCATCGGACGCATCTTCTCGCTTTCAAACGGCATGCCTTATAAGATCAATATGTTATGCCACTTCATGTATGAACACAGGGACCAGAAGGGTCAAAATCACTGCTACATCACCGAGGAAACCCTCAGAAAATTTAAGGAACAACTCTCCCGTTCATAATGGTTACTGCAAAATCTCACGTATTATTAAGATACCATTGAAAAAATCTTTACTGCTCACTCCAGGGGATTTGGGCAACAACCAATCAGATATTAGCAGCTCTGCACTCAAGGAATCGGATGATCTCCCTTCGCACATCGTGGTCTATTAACATCCTAAGATGGTTGATATTGAATTCCCTATAGGATTCCGACCCCATCCAGGCTATTCTAGCCCCTTCCTTTGAAACCAGACCATCTCCTTTTCCGTTGATGATCTCTTCGGGCAGGATCGCACTGGGGATCATCTTGGGAAGTGAGTCGATCAGGGAGATAACCTCCTTCAATTCTCCGATATCCCGTGTCGAGATCCGATAGAGCTTCGTGAAAGCCGTGCTCGTTCCCACCAGATTGAGGTAACGTATGCGGCTCCGCTGCTCCTCGAACTCTTTGCTCTTCAGACCGAGGATGAAGGGGGAATGGGGATGGAGCTCTTCCAGGGCCACACCCTTGAACAGCCCCGTTATTTCCTCATAGAAAGCCAGCAACCCAAGGAAGACCCTTCCCCCGTCCAGCGAAAGGTCTGCGGGTATAAATCGCTCAATGGCCCTTATTCCTTTTGCCAAAAAGTCGCCCATATTGGCTAACCTGCTTCCCCTGTTTGGACAGGCCAACAGGATGAGCCCTTCGACTCGCCCCCTTGCATCTGGGTGATCCTGAATCCATTTCCGCGCCACCAGCCCCCCTCGACTATGACCGACGAGTATCAAACGCCCTCCAATGCCAAATATTACCTCCGATTCCCTCACTATTCCATTGAGCTCCTCCACCGCTAGGGAAATTGACCCATACGGTTCGGCTTGGGTCCAGGTTAGCAAGTTATACTCCCTATCCTTGAGGAACTCCCACAGGGGTGAAGGTCTGGAAGAAAATTTCCTTAAGGGCGTGGAAAGGCAGTAGTTCCTGAATTGCCACAAGGGGAAGTATGGGGTGGCGGGCCTTCCCTCATAATCCGCCAACACGTAATCAAAGGAAATTGTTCCCTTTCCAAGGAATTCCTCATAAGGATTGGTCCAGATCTTCTCCGTTGCACCGAAGCCATGGATGAGGATGGGTTTTTCTTCGGCCCCCTTCCAAACCTGCAGCGGAAAATTCAGGGCCATCGGAGTATCTCTACCCTTTCCAAGTGAAATGAGGAGAACATGGTGATCAACCGGCCTTCGGATTGAGGGGAAGAGGTTTTTCCCTTTGGCCGGCCTCTTTTTGGAGCTCGATCTGTCTCGTGGGCATGGACATCCCTGCCGACATGATGAGCTTAAAGGCATCTTCGATGGAGATGTTCAGGGGAATGACCTCTTCTCGGGATACCAACACATAAAAACCGGAAGTCGGATTGGGTGTCGTGGGAATGAAAAGATTGATGAAATCCCCGTCAACTTTTGAAGCTATCTCTCCCATAGGCAAACCGGTGACGAAGGCGATGCAGTAAACCCCCTTTCTTGGATATTCGACCAAAACGACCTGGCGGAACTGGGCAGGCCGATCATGAATAAAAGTCTGAACGACCTCTTTCGCCCCCGTATAGATAGTCCTCACCAAGGGAATTTTTGCAAAAACCAATTCGATTCCATCCAATACCCTCTTGCCCACGAAATTGGCCGTGACTAGACCCACAAGAAAGATGAGAACCAATGTTACGATGATACCAAGTCCGGGAATGGGAAATGGTATATAAGTTTCGGGATTATATTGAGGAGGAAGGAGACCCAATAACCTGTCCGCCGCGGTAATCACGATTTTTATGATATAGATGCAAAGGGAAATGGGAATGAGGACGAGCAGCCCCGTTAAAAAATATTTCCTGAGTATGGCTTTTAACCATTTCATCAGAAAACACCAAAAAATGAAATTGTAAACCCGTAAATATTAATATACCTATTGATGGATTTCAATATCATTTGGTAAGGTTGCAAAGAATGAGAACTAATCAGATCCGAACCCTCAAGGTCATTTCGAAAGCGCAAAGCATAGATGGAAGGACTGGACTTTTTTACCAAACTCATGTACTTTAAACTGTAATGGCCGGGGAGTAGCGCAGTCTGGTTAGCGCGCTTGCTTCGGGAGCAAGAGGTCGGGAGTTCAAATCTCCTCTCCCCGACCAATGATTTCACGGGGTTAGCCTATTGTGGTTGACCTCTTTTTTTGGGTTTGTTGCCTAAAACCCATTCCGCTCTTTCATGTTCGCTTCAGGGTTTGGGCAACAGCCCCTTATGATGTGATACTCCTATGATGGTGAGTGCGGTCTTTCATAAAGATTATCCCTGATGAGTTCAGATAGGATCCCTGATGAGTTCCGATAGGATATGGTTAGAAGTGATCTCCTGTTCGACTCTTAACCATTGATTTTTCTCTTCGCTCTTACCTTCCGGATAGACATTATCACCTCACGGGGAAATAGTCTTTATCGGAGCATCATTCCGGGGAGGAATAAGGCAATCTGAGGGAAGATCGTTATGATAACTACTATTGAGAATATCGATAGGAGAAAAGGCATCGCACCGCGGAAAATTTCTTCCACCGGCGTACCCTCGGCTACCCCAGCAACGGTAAATATATTGAGTCCCATGGGCGGTGT
>Ga0209636_10005683_pt1 | contig 12736 bp, 8 predicted proteins | sample DeeMarSWOR152_54_FD_187464 | JGI IMG/M metagenome (GOLD analysis project Ga0209636, IMG submission 187464) | Marine sediment microbial communities from White Oak River estuary, North Carolina - WOR-1-52-54 (SPAdes) (version 2) | ecosystem: Environmental > Aquatic > Marine > Intertidal zone >...
GGAACAACCAGCCCGAGAACCGATATGATCATCATCATGAACATAACAAAGCGGGTATCCCCAGCTCCCTTAATGGCAGAGGCGAATATGATATTCATGGTATCAAATACGGAGTAGACTGCAACGAATCGCAGGAGGATCACGGCAAGCCGGTAAATCTCAGCGATGCCTTCAGGGTTTGCCTTAGCGGCAAAGGGCGCTAAAAAGATATCGGGGATGAGCACATATGCTACGGCAATGCTTGTCATGTAGAGAAAGGTCATGTGGAATCCGGAGTATACGCTCTGCTGTGCGAGGACAGGTTTCTCCTTGCCCAGGTACTGACCGACCAGCACCGATACAGCCATACCGCATCCAATCATGGGCATAAAGGCCAGGGTATTGATGTTGAAGGCGATGTTCGTGGCAGCAAGGCTGGTGGTCCCGAGCCGCCCTACCAAGAGGATAAAGATGGTAAAGCCTACTATTTCCAAACAGAACTGCATCCCTGAGGGAAAGCCAAACCGTAGAAGCCGCCCAAAGAGCTCTGGCTCCGGTTTCCAGCCCTTCAGGGTATGGTAAGTCCGGTTATGAGTTTTGGTGGAGATGAGCGCTAGGAATGCGACCAATGAGAAGATACCTGAGAGCACGGTTGCGATTGCCGCTCCCTTGATCCCGAGCTCAGGGAATCCCCACTTGCCGAATATCAGGGCGTAGTCCATGACGAGGTTCACGACCGTCGAGCAGGTATTCACCCACATCACAGGCCAGGGTCTGCCTCGGCCCGAAAAGAACCCTGCGATAGCAGATGAGGCGATGAATGTGCTCCCGCCGAGGCAGAGGATTTGGAAGTACACCACCTCATTCTGCTGCACGAGCGAATCATGCCCCACGAGGTTGAAGATGGGCTTTGCAAGGGGGATAAGGCAGATCAGGACGCCTCCTCCCAGCAGCGATATATAGATCCCCTGCCAGAGGACGGGCCCAATCCTGGTAAACCGTTCGGCACCGTAGTACTGGGCGACAAAGGTGCTCACAAAGCTAGCCGTGCCCATAAAGAGGCTCGCGACGGTGAAGTAAACCATGCCCGCGGGCATGGCAGCTGCGATTGCCTCAGGCGAATACCAGGAGAGAAACATCCGATCGACAAAGTGCTGGACAGACCAGGCACCGGTGCTCAAGATCAGGGGGATTGCGATGACCAGGACTTCTCGGTATCCGCCTTCAGTTCTCCACCGATTTCTCACGTACTGCATGGTATCTTTTAGCCCCTTCTATAAAAAGAAAAAATATACGAAAAAATTGCTCGTATGTCGAGTGCAACACATCCTGAGATAAAGGGGTCACCCATACGTTTAGGGGATGTTCGTGCCCTATTTGCTAAGACGGCTGGGCAAAATTGCGGATTGTGACTCCTATTGTATAATTTTACAAAAAAGGTCTTGACAAAATATAGTTTAGGTGCTAAACTATATGCTGATGAATGAAGAAACGCTTGAATATGAAAAACTTATGCAAATTCTCGACGAAGTGTTGACGAAGGTGGAGTTGTTGCATACGCCGTCTCATGATTTCGGGACGGGAATCCCAATCTATAGGAAGGAAATTCACACGCTGCAAGCCATCGGGCGACATCCGAAGATCAATATCACAGCATTGGCGGAATATATGGGGGTAACAAAAGGTGCAGTATCACAGACGATAGCCAAGCTGATTAAGAAAGGAATGGTCCAAAAACAATACGCTAAGGGTAGTAAAAAGGAGGTCATCCTGGAACTTACTGATCTTGGGTGGGTAGGCTTCCACAACCACGAGAAGTTCCATATGGAAATGCTTGATATTGCCCGAGAGTGTTACGGCGAACAGCTCAATACAAAGATAGAAATGTTCACGAATGTTATGATCGACTTAAACGCAATACTGGATGAGTACGAAACGAGGAAGAAAACCATGTAGTCTCTTTTTTTGTAATATAGTTTAGTACCTAAACATTATGTAGCTGATGACAGAATGAAAAACAAATACCCTTAGATTTGGAAAGCCTCATAAGAGAAGGAGGTAAACTGATATGGAGAAATCGTTAGACAAGAAGAGCAATAAGATTATTCAAACTTCTAAACGACCAATGATCACGATACTCGGCGGAACCGGACACGTCGGCATGGTTTACATCGAAGAGTTCTTGAGCGCGGGCTTCAATGTACGGATTCTTGCACGTTCGCCAGAACGTGTGGAAAGGAGCTTTCCCGAGGCTGACATAGTACCTGGTAGCATGATGCAAGATACGGACGTTGCGCGTGCAATGAAGGGTGCCGATGCCACATTCCTGATTACGCCAATAGGCGGAAACAACGATCCCGAACCGGAGCTGAAGGCAGCCCGTGCTGCCATCGCAGCTGCTAAGGCCACTCATCTACCTCATCTCATTTACGCCTCACAGATCTTGCCTAAACAACCAACTGGCGTAGCGATTCTGGACGCAAAGGTTGAGATCGAAAAAATGTTCGCGGAAAGCTGCGTACCATGGTCAAGCCTTTGTATTGGGTGCTACATGGACGAGTGGCTGGGCATGGCGCCTGGGCTGCAGAAATTGGGCCTGTTGTTCAACCCCATCTCATCTAACCTACCACTCACTCAGCTTCACGATGAAAGGCGACGTGGTGAGGGTGGCTATCGAGTTGCAGCGACAAGGCCGAACATTAAATGGAACATTGGATGTCATTGAGCCTGTAACCCGTACCTTGGCTGAAGTAGCCAAGCTGATCAGTCAGTTCCGGGGACGCAAGGTAGTTGCCAGCGGTAGTTATCCTTGGTCTTCTATTATCGGTATGGCCCAACCTATTTTTCGCCATGTTAAACCCACCATGGCATCCAAAGTCACACTGCTCAACTATTTCAACAAACATGGTTATATTGGCAATACCAATCAGGTGGCTAAGGTGTTGCCCCAGTTTGCAATGACGACGATGGAAACATATTTGAATAAACGATACCGATCTTAGGGTTTTTCTTTAACCAGGTATGCACCTCGATGAAGACAGGTATACTAAAAGGTATTGAGAGAAAGGAGGCTAGAAAATGAAGACAAGAGAACCTTTTAAAAATTACTCGATAATAACTCGCCACGTATTTACCTATATGCATCCATTCATGTCTTTTGTGATGGAGAGCCCCCTGCGACGAAAGCTCAACGATCCAGTTAAAACGTTAAGGGGAGCAAGAATTCTACCTGGACAAAAGGTCCTCGAAGTCGGTTGCGGAACGGGATACTTCACGACCTCCGCTGCTAAGCTGGTAGGAGATAGTGGCCTTATACATGCTATCGATGTATATCCACCATCTATAGATTGTGTCTCAAAGAAAATACGTGATGCTCACGTAACAAATGTCATACTAACTAACGCCGATGCTATGGATAGCGGACTACCTGGCAGCAGCTTCGACCTCATTCTGCTTTTCGGTATGATTCCTGCTCCAGTCTTGCCATTGGACAGACTACTGCCAGAGATGCACCGACTACTTAAACCAAAGGGAGCCTTAGCAGTTTGGACATTCTTCCCGTGGTGGTCTCCCGCATCTGTGGCTGGAAGCAGGTTGTTCACCTATACGGGGAAGGAGAATGGGGTGTATAATTTTCAAAAGGTGTCAAGCACATGTACCTTAGCCAAACACAACACCAAGGGGAATGAACTATTACAAATGATAAACTAAAGGTGAACTAAAGGGGGACAGTCACGAAATGATGCTTTTCTTTTTTCTGCATTTGAGAAAAAAGGGGGCGAGTCTTTTTTTGAAATGTTCCTTTGGTTGTGGCGAATACGGCGTGAGGTTCCTATCCACAAGGGTATTTTTTACGGGGTATCTCGTGGGTTGTGGGATTAGCTTGGAATGGGCCCAGGATGGTACGAATCAGTGCTTCAAAAAAGAAAAAGGCAACCGCAAATGATTGCCCAAAGAGAGGTGCCGGGAGGCGGAATCGAACCACCGACACGGGGATTTTCAGTCCCCTGCTCTACCGACTGAGCTATCCCGGCACTAACGAGATATAGCATTTATAATATAAGCTTCACTTCCCTGTCAAGGGAAAAACAGCAGAGCGGTGCGATAATGCAATGCTGCTGCACTGATGTAGGTCGGCAGGGAAAATCAGCAGAGTGGTGCGATAATACAATGCTACCGTGCTGATGTAGGGCGGTGCTACAGTAAAGTTGCAGGAAAAAGATCAGAACACGGCCTCGAAGCCGACGACCCAGTTCCTTTCAGGGGCGGGATAGAAGTTGCGCACTGTCGGAAACCCACCGAGAACTGCATATTCCAAGTACTCCCGGTTGGTAATATTGTTCACTCCGACAAAGGCCTTAAACCACTTCCACTCATGAGAGATCCTGGCATCAACGGTATAGTATTTGCTTTGTTTATCGAACTGGTTAGCCTGGTCGCTGATGACGTAACTTGAGCCGACAAAGTTGTAGGTTGTTGAAAAGATGAGGCCTGGAATTATGTCATAGATACGAAATCCCAGATTTGCCTTGTGTCTGGGCACGGCTGGTATATCGTTGATCTCAAACGGGTCATCCTGAAATGTCGCCTTCTCAAAGGTGTAGTTTCCAAAGAGGGTTAATCTCCTGAATAAATCCACCTTGCTTCCGATCTCCACGCCCTGATGAAGAGTCTCCGGGTGGTTTTCGTTGGTGAAAGTAGCGAAATTAAAAAAGATTTCATCTTTGATTTCCGCGCGAAAGAGGGTGGCCCTCGCCTCAAGATCGGCGTTCAGAAATCGCAGTGCCTGAATGTCTGGGGCATAAAAGTGCCGGATTCCCAGTTCATAATGACAACCCCTCTGGGGTTTGATATCCGGGTTGAGCAGAATGCTGCCCGTGAAGAAATCGAAGAGAACCAGTTCATCCGTCAGCGGAAAACGAAAGCTTCGGTTAATCCGCATAAAAAGAGAGGACCTTTCGGAGTAGAGGAAGGTGAGCCCGGCGCTGTAGGCATTTTCGTTGTCCCTAATGGTATCGTCCAGGGGGTCAAGGCCAAAGAGAAAGTCCGCTTGTTTGAGATCGTACTGGACTCGTTCGTGTCGAGCCCCTAACGAGAAGATAAGGTTTTCCAAGATGGAAAAGTCATCGCTAACGTAGAATCCATAGGAATCCCTCTCAATATCAGTAAGGCCCGATGGAACCAGGGGGGTCCCGAAAAAGAAATCCACATCCAGATCGGACCCGTAAATATCCACGCCCGCGATGAACGTATTCTCACGATCGAAGAGGCTCCCACTCCAGGAATATCGGGGTGTAAAGCTCCATGTTCCCAGGTTTCTTTCCGTTGCTGAGGAGGAACTGACGAACTCGTCCTCGCCTTCACGCTCCCTGTAGGAAACATCAGCGACAATCCTTCCGTATTTCCCCATGTCCCAATCTCCACCCAGGTTCACATACTGATCTATGGTTTCCGTTTCATCAAAGGGCCTCGTTGTCGTTCTCCTGTCGACGGCGAGCTGGGCCTCCGTGAGCGGACCTGGAAGTCCGAACTCATCGCGGTGATAGGCCCCGCTCAGGTTGAAACTGAGATATTCCGTGGGATCAAAGACGATTTTCCCCCCTACATCCCTTGTTCGGAATTCATTGTTATCGCGATATCCGTTGGTTGAGTCATAGCTTACGAAAAGAGAACCCACGATATTTTCAAGCCCGCCGCTGAGGGAAGCCTCTTCCCTGAAACGGCCGTAGCTGCCAAAAATGGTACCAGCCCTGGCGGTCAATTTCTCGACCGGAGTTTTGGTGATGATGTTGATTACTCCGCCAACGGCATTATCGCCGTATAGCACGCTCCCGGTTCCACGCACGATTTCGACACGCTCGACTCGGTCCAAGGGGATTTGGGTCCAATCGACCCCGCTGAGATCGATCTCATTAACGCGCCGTCCGTCAACGAGGACAAGGGTGTTCAAGGGACCTGTTTCACCGAACCCGCGCAAATCTACCTGGGCCTTCCCGATGCCGAGGAGATCCTTCACAACGATACCTTCCTCGGTGCGAAGAAGATCCAAAATGGTTTTTGCGTTAGAGTTCTTTATGTCCTTCTCGGTTATCACGGTGACGTTGGCGGGAACCTTGCTCATTTCGCGCTTCTCCCTTGTTGCCGTAACCACGACCTCCTCGAGAACAACCTCCTTCTCTTCCTTCTCCTCCGTTTCCTGGGCGAAAGCCAGCAGTGGAAAGGAACTCAGAAACAGGACAACGGTAAAGCTGACTATCCTTTTCATCTCTCTACCCCCCCGTTTACAATAACATTCGCCAACGCTTGATGGTTCATTTAGTAAAAAAGCCCAGCCTCCCAAGGAGACTGGGCTTTACCCGCTCTTACCCTTCACATCTCAACCCTCGAAGACTCACGTGAAGGCTATTTAGGCAGGTTTTCTGACTCGTGGATCAACCTACTCCTTGCGCCTTCCCATCCTTAAACGAAGGACAGTGGCCCTTGCAAGTTTCGCCCTCGTAAAATTCGGGGCTTTGAATCCCCAAATCCCCCAGAGGCTCCCCAATCCTCCCCCAAGCCTTCCCTGGAAAAATTGGGGAATCCCCACTTACAGCGGCGGGTCCGCGACGGCCTCTCACCGTCTTCCCTTTTCGTTCCGCTTCTGCGGACCACCTAAATAGCGAATTATGTATCGGTCAAAGAACAATGGGATAGAAACCTATTACTACGGGTGTTTTTTTTTGTCAACATTTTTTTCAAATCTCTACAAAGGGGCCTCCCCGTTACTGAACGCATTAGGCATTCCTCAATCCGCCTTGACTGGCGCTGGAAATAAGATATAATACCTTGATATTATGGAATATACCGAATAGAGAAGGGAATCTGCTGTAATGGGCAATGATGATCTATCTACTATTATCCTAGCCGCCGGCAAGGGAACCCGGATGAAATCGGATCTCGTAAAAGTACTCCATCCCCTGTTGGGCGTTCCCATGCTCAGCTATCCCATCGATCTCTCCCTCAATGGAATAAACTCAGGGAAGACCATCGTGGTTGTGGGGTATCAAGGGGAGAAAATCCGGGCGAGCTTTCCCGATGACCGGCTGACCTTCGTGGACCAGGGAGATCCATTGGGAACGGGGCACGCCGTGCTCTGCACCGAAAACTATTTAAAGGGGGTCAAGGGAGTAATCCTCGTCCTCTATGGAGATGTCCCCCTCCTGAAAGCAGATACCCTCAGGAAATGTATCGATACCCATAAGAGGAATGAGGGCGTCATCACCGTTATGTCGGCGGTTTTGGAGAACCCGACTGGTTACGGTAGGATTGTGAAGATGGATGGTGGCTTGGTCCAGAGAATCGTCGAGGAAAAAGACGCCTCGCCTCCCGAGATGGCCATAAAAGAGGTCAATACCGGGATATACTGTGTCGATTCCCCCTTTCTCTTTGAGGCACTGAAGCAGGTCAGGGCGGACAACGCTCAGGGGGAGTACTATTTAACGGATATCGTGGCAATCGCCAACCAACGAAAACAGAAAGTATACGCCTTTCCCGTGGAGGATTCCACGGAGGTGATGGGCATTAACACAAGGGTCGATCTGGCGAAGGCCGATGAAATCCTCCGCAACGAATTGCTGGCCGGCATGATGCTCGATGGGGTGAGCATTATCGATCCCAAAACCACGTACATCGACAAACCGGTCCGAGTGGGACGGGACACGGTGATCTATCCCAATTGCTACCTTCAAGGAGAGACGACCATCGGGGAGAGGTGCATCCTTGAGCCGAATTCGCAGATCACCGAATCGAGAATTGGCAGTGATGTAGTGATCAAGGCCTTTTCGGTCATCGTCGAGAGCACCATCGATGAAGGCGCCAGTATCGGTCCCTTTGCCCGTCTGAGGCCCGGCACGGAGGTCAAGAGGAATGCCCGAATCGGAAATTTCGTTGAGGTAAAAAAATCCATCATTGGCGAGGGAACGAAGGCTAACCACCTGACCTATCTAGGGGACACTACGGTGGGAAGAAATGTGAATATCGGCGCGGGGACCATAACGTGTAATTATGACGGGGAGAAGAAGTACCCTACCGTGATAGAAGATTCGGTATTCGTGGGGAGTAATACTGAACTTGTTGCCCCCGTCACCGTGAAAAAGGGCTCGACCATTGGAGCGGGTTCCACCATCACCAAAGACGTCCCAGAGGGGGCTTTGGCCATCAGCCGATCGAAGCAGAAAACGATAAGGGGTTGGAAGGAGAGGAAAGTAAGGAAAAAATAGGCTCATCTGCCTAAGGGGATCGAGGAAAATGTGCGGGATCGTTGGGTACTTAGGCCCCCGGGAAACAGTTCAAATCTTGATGGAGGGATTGAGACGACTGGAATATCGGGGATATGATTCCGCTGGTCTTGCGGTGGTGCAGTTGGATGGCACCATCGAGGTGCGTCGTGAGGTGGGAAAACTGGATAATCTTGAGGAGTTGGTGGGCGCCGAGCCTTTGAGTGGGCACATCGGCATCGGTCATACCCGCTGGGCCACCCACGGAGAACCCAGCCAGCGCAACGCTCACCCCCATGTCGGCACCACCGGTGAGGTCGCCGTCGTCCACAATGGTATTATCGAGAACTTTCTGGCGTTGCGACAGGAACTGGAGACCGAGGGACGTCGTTTTGCCTCGGAGACCGACACCGAGGTAATAGTGCACCTGGTTGAATGGTATCTCGCGGGTGGGGCCGACTTAGAGGCAGCAGTACGCCAGGCCTTAACCCACGTGAAGGGGGCTAGCGCGTTCGTCTTTCTCAGCAGTCGTGAGCCCGACCGCCTCATAGCTGCTCGCCTCGGCAACGCCGGTGGCATCACTATCGGGGTGGGGGAGAAGGAGATGCTCGTCGCCTCTGACATCCCAGCCATCCTCGAATATACTCGCGATATGATCTTCATCGAGGACCGTCAACTGGCGGTGGTGACTCGGGACGGGGCACGGATCACTACGCTGACCGGAGAGCCAGTAGAAGCAGCAGTGCACATCATCCCCTGGGACCCCGTGGCGGCGGCTAAGGAACCATTCCGCCACTTCATGCAGAAGGAAATCTACGAGCAGGCTCGCTCCATCACCGATACCATTAGGGGACGGGTCGATTTCGAAGCTGGGCGGGTGCGACTAGAGCATTTGAATCTAACGGCGGAGGAAGCCCAGGCCTCGGAAAAAATAATCATTGTTTCCTGCGGCACCTCAGCCTACGCGGGACTGGTGGGTAAGTTCATTATCGAAGCATTAGCTCGTATACCGGTCGAGGTTGACTATGGCTCCGAGTTCCGATACCGGGATCCCATCGTCAACGGCAACACCACCGTGTTGGCCATCACCCAGAGCGGCGAGACGGTGGACACACTGGCGGCGATGGAGGAGGCACGGACCAAGGGGGCGCGCTTGTGGGCCATTGTCAACGTTATCGGCAGTCAAGCGATGCGTGTCTCAGATGGCGTCATTTTGATGCACGCCGGCCCTGAGATTGGTGTGGCCTCCACCAAGGCGTTCACAGCCAGCCTGGTGGATCTCTATCTGCTGGGCTGTTACCTAGGGGAGTTGCGTGGGACACTGAACGAAGCACAGCTGCGGGAGATAGTGGATCATCTGGCACGACTACCTGACTCGGTGGGGCGTGTGTTAGATCACGGTAATGAATACGAAATGCTGGCAAACCAGTTCCACGACCGGGAGCACTTCCTCTACCTGGGACGGGGTATCAACTACCCCATCGCCCTGGAGGGGGCTCTCAAACTGAAGGAAATCTCATATATTCACGCCGAGGGCTACCCTGCCGGTGAGATGAAACACGGTCCCATTGCCCTGATTGACGAGGCGATGCCAGTTGTCGCCATTGCGGTACGTGACCACGTGTACGAAAAAATGATCAGCCAGATTGAACAGATCAAGGCCCGAGGCGGCATTGTCATCGCGTTGGCAACGGAAGAGGATACCGACATTGCCGCCAAGGCTGATTATGTACTCTATGCCCCGCCGGTAACACCGTTGCTCTCACCGGTGGTCAATGTCATACCGCTGCAGATTCTAGCCTACCACCTGGCTGTACGACGGGGCTGCGACGTAGACCAGCCGAGAAACCTCGCCAAGAGCGTCACCGTGGAATAATGAATCGGAAGGCGATGGGGAAAATGCGTCATCGATCCTCTCTCTGGGAAACGTTCCTCAATCTCATTACCTCCTTTAGGAAAAGCGAATACACTGTCACCATCACCTTGGCCATTTTCATCGGTTTGTTGGGCGGTTTCGGGGCCATCGGGTTTCGACTTTTAATCCGGGCAGTCCAGGGCATCTTCTACGGTTCAGGCCCAGACCTCGTCGAGATCGTCTCTTCCATCCCCTGGTATTGGAAAATTCTGATTCCCGCCATCGGAGGGTTGGTAGTCGGCCCGTTGATCTTCTTTTTCGCCCGGGAGGCAAAGGGCCACGGGGTCCCCGAGGTCATGGAGGCAGTAGCCCTGAGGAGCGGAATAATCCGCAAGAGGGTGGTAATCGTCAAATCCCTGGCTTCGGCTATCTGCATGGGCTCCGGTGGATCAGTGGGGAGGGAGGGGCCAATCGTCCAAATCGGTTCGGCGATCGGTTCGGCCTTTGGACAGATTTTGAGGGTTTCGGGCAATCGGCTGCGGAACTTAGTGGGTTGTGGTGCTGCAGCGGGCATCGCTGCCACCTTCAACGCCCCTATTGCTGGCGCCATCTTCGCCCTGGAGGTCATCCTCGGCGAATTTGAGATGGGGACCTTCGGCCCCATCGTCCTCGCCTCGGTCATGGCAACGGTCGTCTCCAGGGCCTTTCTGGGGAATTCCCCCGCCTTCAGTATCCCGGAGTATCACCTGGTCAGCACTTGGGAAATTCCAGCATACCTCATCATGGGGCTCTTAGCGGGCCTCGTTGCACTCCTTTTCACCAAGACTCTCTATAAGAGCGAAGATTTCTGGAATGGGCTCAAGATCCCTGAATATGTAAAGCCCGCCCTGGGGGGATTTATCATCGGGGGCCTTTCCCTCTTCTTCCCTCAAATACTGGGGGTCGGGTACGAAACCATCACCGTGGCCCTTCTGGGAATGATGCCGTGGTTTCTTCTCCTGATACTCGTGTTCGTCAAGATCGCCGCAACCTCCCTTACTATCGGGTCAGGGGGTTCAGGGGGCGTCTTTGCCCCGTCACTTTTCATCGGGGCCATGATGGGGGGCGTTTACGGCCATGTGGTTCACTACCTGTTTCCCTCCGTCACGGCATCACCAGGGGCTTATAGCTTAGTGGGCATGGGGGCCATCGTAGCGGGGGCAACTCATGCCCCTATCACTGCCATACTCATCCTTTTCGAATTGACCGATGATTACCGGATCATATTACCCCTGATGATGACCTGCATCCTGAGTGCCCTTACCGCAAGCCAGCTGAAGAGGGAGTCGATCTATACAATGAAATTGGTCCGTCGGGGAATCGATGTCAGGGCCGGCAGGGAGGTCAGCATCCTAAAATCCCTTCTCGTGCGGGATTTCATGGTCAGGGATGTGGCGTTTATCTCGGAAATCATGCCCCTCAGTAGCTTCCTTCATTTCATTAAGGAGAGTATCCATATGTACTTCCCGGTAGTGAACGACAAGGAGGAGCTGGTGGGGATCATATCGCTCAGGGATATAAGGCCGATTTTGCTAGAGGAGAGCCTGATGGACCTGGTTATTGCCAAGGATATTATGACTGAAGACGTCATTACGCTGAGGGCCGATGAGAATCTTTACGATGCCATGGGGAAGTTCGGTATCAAGGACATCGGCCAGCTTCCCGTGGTCGAAAGGGATAACCCTAAGAGGGTGGTAGGGATGCTCAAAAGGACCGATATGATCCTTGCATACAACAACGCGGTTCTCCGGAGGAGTATAGAGAGGAGATAATGGGGTTAGAACTCCTGGAAGACCTCAATCCCGTCCAAAGGGATGCGGTGGTAAAGACCAAAGGCCCCCTGCTCATCTTCGCCGGGGCGGGGAGCGGGAAGACCCGAGTCCTTACTTACCGGATCGCCTATCTCATTCGGGAAAAGGGTATTGCACCCGAGAGGATTCTGGCCGTCACCTTCACCAATAAGGCGGCGGGAGAGATGAAGGAGAGGGTGGATCGCCTCCTGAGGGGGGCAAGTCAGGGGGTCTGGATGAGCACCTTTCATTCGGCATGCGCCAGGATTCTGAGAAGATATGTCGATCGCCTGGGCTTTAATCGCAATTTCGTTATTTACGATGAGAGGGATCAGGAACAGGCTATCAAGGCGTGCATGAAGGAGCTGGAGATCGACCAACTGGCCTTTCATCCAAAGGCGATCCGGGCGGAAATCAATCGGGCCAAGAATCAGGGGATATCCCAAGAAGAATTTACGCCGGATCCATTCAACGTACTGCAGAAAAGGGTAGCCCTGGTTTATCAGGCCTACCAGGAGTTGCTCAGACAGAACAACGCTCTGGATTTCGGCGACCTCCTGCTGTTCACCAACATATTATTCGGCAAATTTCCCGAAATCCTCGAGCATTATCAAAATCGTCTGCTCTATGTCATGGTGGATGAGTTCCAGGATACCAATTTCATTCAATATCAATTCATTCGTGATCTGGTGCGAAAACACGGGAATATCTGCGTCGTGGGCGACGATGACCAATCCATCTATCGATGGCGAGGAGCGGAGATCACCAATATACTCAACTTCGAAAGGGATTTCCCCGGAACGACCGTGATTACCTTG
>Ga0209636_10005684_pt1 | contig 12734 bp, 11 predicted proteins | sample DeeMarSWOR152_54_FD_187464 | JGI IMG/M metagenome (GOLD analysis project Ga0209636, IMG submission 187464) | Marine sediment microbial communities from White Oak River estuary, North Carolina - WOR-1-52-54 (SPAdes) (version 2) | ecosystem: Environmental > Aquatic > Marine > Intertidal zone >...
TGTGATAAAATGGTGGCACGTCAAGGAATCTCATCTTGGCTTCAGAATCTTGCTCTTGTTTTCTTTCATTCTGGGGCTGTCTTTGACCAACCACCCTCTTCTGATCATCACCCTGGTGCCTGCATTTCTGTTATTTTTCTTTTCCACTGATTTCAGGTTCGTCTTACGGCCAAAGAAGCTGTTCATACTGGTTATATTTCTTATACTGGGAATATCTGTTTATCTTTATTTACCCATCAGATCAAGCCTGTCACCGTCCATCAACTGGGGAAAACCTGACAGTTGGTCAAGTCTAATTTCCTATCTTTTCAGAACCTCCCAACCAGCAATACCTCCCTCAGATTCCGGTCTTCCCTATCTTAACCGCTTTTGGTTCAATCTCACGTTCCTGGTAGATCAATTCGGCCTGGCTTTTTTCTGGTTAGGTGTGGTAGGAGCAATGTCCTTGTTTAAATCCTGCCGGAAGATTTTCTTATTCACCTTTTTGATCTTCATCCTGAACGTATTAACCGCCACCTGGGCTGTCGATTTCTCTTTAAGAAACTATGATCTTTTAGGCTATCTTTTGCCTTCGCTTTCTGTGTTTGCCATCTGGTTTGCCTTAGGATTAAAGGCAAGTTTAGGCTGGATATTCGAAGAAGTTGGAATCATTCACACCAATCACATTAATGAAGCCTATAAATTTGCGGGCTACATGGTCGGATACGGCCTTTTTGTGATATTCCTCTTGCTGCCTCTATTTCAGATATGGAAGAACTTCCACCAGTGCAATAAGAAGTCACAAGATTGGGCTTATAGTTACGCAAACCAAATTCTAAGCTCTGTTAAGAAAGATGCCTTAGTCCTGGTGGGCGATGACAACACCTTAACCTCCCTGTGGTATTTGAATCTGTCTTGTGGCGTAAGACCAGATGTCAAGATATTAAGCATCTCTGCCCTGGCACAGAAAAGTTACAGAGAGCAGATAAGCCAGCAGTATATAGACATAAAATTTCCAAAACTTGGACAAAAAGATTTTGGGAGAATTGCATACGAGGTTTCTCAACTAAATGTTAGCAATTCCCCTGTCTATTCCACTCACTTCTCTAACCATCCCACATTTGTTCAGCATCTTCGTCCAGCTGGATACGTCTTTGAATTTTATCCAAAAAAAGTGATTCTGACCGATAAAGACATAAAGGGGCAAAAGGATTTCCTGAAAATAAATTTGAAGCGTAAAGAATTTGATCTAATCACCCGGGAGCATTTCGGCAATCTTATTTTTAACCTGGGTGCATTTTACGATCAAAGAGGCAGTTCTCCTTTGTCCATAGAATATTTTTTGTGGGCTCTGGATGTGGACCCCTCCAATCCAAGGATCTACTTTCAGCTAGGGAAAGCGTTTCTGAAAAACGGAGACAGAGCTAAAGCTTCTGATTTCCTTCAGGCCGGTCTGGAGCTGGATCCATACAATCTGGAGGCGAGAAAGCTTTTGGAAAAAACTTGAGGAGAAAAATGAGACGAAACAAAGACATAGACATCTCTGTGGTGGTGCCCATGTTCAACGAAGAGGAGAATGCCAAAAACACCCTGGACCGAATCACCCAGGCTTTGGACTCTATTCCGAAAAGGTGGGAGTTAATTGTGATAGACGATGGCTCCACAGATAAGACCAAGAAAGTGGTGGAGGACTACTCTCGTTTAAATCGCTGGGTCAAGCTGATCTCTCACCCTATCAACCAGGGAAGAGGGAAAGCGCTGAAGCTTGGATTTGCCAACGCTCAAGGCAAGATAATATGCACCACAGACGCCGACTTAAGCTATGATGAGAAGCACATCCTGCAGATGATTGAGGTTCTGGACCGGAATCCGGACGTGGATCTGGTGGTGGGATCACCTTATGCTCAAGGAGGGAAAACAGAGGGAGTTCCCCTTCTTAGATTGCTTTTGAGCAGATGGGGAAACAAGATTTTGGGATTTGCCATGAAACGCGGGCTTTGCACTGTGACCGGAGTTTTGAGGGCATATCGCAAGGATTGCATAAGCTCGCTGGAGCTGGAGTCAGATGGAAAGGAGATACATCTGGAGATTTTGTCCAAAGCTTTGGCTATGGGCTACAAAGCCAAAGAACTGCCCGCCACCCTGAAAGCCAGAACCAAAGGGAAATCAAAATTTGAATTCAAAGCCACCGCGGTATCGCATCTGATCTTTTCTTTTTTCGAAAAACCAATAATCTTATTTGGCGCCATCGGTCTTTTCATGCTCTTTTTGGGATTTCTGGGTGGAACTTACGTTATCTATCTGTGGCAGAAGGGGACCCTCAATCCCAACCGTCCTCTGATGACCTTGATAGTACTTTTGATCGTAGCCGGAATTCAGGTGCTTCTTTTCGGATTTTTGGGGACGCAACTGGTTCACTTAAGAAAAGAGATTTATAAGATACAAAGAGAAAACAAGACTTTGGAAGGCAAAATGAATAATCTACCTGCAAAGATTGAACTGGAGAAAAAAGAAGAGGAGCATCTGCCTTCAGAGACACTTAAATTTTCGAAAAAACAGTCTCCCAACAGATGTAACCGATGAAAGGATAACAAGATCTGTTTAGTCATTTAATCTGTTGGAGATCATCTAATCAGTTGACAAAAGCCAAACAAAGAACAAATGTCAACCTCCCAAAAAATCTGCTTAATCACCAATCGCTATCCCGCACATCCTGATGATGTGGCTTCACCCTTTGTGCGTGACTTTCATTTAGGACTGAAAGAAAAGGGGCTGGATGTTTTTGTGTTCACCCCTTATTATCAGGCACAAAAGATAGATTGGTTGGATGATGTGGTTCGATTTCACTGGCGGGGCGGAGAAAAAGTGGTGGGCTCTTTGAATTTTTTTAATCCCAAAGAGCTCTTTCAGCTTTTTTCTTTTTTGAAAAATGGCAAACGTCAACTTCTGGAACATCTTGACAGGACCAACCCCGATTTTTGCCTGGCTTTATGGGCACTCCCTTCAGGATGGTTTGCTTACCAGGCGAAAAAAAAACTGGGCATCCCATATTCGGTGTGGTGTTTGGGTTCAGATATATATGTCTGGGCAAAAAAGCCAATCCTGCGAAAGATCGTAAGAACAGTTCTGCAGGAAGCAGACCATCTTTTTGCCGACGGATTCGATCTGAAAGAAAAAACCGAGAAGTTTTCAGGTAAAAGATGCCTCTTTCTTCCCAGCATGCGAAGACTTCCATCTGCTTCTGAGGGTAAAGGGCAACTTGACCCAACAAAATTCAACTTCTTATATGTGGGGCGATGGGAAAGAAAGAAGGGCTTAGACGACTTGCTCAAAGCATTTTGCCTGGTCAAAAACAAGCTGTCTTCTGCCAATCTTTATATTTTGGGATGGGGTAGCTTTGAGAGAGAAATGAGAAGACTTGTAAGACAACTCAAATTAGAAGATGAGGTCACAATTGTAGGAAAAGTCTCTGCCCGTTTGGTAGCTGACTATATCAAACAGGCCGACTGTGTGACCATTCCTTCTAAAAGTGACAGCATTCCTTTAGTCTTCTCCGAGGCGCTTCAGATGGGAACTCCTCTCATTGTCAACAATGTGGGCGATATGGGCTATCTGGTGGAAAGATTCGGGCTAGGCAAGGTGGTTCCTCCGGGAGAAATACAAAAGTTAGCCCAAGCCATGATCGAGTTTGCCTGCGAAAAAAAGGATTACTCCCAAAAAATACCAGAAGCCTTAAGATTACTTAATATTGAAAAGGCAGTGGAAGACTATATAAAGACGGTTGTATTTAAAGAGTACACCCAAGCCTCAATCGTTCGGGCATTAAGCCGCTGAGACTTACCTGCATGTCTTTGCCCTTGAAAAATGCAACAATTTTAGGCATCAATTTGACTTGCTTTCAGAGGGCGATTTGATTATCTATTATTTCAAATTCAAAGTTAGGAGAAAAGAGATTTGAGGGTGAAAGATAAAAAGGTTTTGGTCACCGGAGCGGGTGGATTTGTGGGAAGCCACCTGGTGGAAGCTCTGGTGAAAAGAGGCGCTAAGGTTAGGGCTTTTGTTCACTACAATTCCCGAAACGACTGGGGAATGCTGGAGGATGTGCCAAGGAATATACTAAATGCAATCGAAGTAGTGACGGGAGATCTGAAAGACGCGGACTGTGTCAGAGAAGCTGTCCGTGGGCAAAAGATGATTTTTCATCTGGGAGCTTTAATTGGAATTCCTTATTCCTACGTCAACCCAAGAGATGTGGTCGATACGAACATAAATGGCACCCTTAATATTCTGACTGCGGCACTTGACTTTGACATAGAAAAGGTGGTTCACACTTCCACCAGTGAGATCTACGGCACGGCTCAATATGTTCCCATGGATGAGAAACATCCGGTCAATCCTCAATCTCCTTATGCCGCCAGCAAATTGGGAGCAGATCTTTTAGCGTTAAGCTTCTATTGTTCTTTTGATCTGCCGGTGGGGATAATAAGACCTTTCAATATCTTTGGTCCCAGACAATCAGCCCGGGCGGTGATTCCTTCCATAATTACGCAGGCACTGCTGAAAGGGAAAATCCAGCTGGGCTCCGTTTATCCCACCAGAGATTTAACTTTCGTGAAAGATACGGTAAACGGATTTATTGCTTTCGCCGAATGCAAAAAAACAGTGGGGGAGGTGGTGAACTTAGGATCAAATCATGAGGTATCGGTAAACCAAGTAGTGCGCCTCATTTCGGATTGTCTGGGAAAAAAAATCCAGATTCAAGGAGAAAAGAAAAGGACTCGCCCTGAGAAAAGTGAGGTAGAAAGGCTTTTTTCAGATTCCAGCAAAGCTAAAAAACTGTTCGAATGGCATCCTAAAACTAGTCTCAGGCGGGGAATAGAAAAAACCATAAGCTGGTTTGACAAAAATCTAAAAAGATATAAAGCGGATATTTACAATATATAACCCTCATTTGGATTGTAAGGCTTTAGCCTTAGCTGATAGGATAGGTGAATTTCGAGACAGGCAAATAACTTTTGACAGAAGTTAAAATACCTTGCAATTGGTTGATGAAATAACTTTAAACATAGGGGTGGGAATTCACCCCGCCTTAGATATGGATTTTTCAACAGACGCTGAGGATTCGGGATTCAACTTTCAAAGGTGAGTCGTAGGGACAGCCCTTGTGGCTGTCCTAATCAGAGTTAGGACAGGGACCCCGCCACGGCGGGATTTCGCAACCTCAATAAGCTCTGTCCCTACTTACTTACAAAGACAATTTGAATTATGAAGGTGATCATCTTAGCCGGGGGCAAGGGAAGACGGCTTTATCCTTATACCGTGATCTTGCCCAAGCCGCTTATCCCCATCGGGGATCTTCCCATCCTGGAGGTAGTATTAAGACAGCTCAAAAGTTTTGATCTTGTAAACATCACCTTGGCGGTGGGGCATTTGGGAAATTTGATTCAGACCTATTTCGGGGATGGAGGCAAATGGGGAGTAAATATACAATATAATTTTGAGGATGAACCTCTGGGCACGGTTGGTCCCTTGGCCTGTTTAAACAATCTAAACGAAACATTTGTGGTGATGAACGGTGATCTTCTTACCACCTTGAATTATCTCGATCTGGTCGAGTATCACAAAAAACAGAGCGCCATCGCCACCGTGGCGGCGCAGAAAAGGTGGGTGGATGTCGACTTTGGCGTAATTCAGAAGGATAAGGATGAGAGGATGGCCAGATATATTGAAAAACCAAGACTATCCTACCTGGTGAGCATGGGAATATACGTGTTTGAGCCGGAGATACTTAACTTCATCCCCGGAGGCGAAAAATCAGATTTCCCTGACCTGATGCAACTTCTCCTGCAAAAGGATAAGAAGGTGGCCATATATGAATCTTTCGATTTCTGGCTGGATATCGGAAGGCTGGATGACTATCAAAAGGCGGTGGAGGAGTTCGAAAAAAACAGAAACAAGTTTTTGAACGAAGAATGAGAAAAAGTTTCTCACGTAACGGAGTCTTTATGGCTCCGCAAAAGGCTTGAAGCCTCAGCTACGCGAAATTCTCAAAACACAAAAATAAAATGAAATGGAAGGTTACTCTATCTGATCTGAATTTCGACCAGCGTGAGCAGAAGATGGTGGATCGGGTGATAAAAAGCAAGTGGCTCACCATGGGCGAGACTGTGGAGAGGCTGGAGAGAGAATTCGCTGATTTTATGGGAACAAAGCACGCCATAGCGGTCTCCAGTGGTACGGCGGCTTTACACCTGGCTATGAGAGCTTTAAACATCAAATCAGATGACGAGGTCATCGTTCCATCATTGAACTTTGTTGCCTCCTCCAACGCCATTCTGTATGTGGGAGCAAAGCCCGTGTTTGTGGATATCAACGGATTGAACGATTTCAACCTGTCGTGTGATGATCTCAAAATGAGAATTACCCCGAAGACCCGGGCTATTGTGGTGGTTCACTACGGCGGGTATCTGGCGGATATGGAAAGAATTAAAAAGATCGCCAGAAAGCATAAGCTTTTCATTATTGAGGATTCAGCCCATGCTATAGGGGCAGATCTAAATTCGAAGATGGCGGGCACGCTCGGAGAGATCGGCTGTTTCTCCTTTTTCTCCAACAAGAATCTGGCTACCGGTGAGGGGGGGATGATCGTAACCGATAATGGTCAACTTGCCAGAAAACTCAAACTTCTCAGGTCTCATGGAATGACCAGCATGACCCTGAACAGACATAAGGGCCATGCTTATTCATACGATGTGGTGGAGTTGGGATATAATTATCGAATGACCGAGATATCTGCCGCACTGGGCATATTACAGTTAAAGAAATTGTATCGGGGTAATAAGAAAAGAAAAGTCTTGACAGAAATTTATGTGTCGAATTTAAAAGAGGCAGAAGGTCTTTCCTTTCCGTTTGAAAATTATCCACGCAAATCCTCCTATCATCTTTTTCCAATTCTTCTGAATAAGAGTGTGAATAGAAAGAAGTTCATGGAGCTTTTGAAAAAAGAGGGGATTCAGTCCAGTATACATTACCCGCCCATTCATAGGTTCTCCTACTACCGAAAGAATCTAAAGGGAAGCCAAAACAAACTCCCTTTAACCGAGCATGTGGGAAGGCACGAGGTGACCTTACCTTTACACCCTTTGTTGAAAAAAGAGGACATACTTTTTGTCTGTGATCAGATAAAAAGGATTTTACCTCAGGTTAAAAGATGAAGCTGATTACCCTCGAAGAGCCTGATAAAAGTTGGGATGAATTCGTATGCGCACATTCGGGCTTAGTCTTTCACACCTCTCTATGGGGGAAAGTTTTGAAAGAAGGCTATGGCTGCAAACTGAGGTATTTTGTATTGGAGGATAACGATGATTGGCTCTTGGCTATTCCCGGAATGTTGACCGGCAGATTCTTAAAATTGTGGTACTCGCTTATACCTTACGGCGGTTTCATTGGCAAACGAGAATATATCCCAGCATTTTTGGAACTTCTCATAAAAGATATAAGAAAGTATAAAATTGACCGATTACAAATAGTGGACCCTCAGGTGAGCCAGTCTAGTGAAATTCCAGGATTTGTAGGCGAGGAGTCGTACCGGTATATTCTGGATCTAAAAAATAGAACCGAAGAAGATATATTAAGAGGGTACAAACCCAACTTGAGATGGAGTATCAGAAAAGCTTTGAATGCAGAGTTGTCCGTAGAAAAGATAAAGGATATAAAAGAGGTGGAGGTTTTTTACAATATTTATTTAGCCTCCATCCGAAGGAAAAAGGGGATAGTTCGTTATCCGCTCCAGCTTTTTAGAGGAATCTTTTCTTTGGTAGAACAGGGAAAAGGGGAAATATTTTTGGCCAAGCACAAGGGAATGGTTGTGGCTGGATTAGTTATCATCTATTCCGAAGAGGTGGCTCATTCTTTTCATAGTGGTTCTTTAAGCGAGTATTTGTATCTTAGACCGAATGATTTGCTCCGTCATATTGCCATTAAAGAGGCGTTGCGGAAAGGGAAGGCAAAGTTCGATTTCTTAAGCTCCGCTAAAAATTTGCTTGGCTTAATTCAGTTCAAAGACAAATGGGGTACAGAAAGAAAAAATTTGTTTAGCTTACATAAAGACTTGAGTAAGATCAAAGTGTTAATCCATAGACTCTCAATACCGTTACTGAGATTGAGCCAGAAATTGTGAGTTAAGATAAAAGGGTTATTAAGAAACATAAAGACAGGTATTAACACGTTAATAAAGAAAATCTTGTTATGGTGCGTTCGCCCTTGTCTTCGTTCTTTTTTTATTGAGATGTTTAGGACTAAGATGATGTAAGGATATATGAGGTTAGTCTCAATACAAAATCCTGATTCAAGATGGTATGAATTTGTTTCTGGGTACCCGCATCTTATCTTCCATACTTCAATTTGGGCTCAAGTATTGAGAGAGGGCTACAATGCGAAGTTAGTTTATTATGTTTTAGAGGATAGTGGAGAGTGGCTATTAGCAATGCCCGGAATGTTGGTGGGCAATCGATTCTTTCGAATCTTTTATTCGCTCATTCCTTATGGTGGATTTATTGGAAAAAAAGAATTTATACCGGAATTTTCAAAACTTCTGGAGAGAAAAGCAAAGCAGGAAAAAATTGATAGGATTAAGATCATCAATTTGGAGATCAAGAAAAAGGAAGAACTCTCCGATTTTGAGTGTATGGAATCTTACCGACATATTCTGGAGCTGAAAGAAAAATCTCTGGATCAAATCTGGAAAGATTATAAGCCCAATTTGAAAAGAACCATCAAAAAAGCTTTAAGATCAGATCTTTTTTTGAAAGAATCAAAGATCGAAAAGAGGTGAATCATTTCTATGAACTTTACTTAGCATTGATGAAAAGAGACAAAACTTTAGCCAAATATCCGATCGGCCTTTTTTACAAAATTTTTGACCTTTTCATTCCAGACTCAGCGGAGATATTTTTTGTCAAATATGGGAATGAGCCCATCGCTGGAATTGTGGTAATTTATTCTGAAGAGACCGCTTATTATTTTCATGGCGGCTCCTACACCGAGTATCTGCATTTAAGACCCAACGATTTTTTATTTCACAATGCCATAAAAATCGCAAAAGAGAAGGGGAAATCTTGTTTTGATTTTATGGGGTCGAGTAAGAAGATGCTTAGCCTGATTCAATTTAAAGAAAAGTGGGATGCAGAAAAGAAGATTGTATTCAATTACCATCAAGATATAAGCAAAAGCAGGGCTACCATTTACCAGTTACTATGGCCGAAAGTCAGTTTTTTTAGGGGTAGGAGATGAATCGTATTTTACGAAATGTCAAAATTGGCATATATATGCTCATTGAGAAGCTGTTGAGATGGTGTATCAATCCTTACTTCCGGGCAACCCTTTTGAGATTCCTGGGTGCCAGCATAGGCAAGAATGTGCGAATATATGAGGTCAGAATTATTAATTTGATAAATGGTTTCAGAAATTTGGCGATTGAGGATGACGTACATATTGGCCCAGGGATAACAATAGACTTGACTGGCAAAGTAATCATAAAACAGAAAAGCACTCTATCTCCACAGGTACTAATATTGACTCACAGTGATGCCGGAGAGGATCACAAGAGTGAAATATGCAAGATTTATCCTCGAAAAGTAGGGGATGTTGTAATTGGCAGGTCAGTTTGGATAGGCGCTGGCAGCATAATACAAGCTGGGGTCAGGATAGGAGACAGGACAGTAATAGGAACGGGAAGCGTTGTTACCAAAAATATCCCTTGCGATTCTTTGGCTTATGGAGTGCCAGCTCACGCGAAAAGGAAAATTAGTTTCTTAAAAGAAGACTTAAGCTGTGTCAAAAATCAGACCAGTTAAAAAGACGCTAAGCATACTGATAGTGTTAATGATCTTCTTCATATTGGGAAGAATAGTATATTTAAATATCGAAACCCTGCTCAGATATGAATGGCACTTCAAATACTACCTTCTCTTTGCGTCTTTCCTCTTTCTGGCTCTAAATTATTCAATTGCTGCTTACACCTGGACCTTGATTCTGAAAATGTTAGGATGCAGTATAGATTTTGCCCAAAGTTTTAGGATCACTTACCTTTCCGCGGCAGGAAAATACATCCCGGGCAAGATCTGGACCTATGTGAGCCAGGTTTATTTGGCTGACAAAGTGGGGTTGCCTAGAAGATTGACTTTGGTTAGCATGGTGTTGATGTTGGTCACCTACAACGGGATAGCCGTACTATTCTTCATCTCTACTCTCCTTCTGTGGGAGAATCTACCAACTGGCTTGGTTCTCGTTTTGATTCCACTTTTTCTCTTTCTCCTGCTGTTTGTCTTGCATCCAAAGGTTTTGAGCAAAACGGTTAATTTTTTTCTAGGTTTCTTCAAGAAAGAAAAGTTAGAATTTAAGGTCAGTTATAAGAACACCCTATTCGTTTTAGGGTTATTGATCTTAGATCGGGTAATATTTTCGACCTTTGCTTATCTTTTCATAAACTCATTCTTAACTTTGGATCCGATAGGTGTAATCAAGTTCTCGGGTATTTTCTCGGTTGCTGTTTTCTTGGGGATGATAAGTTTTATTACACCTGCCGGTCTGGGGGTAAGAGAGGGAGTCCAAAGTTATCTTCTGAGTCTGTTCATCCCGATCTCCACAGCCATATTGATCCCTTTGGCCATCCGGGTATGCATGACTTTAGGGGAATTGGCTTGTTTTTTGATCGCTTTGAAGATTAAAAAAACCAAGGTTGACTTGCATTCTGCCATTCGTGGAGAAAACTACACCGCATCGGAGAGCCTTCATGGTCCTGCAAGCAAAGACGAAGCTCTAAAACAGCCTGTCGGATTCTTGAAAAGGTAAAAAACGGACACATAGCAACTGGAGCATTTCCAGACCCACGGTGAAACCTGGAAAAAACGAGCGGGGAAAGAAAAACCGCCAGCGGTTATTGATCCAGACAGTCTGAAGGTAATAGAAAACCTGTGTATCCGTCCCCTTTAGAAGGTAGCATAGGGATTTAGAAACTTATTCATACATCTTTAAACAAAATAATTTCACAAGAATTGCCGATTATCCTATTAGAAAAGGTCATTTCCCTTTGCTATACCCGATCTGCTTTGGCTCAGTTCCGAAGATGTTGTTTAAAGTGGTGGCAAAATTCGAGATGCTTCTAAGAAAAATTTTGGAGTATGCGTTCTGGGATTACCGGGATCATTTTTCCGATATGAACAAAGAGTGAACCAAAAAGAATAGAAGTCTTGAGAGTAATATGGGGTAGCGGCTGGCTTTAGCCTGCGTTGATTTCGCAACCTAAGGGTTGCGACTACAGCAACAACATCTTTTATTGCGCCATTTGAAAGACGGAGATTCAGGACACAGATTTTCTGATAGTAACGTATTCTAAGTCAGTGATATGAACACAATAACTTTAGCTTTAGTCATATTGATAGGCTTAGCCCTGGGGAGTTTTCTAAACGTGTGCATCTACAGGATCCCGCTTGGAAAATCCATATTTTTCCCCAACTCCTTCTGTCCTAAATGTGGAACAAAAATTCGCATCTACGATAACATTCCCCTCTTTAGCTACATTATCCTAAAAGGACGTTGCAGAAACTGCAAACAGAAAATCTCTTTGCAATATCCTCTGGTCGAGTTTATCACCTCCTCCTTGCTCATCTTAGCTTATCTGCGTTTTGGATTGACCTGGGGTTTTCTGGCCAGAGGTATTTTGATCGTTCTTCTAGTGGCCACCTTCTTTATCGACCTGAAACACAGAATCATACCGGATGTGCTCACCTTCCCTGGCATCATCCTCGGTTTCCTTTTGTCTTTTGTTGTCAGATCCCCCTCAGTTTTGAATTCGCTTTTGGGAATTCTGGCGGGCGGTGGGATGTTTTATCTGTCTGCCATTTTGGGAGAGCTTCTTTTCAAAAAAGAAAGCTTAGGGGGTGGAGATATAAAGCTGGCTATGATGCTGGGAGCATTCTTAGGATGGCAGAAGATACTCCTTGTGCTTCTGCTTTCTGCTTTCTTAGGAAGTCTAGTCGGCGGGGTAGCTTTATTCTTCTCAAAGGATGTGAAAGAGACCCGGACCATTCCCTTCGGGCCCTTCTTGGCTTTGGGAGCAGTTATCGCCATGTTTGCAGGCGACGCTATAATTTCCGCATATTTAAAAACTTTCTTTTAGAACCCAAATCCTAGCTTCCCCCAAAAGCCGGTTTTTTGGTCTCATGAATCACGTAGGTTCCTTTGGATAAAGCTCATTTGGGCAATCGCATACTCAGAGGTAGAAAATAGCCCAAATTTTGAGATCTTCCGCTTAATCCGCCAAAAAACATCTGCGGGAATTTTTGCCATGTCAACGCAAAACTAACCCCTCGCTTCTTTTATGCCGATAATCCAAAAGAAACTCGAAATCAAACATGTCTTCCTTTCGTGATAAAGGGGGAAAATTGAGAATCAGAGATTTTCTCCACCTTGACTACGAATCGCAGATTCGCATCTCTTTAGTGTTTTTTATCATTTTCTTGATTCTTTTTCAATTCGGGACCGAATATCTTTTTCATCAAACCAAACAGGCCTTAAGACATCAAATCCAACGGCAGCTTTCCAGCACGGCGCTGTCGGCCAGCCTCCTGTGGGAGAGGGGCTCTAAGTCAGACCTGAAAAGAAGTCTGGCGAAGCTATCTTTCGAATCGGGCGTCAATCGAATATCCTTTCTATCCTCAGATGGAGAAGTCTTGATCTCTTCGAGGGAGGTCCGT
>Ga0209636_10005685_pt1 | contig 12734 bp, 12 predicted proteins | sample DeeMarSWOR152_54_FD_187464 | JGI IMG/M metagenome (GOLD analysis project Ga0209636, IMG submission 187464) | Marine sediment microbial communities from White Oak River estuary, North Carolina - WOR-1-52-54 (SPAdes) (version 2) | ecosystem: Environmental > Aquatic > Marine > Intertidal zone >...
CCTACTGCATAGTGTTGGGTTTCCTTAGTACCTTTTTCTGTAGTGACATGAATTCACGGACACAACTATTTATTGAAAGGAGTGTACTGCAATGAGTGAGATATATAAAAAAGCTGGTATGGGATGGCTTCCTGACTATCCCGATTTCAGGGATTTCACCACAGAACACGACGTGCTCACCCCACGTCTTAAAAGGTTCGGGCAAAAGGATTCAATAAAAACGATGCTTAAAAAAGCCGGTATTGTAGAGCCAAAAAAGAATGATCTTCCGGAGTCAGTGGATCTGCGCCAATGGTGTTCGCTGGTCGAGGACCAGGAATCCCTCGGCTCATGTACCGCCAATGCTGGAGTGGGGTTGGTTGAATATTTCGAAGTCCGGTCATTCGGCCGATATATCGATGCTTCCCGACTCTTCCTGTACAAGGCAACGCGAAACTTGATGCACAAAACAGGAGACATTGGAGCCTATATACGCACCACGATGGCTGCTCTTGTTCTCTTCGGCGTTCCACCAGAGGAATACTGGTCTTACACAATCGAGGATTTCGATAAAGAGCCCACTTCATTCTGCTATGCGTTTGCTCAAAACTATCAATCCATCAGCTACTACAGGCTCGATCCTCCAGGTACCTCCAAGGATGAATTGCTGAAGAGGATAAAAACGAATCTGGCTGCCGGGCTTCCCTCTATGTTCGGGTTTACGGTGTACAGCTCAATCTCCCAGGCAGAAAAAACCGGTAAAATCCCTTTCCCGACCCAGGGCGAATGGGTCATGGGAGGCCATGCAGTAATGGCTGTCGGTTACGACGATACGCTTAAGATCAAAAATACCAATCCAGGTGGAAATGAAACTACCGGTGCTCTTCTCATAAGAAATTCCTGGGGAACAGAATGGGGGGATGAGGGTTATGGCTGGCTGCCCTATGAATATGTGCTGAGAGGGTTAGCCATAGATTGGTGGTCATTGTTGAAAAATGAGTGGATAGATACGGGACAGTTCAAAATTTGATGAATGATGTGGATTTATGAATGGGAACGAGAATCAATAATGTTCAGGTAACGGGTGTTATCGATGGTGACACCATTAAATTGCGCATTGATGAAAGAGATGAAACAGTGCGTTTAGGCTCCGTGGATACCGAGGAGAGCAGGCCCGGTGGCACTAAGCCTGTCACGAAAATAGGGATAGAGACGACACGAATGGCGAAGCAGTACTTCGCATCGGAGACCGGAACGTTCGTGGCCATTGATATTGAATTTGACACCGACGAAACACCAGAAAACTGCTTTAAACGGCATCGGGACAATTACGGTCGTCTGCTCTGCTATGTTCACAAAGAAAGAGAGAACTACAATCTGAAACTCATTTGGGAGGGATGGAGCCCCTATTTTATAAAATACGGCAGGTCACGGATATATCACCAAGAGTTCACCATGGCTGAGGCAGAGGCACAGGCATACAATCGCAATATTTGGGACCCGTTCGCGAATGCAGGTGGACCTTCAAGGGACTACACGAGGCTTGTGCCATGGTGGTCATTGAGAGCGCACATTGTTGAGGGGTATCGAACGCGCGGTATCGATGGAGGAGCGCTTTCCGTAAGACTGGATTATGAAAGAATTCTGGATGCTGCCGATGCAAAGGAACGCATCACCGTTTTTTGTGATCTGAAAGACGGGATCAACAGATGGCCAGGTGACGGGGCGATCATCAACGCAGGTTCACAGTACCATCAATTCAACCTCTGGATTCCCCATGCTCTGAGTGACAGTATGGAGCCGTTGATCAGACTCATCGAACGCCGCTATGCCGGATATGGACGAGGGTACGTCTATGTGACGGGTACGGCAAAAAAATATCGCGATATTCCCGAAATAGAGGTGATTGATCTCTCGCAGCTGAATGATTTTCCGAAGGCTTGACATCTTCCCCAGCACCCAAATCCCGGAATGAGAGTCATCAATTCATTTTGCAAGATCATATTCGCTCATTCCATGAGTAAGCATCTGTATTATCACGAGATCTCCTTTCTTTGGTCTTTCATTTCAGCTTTAGACGGTTTATATTTATAAAATCTTGTCTGTGCTCATCGCTTCGGATCGCCCGCTATTCAAGAATGTTTGATTGTTTAAATTAAAAAAAATTAAGGAGTTAAAAATATACTAAAGCCAAAAGCTGGTTTGTATGGAGTGCTTGAGAAATCTGAAGAAGGATGGGAAGATTCAGAAAAGCTGATTGACTTTGTCAAGAGTAAGCTATCCAATATGGGCATGGATGTTATAGCTGCAAAAGAACTAGTTGGTGATGATGGGATAGTTTCGGGCTGTTGCGAAGGGGATATGAATTCAGTAATTGCCATGTATCTATTACAGGAGTTCAGCGGACAACCTGTACACTTTTGAGAAATGTTGGAGGTGAATGAAAAAGAGAATTCAGTGATAACTTCTCATTGTGGCTGCTGTTCAGTAAAACTTGCTGCTGATGCCTCACAGGTCAGTATAACACCGGTGAGACTATTTAATCAGGGTGCATGTATAAGATTTCCCGCAAAAAAGGTCCGGCAACCTATGTGAATCTTTCTGGAAGAAGGGGAACATACCGTATCTGTTAGGTAGAAGGTCAGGCTGAAGTTACAGGAATGGTATTTGAAGGGAATCCTGTAAAGATTAAGTTGAATGTTCCTATAAAAAATATACTAAAAGTAGTTTTTGAGAAAGGGTTTGCGCATCATTGGATTATGGGCTATGCACATATGATTGAGGATTTGAAAAATTTCTGTAAAATTTCAGGACTTGAAGGCACTTTTTTAGAAAAAACGATGCAAGTCGATGTATAATTTTTTCTTTTTTAAAAGTTGAGCAGTAAAAATTAACTATACTTTATTTGAAATTTATTAAAAGGATGCGCAAGGATGCCCGTAATAACCGTAACTGGAGAAATATCTAAAGATGAATTGGGAATTACCGATATTCATGAGCACATTCTCTGCGATTTTTCAAAAAACTACGAACCGCCTGAAAAAAAACAGGTCGATCTCAGAAAGAGCAAAAAGTTACTCCTGAAACTTTGGGTGTTGTAACTCTTAAGCCGGCTGCAATAAAGGACAATCTCACTCTTATGGATGAGGAATTAGCAATCAATGAACTTGCAAAATTTAAAAAAGCTGGGGGTAAAACCATCGTTGACCCGAGCACGGTTGATCTAGGAAGGAATCCGAAAGCGTTAAGAAGAATAGCACGCGCAGTGAATATTACATACAGCGATATAATCCGCCAGAAGTGAATGATATGAAAAGAAAAATTGACAGTATGCTTATTGAAAATCCAAAAAAATATCTCAATATAGAAAAATGATTTTCTGATAGGTATTTTGCATCCAGATCGAACATGCAGACAAAGAATTATGGCTTTACCCGCTATTTATTGGATAGCTCCCAATCTCCCTCCACTTATTCAACATTATTTCTATGTTATCCCATGGATTTGCCTCAGGAAGTATATTATCAACCGGGAATAGGACAAATCCCCCACCAGGGGCGAGATGTTTAATTGCATCTTCAACAGCCTTTTCTATTTCTTCTTTAGATCCTCTCCCAAGAGTTATTGCAGAGTTTATCCCTCCCCACAAACATATTTTACCCTTAAACTTTTTTTGTAAAAATTCAAGATCCGCCTTGCCCTGAAGAGGGTCTACACCATAGAGACAGTCGAATCCAAGGTCTAAAAAATCATTGGCCAGTACGTCGTAAGATTTGGTAATAATGTAAGCGAATTTAACTCCTGCCTGTTGAGTCAATTTAACGAGCTTTGATAACCGTGGTTTTAATATTCTTCTATAGAGGTCAGGAGTCCAGAAATCTATCATTTCGTACCACGCCGAATGAAACAGTATCTCGATTCCTTCATCTATGATCATTTCAAGCCTTTTTTCTTCCCAGTTATACAGAATATCCAGTAATTCCATAATAAAATCAGGACTGTCAAATGTTCCGTAAATCATATTCTGAATTCCCAAAAGCCAGACAAGACTATCCCCAAGAGATGTTCTTCCTCCCTCAAGAACAACACCGAACTGTCTTGCAGCTTCTTTTAACTCTCTGGCCTCTTTTTTAAACTCTTCGTACTCTGCCTTTTTCGGCTCTCCCAGCAAATATTTCAATTTCTTTAAATCCTCATAGGTTTTTATTAAAAACTCCTTTGCCCTTGACACATTGAAGTCACTAAATACAGGTATATTATCCCCGTGAGGCCAGTCCTCTGTTTTCCATATAACGGTTTTCAATTCACCTTCCGGTGTGATGTATATTTTCTCGATAAACTCTTTACTCTTATCTTCAGAGAAATAAGTTCGAATCCTTGTTTTTATATTTTTGACTCCTTCAACAACATATTCTTCTGCCCATCCCAGTGGTTGTTCGATGCGTAATGTATCATCAAGGCCCAGGCGTAAGACTTCTTCGATCTTTTTTATTTGATGGCGAAATGAGTATTTATAACGCACATCGAATCGGTTAATATTTCCGAATGTGAAGCCAGATCTTCTATCAAAGGGCTCTCCACGGCCCAAAAAAGCAAAGAATAGGGGAACATGATCCGGTTCATTGTGGCTGATCGCGCACATTATTCTATCGTGGGAGTTCATTGTGATTTTCATGTCAGCTTCTAGTTTGTCTTCCTAATATATAAAACAATAAATATTAAAATTTATCCTTTTATATCACCCCTTCCCTTGATAAAGTTGTCAAGTAACTCCTTCTGTTGAATTTAAAAGTGTAATGAATCAGATCAAAACATTAGCATATGAAAACGCTATTTGCAATCTAATTTGAACGCAATTTTGTCAAGCATTTTCCAAATATTTGAAACCTTATTAATTCTTGATATTATAATGGGTTATAACCTTTTTCATAGCCTTTACAGCATCATCGAAATCTTCTTCTTCAATTGTGGGATGTACCTGGATCACAAATGCTTCTTTCCCCACACGCTCGGCCACAGGCCATATGCCATTTAAAAAAGCCGGCTCTTTTCCATATTTGTCACAACCATAAGGGCAATCCGTACTCCCATAACCACATTTCTCTCTGAAGACCTTTTGCAGAGGAAGGGGTTTTGGATACCTCGGAGTCACAGGTATCCCCTCGGCTTTGATTGCTTCAACAAATTCCATTAATTCGACCTTTACTTTTTTCTGGTCAATCCTGCATACAAACTTGTAGTATGCATTTTTGCAGTGGGAAAACTCTTTTGGTGGTATTACCTCAGGCACATCACTTAATCGCTCTCTTAAGTACGTTGCATTCTTATTCCTTTTTTCTACCATCGATTCCAATCGGTCGAGTTGATTTATACCAATTGCAGCGTTTAATGCTCCCATACGATAATTGAAGCCTAAGGTAACGTGTTCATATTTCCTATCACCTATTTTGTCAATTAATTCCTCCCCATAACTCCTCATACACCTCGCCTTATCATACAACTCTTCACTATTCGTGATAAGCATACCGCCTTCTCCAGTTGTTATTACCTTATCCTCAAAAAAACTAAAACATCCAATCTCTCCTATGGTGCCGACAAGCCGTCCTTTATAGTAACCTCCATGCGCCTGACATGCATCTTCAATCACATATAATCCATATTTCTTCGCAATATCTAAAATCTCATCCATATCTGCCGCAAGGCCATTTAAATGTACTGGTATTATTGCTTTTGTCCGTTCTGTAATGGATTTTCCAATCTTGGTTACATCTATGTTAAATGTATCTATCTTTATATCAACAAATACAGGGACAGCATTAGCCATTAACACCGGTATTGCTGTACCGATAAAAGTGTGCGCGGGCACTATTACTTCATCACCTGGACCTATATCAAAGGCAGCTAATGCTAAATGTAATGCGGTGACACCATTCGAGGTGGCTAATGCATATTTCACTCCAAACTTTTTTGCATATTTATCTTCAAACTCCTTCACCCTAGGGCCAGTTATTGCCGTCATCTCCCCATCCTCAAGAACGGCAACTAAATCATCCTTATCTTTTTGGGTGAATACCGGCCATTTTGGCCATGGTTTTGTTCGTACAGAATTTCCACCATTTATTGCAAGTTGCTTTTTCATTTTTTTCACTTCCTTATTTAAAATGGAACTTTTTTCCCCGTTTTAAAGAGCCTAATTCTTTTATTTTAATTACAACATCAACACCAAAAGGACACCGCTTTACACACTCCCCACATTCAATGCAGGACGAAGCTTTCTCGATTATTCGCTTATGATGATCATCATGTTTTTAAGAGCTCCCTCTTTTCTGACATGGCATGAGATAGTAAATTAAATGGCACCATTATAACATCAATCTCACCACTAGCTGCAGCCCGTACAGCAACTGAAAAATTATGTAAACTCATCCCGATAAAACGGCATTTCCCTTCTTTTTTATATTTGATTGCTAGCTCCAGCAACCCATTCTTACCCATCACTTTTTCATACTCAGAATCCGTATTTACGTTATGTAAAAAAAGAATATCAACATAATCTGAGCGTAATCGTTCAAGAAGGTCAGAAAAATACTTTTCACTCTCTTTCTTTTGATGTGTTCTACGATACTGGCCATCTTTTTGAGAAGAGCCTAAATGACCAGCAAGCACAACTCTGTCTCTATAGCCTTTTAATGCCAGTGCCAGATTATCCCTGTACTCCGGAAAAGCATAAACAAGATCAATATAATTAATACCATTTTCCAAAGCCTGATGAACAACTGAAACAACTATATCTTTTGGTACATTGTATAAATACTCTGTCCCTAAGCCTACAGCACTTACATCTATATTTGTTCTGCCAAGCTTACGATAAATCATTATGAAAACCTTTAATTAGATAAAATCACCGGCTTATGCGTTTTTGCTGCCCTATAGCTGGCCAGTACCACCTTCAAAGCTTCCCGTGCATCTTCACATGAGCATACTGTCGATCTATCTTCATTGATACATTCGATAAGGTGGTCGAGAAATGGGTGAACCGGAGGAGCTTCTTCTGTCATAAGACCTTGTGGTGTCCTTATCGTTACCCAATAAGGATGCTCGCGACTAAGAATCAACTCATAGGGATAGGGGATGATGTCGGTTATTATTCTTCCCTCCGTACCAATCAGTTCCAATCGATTATAGCTATTAAGTTTGGGAGAGGGTTTAGTCATTTGTGGCGTCGTAATTGTCCAGCTTGCTTCAAGAGTGGCTGTGATTCCATTCTGTAGAGTAAGAAACGCAAAGCCCCAATCTTCAAGTTTTAAATTCTTATGTATGAGATTGCTCACTCGAGCAAAGTTTATTTCTTTCACCTCGCTCCCTGTATACCATCGAAGTGCATGGATTAAATAAATCGCATAATCAAGAAAAGCTCCTCCCGGAACCTTTTCAGGATCAGCAAACCATCCTGGATTTCCACTACAAAACCAGTCTTCAGCAATGCTTGAATGTGATGCGCCAGTCACATGAACTATATCTCCAATCTCACCTCTTTCAACCCGGCTCTTGATAGCCGGATTTTCAAATATTGCTTCTCCTTCAAGACTGACTGTTTTAACTCCCGCATACCATACTGCATCAACAACCCTGTCAGCCTCGTGGAGAGTCATCGCCATTCGAGGCCCAAGTATAATATGTTTCCCGGCTTCGGCAGCTGCACCTGTATAGGCAGGGATATCAACCGTTTGCGGAGTGACAAGAACAATTTCAATATCTTTTCGTGTTAATACATCTTCAATGTTCGTGTGGCTTTCTGCAGGAAAAACATCGGTAAATTTCTTCAATCGATCCTTATCAGGTTCTGCCACAGCTACCAATTTAGCTCTAGTAGATTCACGTAAGGCACGAGCTAGACGAAATGCCCCATACCAATACCCCAGTCCGATAATTCCAATTTTTTTCACATTAATAACTCCTCTTATTTCTTATGTATATATTTTAGGATTAATAAAAATAGAGAAAGTTCAACGGCACTTCCATAATAATTAAGAGCTATCCATTTCGCTAAAACGCGAGATCCACCTTCATTGTTTTTTGGTCAGATCCCTCAATCCTCGAATTATGCTTTCTCTTTCTGGGGGGCACCCTGAAACATACTCTGAAATCCGGTCAAAACCTGTCCTAAAACGTGCTGATTTTTCAGACCTGTTTCTGTCCATTTTATAATAGCGTTGGGTGCAATCCCCTACGAATAGTCTCTTCCTATCTTTTTTCCCTCTGTGTATAATCTGTCCCTCTGCAGCGACACTGATCTCTATAATTTCTTGTTGATCGAATTCAGAAAGAATATCTTCAATGAGTTTCCGGCACTTTTCACACAGTATATCATTCTTACTAAATGCTTCCATCAAATCATTTTCTGTGCCAGGACAACCTTCAATACGTAAGCCAGTCAAATTACTCGAACATGCACAGTTACCAAGTAAGATAACTGGATTAGATTCCTTAACTCCGGTAAGCTTTTCTCCACATACTATTGTTACATTTTTTCTCAGGGAATGAGGACCGAGCCTAAGAAATGTCATGCCAATTGTTTCCCGGCACCGTGTGCAAGCATCACCATCCACAACTGTAAGATTATGAAAATTGTGCTCAAGCTGTTCAAGGGGAGACATAAATTTATGGGAGACCCTTTCCAAAGGTAAACCCCTCACCTCTATCCTGTCGAGTTGTGCAACACCCATATTTCTATCTGCAGCCCATTTTATATAGCGAATATTGGGGTTTTGCATCATGATGTGAGCGCTTATAACATCGACAGCAAGCGCATCTGTTCCACAAAGAATAAGCTTACTGTTCACCGGATGACTAAAGTCAGTGCCACCTGCGATTCCCTCTGCACCGATAATTCCATCTACAATTACGAGATCAGGACTCCGAGCAGCATTAATATCAACAAGGGCTCCTTCGAGCGCATTTTCTCTATGAATTGTTATTTTTGAAGTGTCAGAGATGATTCCAAAGGCGTTTTTATAAGCCACACTTATACCACATCCGAGATGAGGCTTGAGACAGGGAACATTGATGTAAATATCAAAGTCCCACAGAGCCTGACTAATCTCTATTGCTCCTCGATACAGCCCGTTCTTAGCTCTGACTTTTCTAAACGGATAACGGTCAAAATTAATGAGTTTTATTCCTGCTCGTTCAGCCAATTCACTGTATCCGAGATTGGTGAAAGCTATCTCAGTATCAATTTCAGCTCCCGCACTTTCCCCGATGGTAATACAACGTGGGTGCTGTTTCTGTAGAATTCTGATAAGGTCTTCAACCAGACGCACATGAGTTGTACAACCAGAACTCGCCGGTGCCGATGCTGTTAAATTCGGCTTTATGAGCACACTTTTATCCCTTATAGGGAGAGATTTTGGAAATCCAATTAGAGCCAGAGCTTTTGCAAGAGACACATCAAAATCTTTAAACTCAACAATAGCGACCGTTGTAAACTCTTCTTTATCGCTCATATTCTCTATTCCTGCATCATTTTTTTATGTATTCTTTTAGACACCAGCTCCCAAAGCAAATAATTGAATCGGTTCCTCATGGTCATTTATCAACTGGTGCTCAGTATCAGGTGGGATATAGATTGCATCACCGTTTCGGATTTTCTCCTTTTCTTTTCCAACACGAATAACACCTTTCCCAGAAATTATGAAAAATACAGCCTCTTCTCCTTGAAGAGCATGGGGCTCGCATGAAGACTCGCCCTGAAGCCAGCAGTAATCCGCATAGTTAAGTACTCTCTGGCATGGGATTGACCCATCTTCCGGATTATTACCAATCTTGTCGAGCATTCGCCACCGGATCCCCCACCCATGCCAGAGAACAGGATGGGAGGTCCGCCAGTTCTTGACCACTCCTGGCCTGATTTTTTCTTCAGTAACATCCGCACCCCAGGCAATGAAATCTATCCATTCATCTCCATCATTAATCAAGTGATGAATCTGTCCACCGGGCGTGTAAAATGTATCACCAGTGGAAACTTTCCTTATATCATTTTCACCCCATCTTACCGTACCCCGGCCATTAATAAAACAGTATATTTCCTCACTCTGCTGTCCCTCATCAATGTTCGCATGGGCAACATATGCGCCACCGGGATGAAGTCGGGCATATGATAGATACAGAATTGTCTTCAAACAAACTGCTGTCCGGTTATAAATCGGCATATAGTCCGCTTTTTCTTTCTTACCGATTTGTGAAAAAATCCTCCAATCTTCCGCATCTCCCTCAAATAGCCATGGTTGTATCTCACGCCAGTTTCTGACTATCATACCATCTCCTCCTTAAGCTTAGAGTTCTATAATTTATAATTTTTACCATACCATTTTTATTAGAAAATTAATGTATACCGGCTTTGAGTTTTTCAACGCAATTAGTAGCAGGTCCCGTATTTTTTTGCATCCCGGAAAAGGGCGATAGCATTCTCTGTCTTTACAGCCAGTGGGTTTATCCCGTCTATCTCGCACGCTACCAGATCATCCATAACCTTCTTTATGTTCCCTCCGGAGTGAAATATGACCTTCCTGCTATATTGTAGATGACATCCAGCCTTACAGGACTTTCTATGTGACAGGGAATCGTAGGATATACGGTACATTTTAATTCCCGTTTCTGTCCTCTATGCGTGGTGTGCTTGCAGGTCCTGATTAAACACACATTCGAAATAAACGAAGACATCGGATTTGCAAACTTTTCTGAAGAAAGGGACGCGTCCGTTTTAAGAGAGTTGAAAATTTTGAGAACAGACAGCTCATACAATTACCAGTTTAATCCTTCATCCAGCATGATAAGATAACTTTCTACAGGAGTATAGTTTGAAATTGAATTTCCAGAACCCAAGGCAAATCTATAAGGCATGCATTCATCCAAAATTTCTCGCACATAACTCCTCAGATGTATTTCATCTAATGTACAAAGTTTGTCAACATCAACACCCCCCAGTGTAGTAACCCTTTTTCCATATTTTTTGTAAAACTCTATAACTGAAAAAACTTCATCTTGAAATGAATGAAAGGCATCTATTCTTACATCTTCAATTAAATCATCCATAAGAGAAAAAATATTTCCGCAACTATGAAGCCAGTACATTTTATTATGTTGATGCGCGACAGCCGCGTATTTTTTATGCCAGGGTAAAACATATTTTCGTAAAACCTGTGGAGAAAATAAAGTAGAGGTCTTAAACCCCATGTCATCCCCCTGGAAGAAAGCACCTATTCCGTTTATTTCAGCCACATTCTCATAAAAATGATAGATTAGCTCACCCACTTTATTGAAAACAGCCTCCACTAGTTCCGGATTATCATAAAGGAGGTAACTCATTCCTTCAAATCCAAATAAGATTTCGCTGCACACTTCTAAAATCCCAAAACCCGCGTTTGTTATTATTTTCATTCCTTCGGGCAATAAATCTGATGAATATTCATAGATTGAATAATCAATCTTATCAACATCTGGCCACGGGTACTCCTCAAAGTCTTTCCATGAATGGATCATGCCTATTCCTTCATCTAGCCACACTCTTTCCCCTCGGTTAATCAAAGCAGTATCAGTCGTACTTTGCTCCTTTCCTGGAAAATATAAGTCATTCACTCTCGCGCCTACCAGCGGTATATAGTCATATCCCATTCTGTACCATACTTTCACATACTGGGTGATGAGTTCCTCTTTCATTCCTGGAGTAGACAGTGGCTTATTGCCTATTAAAGTTTCAGGTATGGCTTTTTCACCTAATAGATTCTCTATAATAAAAGTAGTTATTTCAGGGTCAGTAAATAACTCTACAAAATGGACTCTTTCTGCTTTTTTATTTCCTTTTATTACGTTTTGAAGCTCCTCAAAGTTTGGCTTTGGATTCCTAAGAGGGAAGGTTTTTATCTTCATTTTATACATTTTTAAGAACAAATCTGTAGTTATTGTTTGAGAGCAGTTTATTTTCGCACAACAACTCAAAATCAATGGAAACTTCTTTTCCTTCGTCTTTCTGAGAAAATTTCAGTTCCATAGAACCGATCTTCTTCAATGCATTATCTTTAATAAAACATTTAATCTTCTCTTTTTTAATTTCTTTATGATCAATGGATACTGAATATTTTACCACTAGTGAGTCGAATCTCCGAGGTAAGTCATTCACAATATAAAGTCCTTTTAAAAAATCACTTTCAATAAATCTGTCATCTGGCCATTCCATAATAATGTGTATGGGATTAAAAGCCTGTTTCAAGGTTTCATAACCGAGTTTCTTTTTTCTAAAATAATCTATTATTGACCACGTTATCGCTGGCCAACAATCATTGAAAACGAATTGCAGTGCACCATTACATGGTTTAAATTTATGCATCCTATAGAATTCAGTATGATATTTTAAAAGATGAGCTTGATATTTCTGGCTTTCATCTATTAATACTTCAAGAGAACCGGGCATTTCTATCCATGTAAATTGTTGCTCATCCTGGAAGCAGTGGTAATTATATTTTTTCAGATTTGGTGGCCAAAGATCTTCCAAAGGCATAATCTTTTCTAACGATGCTTTCTCCGGAAGAGCCTGGGCCCCGTATTCACCTATTAATTCAATCTCCTCTTGTTCTACATCTTTGAGTGCCTCTAAGGATGGCCAGAAGTCTGTTTTATACCAGCCATAGTATAGATGATTATCAATGCTCCATCCATACTTCTCTTTCCATTTTTTATAATCCCACTGTGCTGGATAT
>Ga0209636_10005686_pt1 | contig 12733 bp, 18 predicted proteins | sample DeeMarSWOR152_54_FD_187464 | JGI IMG/M metagenome (GOLD analysis project Ga0209636, IMG submission 187464) | Marine sediment microbial communities from White Oak River estuary, North Carolina - WOR-1-52-54 (SPAdes) (version 2) | ecosystem: Environmental > Aquatic > Marine > Intertidal zone >...
GTGTCGGGGCAATTGACAGAGCAGGCATTCTTGATGCCAGGCTGCTGGGGTGGGCACCGGAGGAGGCGAGGCAAACGCCGCCGCGGCTAAGCTGCATTCAACACACAAGGAGACTTTTAATAAGGGTGGTTGTTATATCACAGGGATCGGATATGGCAAGCGCGGCCGATTCGCGGTTCGGCAAAGTCAAATTTTTTGTTATGGTTAATACCGATACAGGCCGGTATACGATAAATTGCAACCCGCAGAATGTTGCAGATATATGGGGTGGATTCACTAATTAACAGCAACGTCGGTCCAAAGGCGTTTTCAATACTCAAGGCGGGAGATATCAAGGTCTATGTTGGGGCCACAGGCTCGGTGAAAAATGCGACTGAACAGTTCATCTCCCGCAAGGTGGAATGCCTCAGCAAATCGAATGTTGAGGGCCACTGGATGTAAGGATGTGCTATGAAAACCTTAAAAAAGGGAAGGTGGTGATATCATGCCCAGAGGAGATGGAACAGGACCGCCCACGGGAGGAGGCCGTGGTCGGGGACGCATGGGAGGGCCATTTGCAGCAGGGCCAGGTGGTTCTTGTGTATGCCCAAAGTGCGGTAATAGGGTGCAGCATCCTCAAGGACAGCCATGCAACCAAATGACCTGCCCGAAATGTGGTACTACAATGACCAGAGGATAATAGCCAAATTAGAAAGGAGGTAATTTTGCCAGGATATGATGGAACCGGACCGCTGGGGAAAGGCCCATTTACTGGGCGGGGGAAAGGTTTTTGTGTCATGAAGCTTCCGGATGGCGATGAGCCTGAATTCAGTTTGGGTATTACCGGAGGTGCAGAGCAACAAACAGGCAACTTTATAGAAAAAGGAAAGGAGGTGATCGCAATGCCAGCAGGCGATAGAACGGGACCTTTTGGAATGGGTCCGATGACGGGCCGTGCGGCAGGTTATTGCGCCGGCTACCCGGTGCCCGGCTACGCCAATGCGATTCCAGGAGGAGGTTTTTTACCTGGAGGCGCCTACGGAGGGGCGATGCCAGGCTATGGTTCCGCGCCCTATCCTGTTTGGGGCCGACCATACGGCGGGTGGCTCGGAAGAGGGTTTGCGCGGGGCCGGGGCCGCGGCTTCCTCCGAGGTCCAGGACGTGGGCGATGGTGATGAAGCTGTTAATCCCACAGCATCTTGAGTACCGCTTAAAATTTTGTTTAACGAAGAAAGGAGATTTATAATGCCAGGTGGAGATAGAACAGGCCCGGCTGGAATGGGCCCGATGACAGGAAGGGCGGCAGGATACTGCGCGGGGTATCCGGTTCCCGGATTTATGAACCCTATTCCTGGGCAGGGTTTTGGGGGAGGGGGCCGCGGAGGCGGCCGCGGCTGGCGCAATTGGTATTATGCTACAGGCCTGACAGGCTGGCAGCGCGCAAGCTTTGGAATGCCTGCTTTAGGGAGCCCTCCGGCGTATCCCTTGCCCTACACCGCCCCGACGTTTGCCACGGGCGTGACAAAAGAGCAGGAATTGGAAATGCTCAAGGGTCAAGCCGAGTATTTCGAGGACACCCTGGAAGGGATCAAGAAACGGATCGAGGACCTCGAAACAAAGGCTAAAAAGTAATTCCAGAGCAACTGTAGTGTCGCGATAAACGGGGCGGTGCATCTGGCTATACACCGCCCCGACGCGGCTAATTTCTTGAAAGGAAGTTTTACCATGAAGATAGCTGTTACCGCTACTGAAAACCATTTGAATGCGAAAGTAGATCCCAGGTTTGGCCGCTGTCCATATTTTCTGATCGTCGATATGGAATCCATGGAATTTGAAGCCATCGAGAACCAAAATGTAGCGCTTGGTGGAGGCGCCGGCATCCAGTCGGCTCAATTGATGGCTGAAAAGGATGTGAAGTTTATGCTTACTGGCAATTGCGGACCGAATGCCTATCAAACTCTTTCCGCTGCCGGAATCGGTGTAATCGTCGGATGTTCGGGTATCGTCAGAGATCTGGTCGAACAATTTAAAGCAGGACAGCTAAGTGCCGCAGAAGCGCCGAATGTAGCAAGCCATTTCGGTGTGATCGGCACGCCAGAACCTTCCCGGGTGGAGCCAATGCCACCCCAACAATTGCCGATGACTGGGGGTGGAATGGGGATGGGCCGCGGAGGCGGGCGCGGCATGGGCAGAGGCATGGGCCGCGGAATGGGTATGGGCGCTGGCTTTCAAGATACAGGTACCGCTGGAGCTCAGCAACCACCCACCAGAATCAGCAGGGAAGATGAGCTGGCCATGCTGAAACAGCAGGCAGAGGAGATGGCACGGCAAACACAGCAGATACAAGAGCGAATTCGGCAATTGGAACAGGAAGGCTAGCATCATATTTTTGCGCCACTTTGGATCTTGGATCGTTTCAACGAGTGATCCAACAATGAGAATGAGGTACCATGAAGATCGCTGTAGCAAGTGGTAAGGGCGGTACCGGTAAAACGACAGTGGCCACAAACCTGGCCTACGTGGCTTCAAATAATGGCCAAAGCGCGGCGTACCTCGACTGTGACGTGGAGGAGCCCAACGGCCACATCTTTTTGAAGCCGGTAATCACAAGTAGCAAACCGGTCGGCAACTTGATTCCCACGGTGGACGAAGAAAAATGCATCTATTGTGGCAAGTGCGGCGAGATTTGTCAGTACAGCGCCATAGTTTGCATCAAGGAAAAGATTCTGGTCTATCCCGAGCTTTGCCATGCTTGCGGCGGATGCTCGCTTGTCTGTCCGGCTGAAGCCATTACCGAAATTTCCCGCGAAATGGGAAAGCTGGAAACAGGCCAGGCCGGGCCGATCCGGTTTGTCCAGGGATTGCTGAATATTGGTGAGGCAATGAGCCCGCCTGTGATTAAAGCGGTTAAAGCGTTCGCCCCAGAGACAGACCTTGTAATTGTCGATGCTCCGCCGGGGACTTCGTGTCCAGTTATAGAAAGTGTTCGCGGCTGCGATTTAGTTTTACTTGTAACCGAGCCAACACCTTTCGGACTTAATGACCTGAAACTCGCCGTGGAAATGGTCCGCGCCTTGGAACTCCCCTTCGGGGTAGTTATCAATCGCGCAGACATAGGCGATCGTGAGGTTCAGCAATACTGCCGTCAGAATCGCATCAAGGTATTTGCGGAGATCCCTGATGACCGAAGGATAGCCGAAGCTTACTCGCGAGGTGAAATGATCTGCGAAGCTTTGCCGGATTACGAGCCACTCTTTGCCAGGCTGCTGAGGGAGATCACTGAAGAGGTAAGCATAAGCGCGGGATAGAAACAGACAAATGGTTTTCGCCCGATTGTAAAATAATTTTTAAAGGATTTAAACAGATGCCATGGATTAATCAGGAAATGTGTATTGGCTGTGGTGTTTGCGTTGCTGAGTGTCCGGTTGGGACAATTACGCTTCAAGATAGCGGTAAAGCCTTTATTGATGAGCAAGAGTGTATTCGATGTGCTAAGTGTCACGATATTTGTCCGGAGGATGCTGTTCGTCACGACAGTGAGAGAATACCTCTAGAAATAGCAGCCAATCTTGAAAAAACACGCAGTTTGCTGAAATATTTCAATAAACCCGAAGAACGAGAGGCTTTAATAGGTCGCATGATAAAACATTTCAACAGACAGACTAAAGTAGCTGAGCAAACGATTGAACAACTTAAAATTTTAAAAGCGGACCTGATTAAGTGAGTTTTCTCTGGGGCCAAAATTTTGCCTGGTCTAAAACAGAGCAATGGCGGTTATTTTAAGTGAGATAAATAATGGTAAAGGAACTGGTTGTCATTAGCGGCAAGGGCGGAACGGGTAAAACTTCTGTGGTGGCTTCATTTGCCTCGCTTGCTGAAAATGTTGTCTTGGCGGACTGCGATGTGGATGCGGCTGATTTACATCTCATTCTTGAACCGAAGATTATCAGGCGGGAGAAATTTTCCGGTGGCTCTCGAGCGCGGATTATAGAGGATCATTGCACAGCTTGTGGAGAATGCAAGGAAATCTGCCGTTTTGACGCCATTTTCTACAACGGTCCCAGGAATGGAAAGCCCGGCAAGACCTTCCGTGTTGACCCGATAGCCTGCGAGGGTTGCGGCGTCTGTGCCTATTTCTGTCCTGAAAATGCAATCGAGTTCGCTCCGGCGGTAAACGGTGAATGGTTCATTTCCGACACTCGCTATGGTCCAATGGTCCACGCTAAACTTGGAGTGGCTGAGGAAAACTCCGGAAAGCTTGTCAGCATAGTCCGCTCACAAGCAAAAAAAATCGCAGAGGAGCAGAGACTCGATTTAGTCATTATCGACGGTTCACCGGGTATCGGCTGCCCGGTCATTGCGTCGATCACCGGGTCTGACCTCGTGTTGGTCGTTACTGAACCGACGTTGTCGGGGATTCATGATTTGGAAAGGATATCGGCGCTAACAAGGCATTTTAATATCACTACTGTGGTCTGTATCAACAAGTATGACCTGAACGAGGAACTGTCCTCGCAAATCGAAGCTAAATCGGCTGAGCTAAATGCGCGTGTTGTGGGCAAAGTATTTTATGATCCAGTGGTGACCAAAGCACAGATTATGAGGTCAAGCGTTATAGAATACACCGGAGGCCTGATCTCCCAGCAGATTAAATCTCTTTGGCGTCATGTGATCTATTCACTGGGTTAGATTAACAAGGTAGGCGGTAGATGCAAGCTCTCTCGCAAATTCTACTGAACCACGATCGCTGTTTTGCCTGCGGATCTAAAAATTCCCGTGGTCTCAGGGTAAATTTTATGAGTGAAGACGGCTTAACCACAGGGCATTTTACAGTTCATGAAGGCCTGGAATCTCTGGGAGGTATTACCCACGGAGGAATCCTGTCTGTACTGATGGATGCGGCTATGGCCCGCTGGTTGTTTGATCGTGGTATAGTGGCTTTTACAGCGACCCTGAATATTCCCTTCAGGATGGCAGTTTCTCCTGGTCAGAGGCTGTTAGCCCGGATTATTCATAAATTAGTAAGATGTTATGTTTCCCCGGGGCGTGGGTTTCATGAATAATAAGGGTTAGTAGTAGCAAGGCGGAAAAGCGAGCGTGGCAGGCGCCATTACATGGAAAGCAAGCTGTTTAACGAAAAGAATCATGAAGTAGCCAATTCCGAAGCGGTTTTTTATCAATCAACAATTTAACCAGGCTTACAGAAAAACTACTGAATAAATAAAGCAAAAACAAAATATAAGGTCGGTTAACTGTCGCCGGCACAAAATGCAGACTCTATGAAGGTAATGAGGAGCCTCAAGCTCAGGTGGGATCAAGTGGACGTGAGTGATAAAAAATATTAAGAAAACGTGGTTCTTTGATTGTAAAACAGTAATCGAAACAAGTCGAAGGGGCTAGGATATGAATAGGAGCGGAGCTCAAAGTTTTGGTCGTGGCCGGGGTATGGGAGGAGGTCGCAGTATTAGACGAGGCAGAGGTATAATAGGCGGTATGATGAGTGTGCCGCAGGCTACCCAGTCTCCACCAATCTCTGGGATCGCACAACAACCATTTATCAATACAACTCCTGGAGAAGAACTCCCAACCCTCAAGGCCCAGGCCAGGGATTTAGAAAAACAGCTTCAGGCTATAAATGCGCGCATCAGGGAGTTGGAAGAGGCCGGAAGGGATTTTGCCAGGATCGCCTTTGTGGATTCGGATAGGTGCACCGCATGCGGTGTCTGTGTAGAAGTTTGTCCCAATGGCGCTATTAGCATTGGGGAAATCGCCTGTATTGATCAAAGAAAGTGCATAGGGTGCGGACTCTGCATTGCTGAGTGCCCCCAGAGAGCTCTTTCGTTGAGAAAAGCCTGAAAACACAAAAGCTATTTGTACCAACGGGAAATGTCTTTGGGATTCGCAATCGCAATGGTTGGTGTGTTTGTAATTGCCGCTCTAATGGCTATGACCGGCAGAGGAGGTGGTAATTTTTACGTACCTTTGCTGGTAGCCGGAGGTGCTCAGATGCATCAAGCGGCGACCACCGGTCAATGCATTCTGTTTTTAACGGCTGTGGCAGCTATACTGGTATTTCAAAAAAATAGGATAATAGACTGGAAGCTTGCAATGGTAATAGACCCACCAACGGATATAATGGCCTTGATAGGTGGATATTACGCCCATAAATTCTCAGGAGATATGCTCAAGCTTATCTTTGCCGGGCTTCTGGTACTTGCTGGCTTTCTTATGCTTCGAACTGTAAAGGAGCAATCTATTTCCTGCCGTAGAAGATTCGGTTTTTGGCGGCGAAGGTTCGGAAAGTACGAATACGTGGTGAATCTCTGGCTGGCATTACCGATCACTGCAGCAACAGGCCTGGTTGCCGGAATGGTAGGCATTTCCGGCGGCTCTTTCAAGGTTCCTCTGATGGTTCTGGCCTGCGGTGTTCCCATGCGAATAGCTGTGGGTACATCATCGGCAATGGTTGCAGCTACAGCCCTCATGGGTTTTATAGGTCATTCGGTGGCCGGTGATTTTAATACATCTTGGGCAATTCCGATGAGTGCTGCGGCGGTGTTTGGCGGTCTCGTGGGCAGCACTTTTTCGTTGAATACCGAGCCGAAGAATCTGAAGAAGATATTTGCCTACACAACTCTCGCTGCAGCTGTTTTCATGATCCTGAACTCATGTCTTTCAGCTGGAGATTGAATGTAAATAATAAAAGTTCGATTTCAGCAGAAAATAAAAATATTGCCAAAGGATTTAGTTGATGAGAGAAGATCTGACTCTATATTGTGCTTCATGCGGAAATAAAGATTGCCGTAATGGTAAGGACTGCTTCGGCAGGGCTGATCGAGACAAAGAGATATACACGGATGAACGTATCAGCTGGCTGCATAGGGCGGCATCTGCTATCGAAGCCCGTCATTACTGCAAAGAGACCCGGCTGCGGGAGGTGCTTCTGCTCGCCAGGGAGCTGGGCTGCCGTAAGATAGGGCTGGCCTTTTGTGTCGGGCTGGAATCTGAGGCCAAAATTATCGCCGACATTCTCTCGCAGGAATTCGAGGTTGTCTCCGTTTGTTGCAAAGTCTGCGGAATTTCTAAAAGCGATTTCAACCTAGAGCAAATCTCTTCTGAGGAAAGTAATGAGGTGATGTGTAACCCGGCAGGGCAAGCTGAACTTCTGAATGAATCAGGAACTGATATAAATATCCTTTGCGGGCTGTGTGCCGGCCATGATGCTGTTTTCAGCATGAGGTCAAAAGCTCCTGTTACGACGCTGATTGTCAAGGATCGCGTTTTGGCGCATAACCCTGCCGCTGCAGTGTACAGTCAATACATCCGGAGAAGAATGTTTAAAGATGATGAACATCTCCAAAAAGAAAAAACTTAGATTGCTAAAAGAATTAAAGCGTAGACCGCTGACCCTGTGGCTTTATCCAGATTCTATTTTACGGGAAAAGGCCAACCCTGTACAAATATTCAATACCGTGCTGAAGGATTTCGCCAACGATATGCTGTTTTTCATGAAGCAGCACGAGGGAATAGGGCTGGCAGCCCCACAGGTAGGGATACTGCAACGTATTGTTGTTGCAGATATCGGCGAATCTCCGATTTGTCTGGTGAACCCTGAAATAGTCACCGGATCAGGCACGGAGAACATGATCGAGGGTTGTTTGAGCCTGCCGGGTTACGAGGTTGATGTAAATCGAAATACGTGGATAGAAATTCGAGGTAAAAACCTCGATGGGAAAAGAGTTGTCAACAAGGTGGAAGGTCTGATGGCTCGTGTCCTGCAGCATGAAGTTGATCATTTGAACGGGATTCTGATTTGTGATTATGGAGAGTTATTATCAGAACACGAGGGGTTCCAACTGTTGGATAAAGAGAGTGAACGCGATGTTTAAAATCATTGGGAAAGAACTCAAGGCCCATGCTCCGTTCACTGCGGTTGGAGCTCTAACCGGGATAATAATCATGGGAATCATTGTATATGCTCAGGTCCCTCGTTCTTTGTCAACAGCGCTGTTTTGGGGATTTCACCCATTCCACGTCGTTCTAAGCGCCTTGGTTACCGCCGGCATGTACAGGCTCCACGGCGATGGTGTACTTTGGAGAAGCATCCTGATCGGTTATTTCGGCTCCATAGGAATCGCCACACTGAGCGACTCCATCATCCCTTATCTGGGCGAATGCCTGCTGGGCTTACCTAACAGGGGCCTCCACCTCGGCTTTATAGAGAAATGGTGGCTGGTAAATCCCATGGCGGCTGCTGGAATTGCCATAGCTTGTTTCTGGCCCAAAACCAAGTTTCCGCACGCTGGCCACGTTCTTCTGAGCACCTGGGCTTCGCTGTTTCACATGACTATGGCCTTGGGATGGAACTATGACTTGCTTACAGTGAGTCTCATAGCTGTTTTCCTGTTCCTTGCCGTGTGGATTCCCTGTTGCACAAGTGATATCGTATTCCCACTCCTTTTTTCGAAGGATTAGAAGGTGAAAAAGTATTTCAAACAACACCAAACAGGAGAATTTCTATGCCGATTTTCGAATATCAATGTAAAAAATGCGGCCATGTGACTTCTTTTCTGGAAAAGGCGGGAACCAAAGGAATCCATGAGTGCGATAATTGCGGCTCCACTGAAACTGAGAAGATTTTTTCGAGTTTTTCCGCAGGCCGTGCCTCATCATCCTCAACAGACAGTTTGAGTTGCCCTACAGGGACCTGCGATCTGTCCTAAAGCCGGGCACTGATAAATCTTTTGCCGGGGCTATCGCAGAAGGCTAGCAGGAGAGGTAGCCAGGCCTGGAAACACAAAACGATGAGAAATTGTATTTGCCATCTCAGGCCGAAAGAGGGGAATATATTCTTCAGGTTCTTCCTTTTGTGCGGTATTGAGAGTTTTACCGGCTGCTCCTATCTGGTGATATGAGTTCTTCAGCTTTGTCGGGATAAACCTGAATGAGATTTCCTTTCCACTGGAGGGGGAATATGCCGCATAGCTCGCTACCGGATAATTTTTATGACAATATTACTCCTCGCCTTCACCGGCGGATCGGTCGCGAGTTGCGTCTGGCCGGTCGTGTGCTCGACTTGGGTTGCGGTTCGTGCGAGCTTGTACACTTTCTGGCCGAAAGCTACCACATCCATGTCACTGGCGTGGATATCTCATCTGACAGCTTCCCTGAGCCGTTTTCCTCCCCCGGGGAGGAGCGGAGACGCTGCATTCGTAAAGATGCAGAACACCTGGATTTCATGGCGAATGAGAGCTTAGATGCCGTGGTAACCAAAATGGCCTTGCACGAAATGGAACACCCGGAAGCGATCCTGCGGGAGAGCTACCGCATCCTGCGGCCGGGAGGCGAGATATTGATCGTTGACTTTCCACAGGATTCGCTGGCTCAGAAGATCTGGGATGAGAACTATTACAGCCCCGGAGAAATCGGGAAACTGCTGGCCGAAGCACAATTTTACGATATCCGAGTCCGCCTGATAGAGCAGGGGCAGATAATCTGGGCGCGGGGCTTTCGACCACCGGCAAGGTGAAAGTTAAGCCTATTTTCGAACAGGGAACAGATCGTCTCTTAGTCGGATAAAAGGTTACAACCGAGGCGGTGGCCGAGCACATTGAACTTTTTGCATTGGCTATCCGCTGGCGACTTTCGGCTTTTGATCCGGCGGAGTTCAGCTACTTTGCCTAACCCTGGCAGACCTTCTTGCCAGCGAAAAATGCCATCGTGGAGGCCGTGAGGAAAGCGTTTGGTTTGAGACTAGCAGCATTCATTCGAGAGACTCTTTTCAAAACCGGAATCGGGATCAAGCTATGATTTTTGTTACGGAATAAAAGTAACTATGTTGCAAATTAGAGGTCTACGCTCAAAGGAAAAGGCACATACTTAGATCTCGGCTTAAGGGAAGGTAACAGAGAGGCATGATTGATAAGATGTTTAAAACACCGGCGAGCACGTTTGATTTTTCAAGTTTGGCAAAAAATTATGATCGCTGGTATGACACCTTGGTGGGAAAGAGGTATGACCGTGAGGAAAAATCAGCCGTCCTCCAGTTTCTTCCACTGGCAAAACCGGGCGATCGGCTCCTGGAGGTGGGATGTGGTACCGGACATTGGAGCCGATTTTTCTCATCGAAAGGGTATGAGGTAGTCGGTGTGGACATCTCCCCTGAAATGATCGAGGCTGCCTGTTTGCACAATTCGCCAAATTGCAGCTTCGAAATCGCCGATGTATACCGGCTGCCTTTCGATAACGCCTCGTTTGAGGTTGTCGCTTCGATGGCGATGCTGGAGTTCGTCTCAAAGGCAGAAGCTGCTGTTGAAGAAATGTTACGCTGCACAAAACCTGATGGCAGCGTCATCATCGGCACGCTCAACAAGCTGGCCCCCATTAACCGCGAGCGTGTGGTCAATAATAAAGAACCCTATGCTTCGGCCCATTTGTTTTCCCCGGACGAGCTGCGTCATCTACTGGCTTCGTTCGGACCGGTCCGGATCCGCGTCTCTGTTAATGAATCGAAGCATAGGCAGGTGAAGCCGCTGAAAGATGTTTGGGATAAGTTCGCGTTACCATGGAAACAGTCCACCGGCGCCTTTATCGTTGCGGAGGTGCGTCCATGAAGATTCAAGCAGAAATGAGTTTATATCCGTTGCGTACGCTGACACTCGCAGAGCTGATTGAATGTTTTGTTAGGCATCTTCGCCAAAGTAATCTTGAAGTTGAGATGGGAACAATGAGCTCACGTATCAGTGGCGAGTGCAAAGATATATTTCATGCATTAGGCAGTGCTTTCGAAGATGTCGCCCAGGAAGGCGAGATGGTCCTTACAGTCAAGGTTTCCAACGCTTGTCCATTGAGTGAAAAAGAGGACAAAAACTCTCACAAGGCAAATTTTCCAGTTGAAAAGGGACTCAAATGAGCATGAAACAGCAGCCCCAGCAACAAACTCAAGCGGAACGGCAACTAGAGGAACAGATCCTCCAGGGCCGCATGCGGGACATTCGCCTCAAACTTCTGGTTCTTTCCGGCAAAGGCGGTGTTGGCAAAAGCACGGTTGCCGCAAACCTGGCGGTAGCTTTGGCAATGGAAGGGAAAAAGGTCGGGCTTCTGGATGTTGATGTCCACGGGCCAAGCATTCCGAAGTTAATGGGGATAGAAAAAAGTCGGCTTGGCGGCGTAGGACAAGTGATATTTCCAGTTGAGACAAGCGACAAACTGAAGGTCATGTCGATCGGGTTTCTGCTTCCCGAAGCTGCCGATGCGGTTATTTGGCGAGGTCCACTAAAATTCAATGCAATCCGCCAGTTCTTGAAAGACGTCGCCTGGGGTCGATTGGACTACCTTGTAATTGACTCTCCACCCGGGACAGGGGACGAGCCTTTGTCTGTAGCCCAGCTCGTTGGTTCGCCGGCCGGTGCAGTTATCGTCACTACGCCACAGGATGTGGCTATTGCCGACGTACGGCGGTGTGTTTCCTTTTGCAACAAACTTTCGCTTCCGGTTGTCGGGATTGTGGAAAATATGAGCGGATTCGTCTGTCCGAAGTGTGGTGAGCGGATTGATCTTTTCAAATCCGGCGGAGGAGAGGCCCTGGCTGTGGAGATGAAGGTTCCGTTTTTGGGACGAATCCCCATTGATCCCCAAATTGTAACTTCGGGAGATGCCGGAATACCCTTTGTTGATAAAAATACTCATTCAGCGGCGGCACAGGCCTTTTCAAGTGTCGTGCAAAAAATTCTTGGTGTTGATAATCAGCATGACAGTACAGTCGAAAAATAGAATAAACGTAAGGAGGATCGTCGTATGAAAATCGCCGTTCCCTTAGTAGCAGGACGTTTGAGTATGCATTTCGGTCACTGTGAGGAATTCGTAATTCTGGAAGTCGATGAACGAACCAGGGAAGTTTTAAACAAATCAGTGCATCAGGCGCCGTCTCATGAGCCGGGAGCGCTTCCTAGCTGGTTGCACGAGTTGGGCGCCAATGTGATCATCGCCAGCGGCATGGGCCAGCGCGCTCAGCAGCTATTTGTACAGAGCGGTATCACCGTTATCTTCGGCGCCTCGGCTGAGGCCCCTGAACAGCTCGTTTCAGCATACTTGAATGGGACATTGCAAACAGAAGGCAACATTTGTGACCACTAATTTTATACGTATCACGACACTGGTTAAAAATACCGCCCGCGGCCGCAGGATACTGGCAAAACGTGGTCTGGCGGCAATGATTAAGCTGCGGTCAGCCTTTCCGGGAAAGTGTTTACGCTGCACGGCAGACCTTCATCTAATTCACAGGCAGACGCTCGAGGACTACGGCAAATATGACGGGACGTTTCTTTTAAGCTGATAGTGATCGGTTCGATCACAGTAAAGAAATCCTGTTCAGGAGTGGTGAATAAATGACTAAACTGGTAGAGACTGATATTTCCAAAGCGATTTTAAACGCGTATCACGAAAAACTATCGGAAAGAATAGTAAGCGACGTTCTTATCATTGGTGCCGGTCCATCAGGATTGACGAGTGCATTCTACCTCGCTCAGAAAGGTCTGAAGGTAACCTTGTTGGAAAAGCGGCTTTCCCCTGGTGGTGGCATCTGGGGTGGGGGTATGGCAATGAATGAAGCGGTTGTCCAGGACGACGTTTTGCCTTTGCTGGATGAAATCGGAATCAGACATGTAACCAGACAGGGAAACCTGCATACCGTAGATACAATCGAGTTAGCCGCTGGTCTCTGTTTAAATGCTGTTAAGTCCGGAGCCTTGTTATT
>Ga0209636_10005687_pt1 | contig 12733 bp, 9 predicted proteins | sample DeeMarSWOR152_54_FD_187464 | JGI IMG/M metagenome (GOLD analysis project Ga0209636, IMG submission 187464) | Marine sediment microbial communities from White Oak River estuary, North Carolina - WOR-1-52-54 (SPAdes) (version 2) | ecosystem: Environmental > Aquatic > Marine > Intertidal zone >...
GGGATTGAGGGTTTTTTGGTTTTAACTCAGCTCACTTTACACTATCTTTAAAAAGTGCTATTCCCACCTCATCTTATAGACGACTAATTCCTTGTAGCCACTCTCTTTTTCTCTGATGCAATAGAAACGGTGATTTTTTGCCTTTGCTCTATCCAAAGCAATTCCAGGATAAATCCATCTCCCGTATCCTGCCATACTCTTTCTTGTGATGAAAATACCATCAGAATTAAAAATATCATGGATGTATTCATTCTGTTTATCGCCTTTTTCATAGGTCTTGACATAAAGGCGTCCCTCATCATCCAGGAAGAAGTAATGGAAGGGAGGCATTTTATCTGGGAAGACAAGCCTATCTTTCCAACGCCCAATATTGACGAGCCAGTTTTCCTTAAATTCTTGAGGAACATAAGCAGGAGTATATTCTTTCCTGACCTTTGTTACTAAATTTCCTTCTGAATCATATATTAAAATTTCGTATCCTCTATTTTCATGTCCTACATATATCTTCCCATCTGAGACTTTACATATAAAAACACGAGGTGTGCCCTTTTTCTTCTGTACGACTGAAATAATTGGTCCATAATCACACCTATCAAGTTCTTTTAATTTTTCAAATCTTGAATTGTATAACTGGAGTATGTCATAGCGGTGCATTGTTGACGGATCAAAATACTCTCCATATTTAAGATAATTACTATTTTCCAACGGATAAAAAACAAAATTTCTTTCTGAACCAAGGCGAGTTTCTTTTGTTAAAGTTCCTTTCCTATCGAAGATAAAAAAGCGAGGACTGTTATAGTCTTGAATCGGTATTTCATCTTTGCTAGTAATATTCATATATCTAGGGAATTGAATCTCACCCGGACCTTGTCCCCTTTTCCCAAATGTGTTTACAAAATTTCCCTTTTTGTCAAACTTGTATACCAAATTTTCATCGTTTTCTCGTTCCTGGAAAAAATAAACATTCCCCTCAGAATCAATATCAAAATCTTTTATGTCAGTTACTCCCACCTCTAAAATTTCATCTTTCTCCGTATCAATAGTTAATTCTTCTTCAAGATGAAGAATATTTGGCTCTCCTTTAATCTTATATGGCTCCAAATGATTGAGAACAACTTCTACTCCGTCTTCCACTATTTTTTCGACTTTATCTTGCCTGGGATTGCAGTAAAACAGCAGAGATAAAATGACCATAAGAAGAATGACTTTTTTCATACTGGTCTCCTCATCCGAAGCGTCTTACTTGTCCCCCACCCCACGGCCTCACCGTGTCATTGCGAGTGCAGCGTGGCAATTCCATAAGATAAAATTGTCATTACGAGAGCAGCGCGGCAATCTAATCATATTTTTTACTATGAGATTGCTTCGCTTTGCTCGCAATGACATATAATCTTGTCCTTGTCATATAATCCTGTTCTTGAAATATAATCCTGACAATGACGTATGATTCTGACAATGATATATAATCTCATCATTGTCAGGTAATTCCGTCACTTTGAGACAAACTCAATTTATTACTTCTTTTTCGTTTATTTTTCTATTTTTCCTGTCTTTTTATTGTTGCTCCTTTCCAAGCCCAATCGTCATCCTTTTCCATGACAAGTGAAATAATCCGCCAGGTTCCATTCCCTCCATCGTCCTTTAAATTGGAACCTACGCTGTATATCATGATTCCTGATTCTTGTTTCTTATAAATGAGGGGATGTCCGGTGAATGGATCAACAGGTATCTTTTCTAATATCTCCGGAGCCAGTTCAGCCAGGTCTTCTGGGAAGTCTCCGTGCGTGTTCTTGTAAATCTTACAAGCCATTCCAACTCGGGCAGTCTCAAACATAGCCTCAAGTGTCGCCCTCTTGAACAAGACAGGGATAGCATTGGGGAGGAACAAACGTGACATTATGTAGTACCAAGGCGTTGAATTTATCCTTTCTTCAAGTTCAATGGAATCTCTCGAGGAATAATAAGGCATTTCTGCAGCCTTGAGCATCAAATCATAGTTCTCCATGAGCCAGATGATCTCACTTTTATAAACAGGCCGGAACACCCAATAATAGAGTTTTCCACCCTGGAAAAAATCTTTTTCGTATTCTCCATTCAAGAAGAGAAGAGCACTTTCTAATCCAAAGATTCTTTCTGATTTAAAACTCCATGCCAGCCCTTCTTGCCAGGGCGAAGAATCCCACTCCCTAAGGATTTTTGTAAGCAAATTTGTCTCTATCTTTCTTTCTGAGACGATTTTGTTTAAACATACAGCGACTTGTTTCATACATGCTGTGGCAACCAGATAATTAATCAAAAATGGCTCCTGGAGGTACATTTTTAGTAAACGCCTTGTGGCCATGCATTGCTCTATGGCTTCCTCAACGTTTCCATCATCAGCTTTAATAACCGCATCAACTCCTAGAAGTCGAGTCCCTTGTATCATGCTAACAGCCGTCTCAGTCCTGAGGTTATATCCGGGAGTCCCCCATTGCTCCTCATACTTAAAGCAGGGCTTGGCAGAAGCTTCCAGAATCAGATTTAATGCATCTCGGTTCCTAGCTATCAAATCACGAAGTCGTTCCTTTTTCTCTTTGCTCAATGGTCTGTCTTCAAAAAAATCTCCGATAACTTGAGCTAAAAATGTTCTGTCTTCCCGATCGATGGAAAGTATGGCCTCTGCCATTTTCCAGTTCTGGGCCGCATTATCCCTGGGATTACATTCCGGCTCGATTTCTTTTAAGGTTAAAGGAATCCCCTCCGACTTCATCTGAACCAGGAATCTTTCCAATTTCTTTCCGTTTGTATAGTTGAATACAGCCCGTATGGTCAGTCCTAAAGCGATAAAAGCCACCAAGGAAATCCCAACCCATGATAAAATTTTTTTAAGTCTATTTCTCATTGGTTTGCTCCTTGAGTATTTCAATGATCCTCTGATAGCTTGCGAGTTTAGCTGACTTATTTTTAGTTCTGTAATGCTGAATCAACCATTGATTGAGGCTTTTGTCACATTCAATTGTAAAAAGCTCTGTGGCAATTTCTTGCAAGTCTTTCTCTAGTGTTAACTCAGAGGCTAGGAAGTAATCCATAATGGCTGAAAAGTGTTCGTTTTCGCTATTTGTAATCATTATGTCAGAGAAAAGAGCCAATGCCACTAACACACAGCATATGGAAAATACCATCACGAGAACGGGTGTCATGACTTGGGATTTTCTCTGATTCTGGAGCGCAGTCGAAAGGAGTTTTTCTCTGAGGTCCGCAGGCAGTGGTTTTGGAGAAAGTCTTTCTAATAATTTTTGGGCCTTGTCTGTATTTTTCATCTCAGCCCTCCAATAACTGGCGTAGTTTTTGCATCCCGTAGCGAAACCGGCTTGCTGCTGTATTGATTGAAACACCACAGACAGTTGCTATTTCCCTGAGGGTCAACTCCTCAAAGAATCTCAGAATGATGACTTCTCGCTGGTCTTCAGGGATAAGAGCCAAAGCTTCAGCGATTTGATTCATAACCTCATTTTCAATCCCCGTGAGGTTATCCTGGATGATTTTTGCACGCTCTTCTACTGAGTGATATCTCTCAGGATTTCTCTTTCTGTTTTTCAAGAAGCGAATAGCCTCATTTCTAGCTATTTTAAATATATAGGCGGAAGGATTCCGAATAAGTCGAAGTCGCACCTTGTATCGAATAAGCCGAAAACACACTTCCTGCAGAACATCTTCCGCATCCAAGGGAGAACTTAACTTGATTGTCAGGTAATTAAACAATTTATCACCTATACTATCGAGAATCTTTTCTAAATTCATGTTGATGTTTAATCAGAGCTGCCACCATTCTAACATACAGTAAAAATTGGGAGTTCCTCTTCACTTATATAGACCTGAAAGTCCATTAGTTTTGTTTAATTTGATATGAGTTTTTTCTAGAATGGAATGAAAAGTCGATTCTCTAATATTTCCAACTGACCTTGTATCTCTTGACAGTCTGAAATCCATCCTCATCCTCTTCTATTGTGTAGAGCTTTCTCTTTTTCCAGGATAGGGATTTCATCTTAAGAGGAATCTTCGCAATATATCTCCCTTCAGGGTCAAAAATATCATAATAAAATTTATTTTCATCTATTTGTCTCTCATAAGTTTGGACAAAAATTCTGCCTTCTTCATCCACAGAAAAATCTTGAAAGGCAGGAAAGTATATTGGAAGCTCGCTGCTTCGAGGAAGCTTCCTCTTTTTCTTTTCCTCCTCGCTTATTTCAATCGGAACATAATCTTTTAACACTTTTCGGATAGTCTTTCCTTCCGAATCAAGAATTTGGAATTCATAGGACTCTCTGAATCCACATATTATTAAATCAGACGGCAGGAACTTTGATGCCATCCAGGGTTGTAATGGTGCTTCAGTACTCCGGAACTTGTCTTTTGCTATTGTCTTGATGAATGCCAGGTCAGAAGTGTATACTTTAAGCTCTGTAGCAGAACGAAGCGTAGCAGAGTCAAAATCAATTGTCCTGACCAAATAATTTCCCATAGAATTAACTTTAATTCTAAAGGCCTGTATTCCCTTGAGAAGAACTGTTCGGAGATAATTTCCATCCAGAGAAAAGAAAGTCAATCGGAATGTATATCTGTCATGAACCATCAATTCATTCTCTGGCGTAATCTGGATGTTTGTAATTTGCTGAAACTCACCAGGTCCTTGTCCTTCTCTGCCAATCATTCTTAGAAAACCTCCATTTTTGTCAAATTTACTAATATGATTTTCCTTCATATCGACGACATAGATATTTTCCTTATCATCTACCTCAATATCCCAAATCAAGGAAAACATATATTCCTCTCTTCCCTCTGCTTCTCCGATGGATAACTCCTCTTCCAAATTAAAAACATCCTCCCCATACATCGGTTCTTTCGGATTTTTAACGACTGTGATTCCATTTTCTTGTTCAACCATCCCTTTCCATTCAGTCTTCTGTTGGCTGCAACTGACAAGCATGATTAAAGCAGAAAGTAATATTGCGATTGAAAAGATTTTGGTTTTGTTCCCCATCTTGTCTCTTTATTCAGGATTTCATAGGTTTTTAAAGTCTCTCTAAGAACCTCTTGTTTAACAATCTCGAGTGCTTTTTCAACCCGTAAAAGTCAGGGCAAAATATTATTTTTCAAAAATGTCGGGAAGGTTTTTTATGGTGTATTCAGTGTAAACCAAAAACTCATCTTCTTGTGCCTCTGCGGTGGCGAATCCAAAACCATAAAATTTTACATCATCCAGTGAAACTCCTTCCGGAGGTTCCATTATATACACAAATCTTCCCTCTGGGTCGAACACATCCACTTCATAAGTCTGGACGCCCGTTACCCTGTAAACAGCTATGTATTCATTAGGTAAAATTTTAATTTCTTTTATAGCAACCAATAAGTCCGGATAAACGGATAACGCCCACTTCCCAAATTCATCATTTTTGGCCCAATAGAGAATCTTTTTTTTATCTTCCATACTCACTCTCACATGTTTATAGGGTTTCTCGATTACATACAGGATTTCTCCCTTGAGATTCTTTACATATATTTTGTATTCTGAATTCAGTCCGACATAGAGCTTTTGGCTTTTCTGATCATAGGCAGTTCTAATGTCAGGGATCCCCCAAGAGTCCGTAAATCCCCCTCCTCCTCTATCCTTTCTTTGAATCCACCCTGCGTTTCTTTCTTTGTAGAAATCGACTTCAGTACTCTCCTTTTCTCTTTCTTGAGATAGATTGACCAAAGTCACTCTTGACACCAATCCCTCTTCGTCCCGGTCTCTTTCCATTATGAAAAAAGTGTTTTCATCCACGAAAAAAGAAGGGCGGTATCCTATTTTCCGCTCATTCAGAAATTGACCATTTTTATCGTACTTCGCCATCTTCAGGGCTCCGCTCGCCCAAATCTGGTCATTCATGAAATACACCCAAAACAGCTGAAAATCAGGGAACTCACCGGGTCCCTGGCCTTTTCGAACCAGGCTCCCTAGGTACTCTCCGTCATGACTGAACCTCTGGGCCTCTGTCTTATTCGAATTGAACAGAATCACTTCACCGTCTGTATCCCGGACATGATAAAATCCTCCGAGGTCCACTTCCTCATGTAGATAGGGATTGATTTCCCGAGTTTTTTCTACATCCAACAGGACTGTCCCTTTTAGTGGCTTTTCGGGATTCATGATATGGGTCACGCCATCGACCATAATCTTTTCTACTTTTCCCTCCTTAGGTCCACAGTAGACAAACAGAAAAATTACTAAAATAAGATAAATTAGCTTTTTCATTTTAATCCCTTTTTATTTTCAATCACTTTAATGATAATTTTTCAGTCATCCAGATAAAGCCGCTGCCGGGTGAGCTGAGTATCTGCTGGATCCGGGCGCTCTTCGATGAGTTCATCCTCAAGAGCCGTATGGAATGAAACAACTACCCAAACCCCTTTAGCAGCGACAGCTTGATGCCATGTGTAAGGTGGTATGGATATCCATCTGCTTTCTATCCCCTTTCCTAAATCACTAACAAGAAGATTTGAGCCCCATTTTTCGCCAGTCATGACTTGGAGATCTCCCGAGCCTCTATAAGACATCATGTACTGATGGCTGTTTGGATGCCTTTCTGCTCCAGATTCTGCCTGGGCGCGAACAACGAATACCCAGCTTGAACGAATCCTGTTGGGCAAACCTTTGCCATAGGTATCCAAAGGTACAGGCTCCCAGGCCAATAGAGCTTCAGAGTCTTTTTTTTGTTTCTGTTCAACTCGCGGTACGAGAGAATCGATCACCGCTCTCACTGATTTTCGCCTGACGATCTCATCAAGAATCCGGAGAATCTTTTGCGAACTTTTTTTCAATGAAATCCCCGCCATTAAGCAAAAACTAAGCTTAGTTTAAAATTTAGAGACACAGCTGTCAATTCACACGTTCCTGGTTTTCCGATGTACATGAAGAAAAAAGTGAGCTTGAATGATGGTAGACTTATTTATTCAGCACTTAAAACAAAATGTATGTTTATTATTCCAGCACGACCGCGATTTCTTTTTACAATCCTGTCATCAAATATTTTGTGCTTTTCTCTTCTTTCCCATTTCTTCGAAGACCGAGTAGACAACAGGAACGATAACCAGCGTGATGAGTGTTGAGCTGAGCAGGCCCCCGATAACAGCCCTGGCCATTGGGGCCTGAGCCTCCCCACCCTCTGAGAGTCCAAGGGCCAAGGGAAGCAAGGCAAAGATTGTGGTGGTGGCTGTCATCAATATCGGGCGAAGCCTCCGTCGGCCGGCCTCCTCGATAGCTTCTCGAATCGGCATTTTATCCCGGCGGCGAAGGAGGTTGGTGTAGTCCACCAGCAGTATGGCGTTATTGACGACGATTCCCCCAAGCATAATACAGCCAATGTAGGATTGGACATTGAAGGTGGTATTGGTGAGAAACAGAATCAGGATTACACCTATGGCCGCCAGAGGAATGGAGAACATCACGACAAAAGGATCACGGAGCGATTCATAAAGGGAGGCCATAACCATGTAGACGAGCATTAAAGCCAGGATGAGGCCGACAAACAGTTCCTTAAAGGCTTTCTGTTGCTCTTCGTAATCGCCGCTAAAGACAACGCTGAAATCCCTGGGCACGGGAAGGAAGCGGATCTTTTCGCGAATATCTGAAATAACCGAACCCATATCTCGTCCGCTTATGTTGGCAGAGACTGTGATGATGCGTTCCTGGTCCTTGCGTTGGACCTGGACAGGGCCTGTTCTTGGCCGGACACTGACCACATTCCTCAGCATGACGGGCTGTCCGTCGCTGTTGGTGAGAGTCAGATCCAGGAGGTCCTCCAGGGTCATCTTCTCGGCATCTTTGACCTTTACTCGAATCCAGAATTCATCCCCAGCCTCTCGATAATTGCTGGCCCGGGTTCCGGTGAGGAATGTTTGGAGAGTATATGCAATTTGAGAAACCGTAAGCTTCATATCGGCGGCTTTTAACCTGTCGATGACGATAATCTCCTCAGGATTGCCGATCTCGCGGCTTATCCGAGCATCGGTAACGCCTGCCACTTCCTCAGTTAACGACGCGACCTGTTTGGCAAGGGCATCGGAAATTTCCAGATCATACCCTCTTATTTCGATCTGGACCCGGTCTCCGCCGCTCGTACCCATCCTCAGGAGAAAGAATCCCTGTCCTGACCTGATACGCGTTATTAATCCGGGAATGTCTGCAAGCTTCCGGCGAAGGGCGGTTGATATTTCTTCGCTGGACCTTGACCGCTGAGATTGGGGCACAAGAGAAATTCTCATTTCACCGACATGTGAGCCGGATCCGCGGAAGCTTGACCCTCCCATGCTTTCTACCATGCTTTCAATCTCAGGGACCTCTTTCTTTACGACTGCCGCAATTGTTTCAAATTTTTCTTCCATAATTCCGAGCCTGGTCCCGATTTCCATCTCTCCACTAACTCGCACCTCCCCTTCATCGGCTGCCGGCATAAACTCGCTGCCCACAAGCTTGATGAGAAAAAGGCTTCCCGTGAAAAGCAAAAAGACCATTCCCAGTACAGGAAGGCGGTGATTCAGGGCATAATGGAGCAGTTCTTTGTATCTGTTCTCCAGGTTAATAAAGAACTGTCCGGATATATTGTACAACTTCAATCCAAATGATTGCTGGGATGAATTAGCTAGTTTTGTGACACGGAGAACCTTACTGGAAAGCATGGGTACTAGAGTGAGGGCAACGATTAAGGAGCACAAAAGCGCAAAAGCGATGACATAGGAAAGCTGCCTGAACATGATTCCGGACATGCCTCTGAGGAAAATCAAGGGAAGAAAAACAGCAAGAGTAGTTAAGGTGCTGGCAATAATGGCAGAGGTGACTTCCCCGGAGCCGTTGATGGAAGCCTGGATTGGTTTCTCTCCTGACTCCTGCAGCCTGTATATGTTTTCCAGAACGACAATAGCGTTATCGACCAGCATCCCGATTCCAAGGGCAAGACCTCCAAGCGTCATGATATTCAAAGTGAATCCGCCAAAGTAGATCAAGGCAAACGTCGCAATGATCGAGATCGGGATGGCCGTGGCGATAACGGTCGTGCTTCGAAAGCTGCGCAGAAAAAACAACAGGACCAAGACAGCCAGCAATCCCCCGTAGAGTGCGGCTTTTCCGACATTTGAAATCGAGCTCTGGATGTACTTGGATGAATCTATGATCGGCACGAGGGTTATTTGAGGAATGTCTTGCTGAATGCGCTCTATCTCCTCCAAGACAGATTTAGCGATCTCTACTGTGTTTTTCCCTGATTGTTTGCTTATTGAGAGTCGAATTCCTTGCTTTCCGTTAACCCGGACTATCCGCCTTATTTTTTGCCATGAATCCTCGACTGTGGCTATCTCTTTGACTTGAATCGGAACACCGTCCCTGATGGCAACCACAGTGTTGCGAATTTCATCAAGGTTCGTGTACACACCTGGAGTGCGGATGAGCACCTCATAGTTCCCTCGTTCTATCGTACCGGCAGGCACATCCACATTTTCGGACCTGATCTTATTGAGGATCAGGTCTAAAGGCAGCCCGAGTGCTTTGATTTTATCCGGCTCAAGATTGACGTGGATTTCGCGTTCGCGGCCTCCCCAGATGTCTAGGGAAGCCACTCCCGGCACTCGCTCGATTCGATACTTAATCTGTTCATCAATGATGCGCCTTGTTAGGATGGGATCCAGGTCAGAAGATGCTCCCATTATGAGAATCGGGAAGCTTGCAGGGTCAAATTTACGCAGCCTTGGGCGCTCGATATCTTCCGGAAGAGAGCGAATTATACGGTCCAGCCGGTCTCGAATATCGTTAGAAGCCTCTTCCAGATCAGTTCCCCAGGCAAAAGAAACGCGCACATTGCTGCTGCCTTCAGCAGAGGTGGATGAGATTTCTTCTACACCGGGCACGGCAGCCAGGGCTTCTTCAATCGGTCGTGTGACTATCTCTTCCATTTCTTCGGGACTTGCATTGCCATAGGAGGTAGAAAGGCTGAGAGTGGGATAAGTGATATCGGGCATGAGGTCAATCGGGAGTCGGCTGAAAGAGATGAGGCCGAGAATAATCACGATCAAAAAAATCATGACCGTGAAGATCGGATGATATACCGAGAACTGTGATATCTTCATTTCTTTTCTCCTGGTTTCAGCGTGTTGCTATCTTTTGCATCCTCCAGAGAGGAAGGTTGGGGCAAGATGATAGGGGTTCCAGGGGCAAGAAGGTGCTGCCCCAGAGTCACCACAAAGCCAGAGAATGAGGGAGGATCAATGATTTCTGCCAGTTCACTGTTGGAAATGCCAACCTTAACAGGAACAAACTCGGCTATTTTGTTTTCCATGTCTGCTAAAAAGACTCCCTGCTTGTTGTCCCGTTTGACGACAGAACTCACCGGGACCACGGTTGCATCATCATTGGTTGCAAACTCAACCTGGACGTTAATGAACATGCCAGGTTTGAACAGTTCATCCGCGTTGGGAATCTCGATTTCGATCCTTGCCTCTCTTGAGGTTTCCTGGAGGAGAGGTGCGATGCGGACGATTTTTCCGGGTACAGCTTTACCGGGGATGGCATCCGAGCTGACAAATGCATTTTGCTCTTTTTTTATCCGGAAGTAGTCTTTATCGGTAATGTGGATTACAGCCAGCAATGGGTCGATCTCGAGGATCGAGAGGATTGGGGCATTGGCTGTGAGCATGGTTCCCTCATACACGAACCTCTCTCCAACAACTCTGGTAGGACTCCCCTCTTCCCATGTGGCTCTTATTTTTGTGTAGGAGAGACGAACCTTGGCTGCTTCTAGAGAGGCTTCTCTGTGTGATACCTGAGCCTGAGTTACTTTGTATCTGGATTCCTGTGATGTGAATGCGCCTTTTGCCGCATCAAGCTCAGAATCGGCAGATATACCTTTTTTGTGGAGCTCCTCAATCCTTTCCAATTCCCGCCTGGCTACATCCAGAGAACTCAGTGATTCTTCGAGGTTGGCTTGAGCCACCTGCAGGTCTGCCTCAGCCTGGCGGACCTGCTGGCTGTATTCCTCATCATCGAGTTCCGCGATCAACTGGTTGCGTGTGACTCTATCCCCGATATTGACCATGAGCTTTTCTAATCTCCCTGAGATTTTAGGGGCAATCATGTATTGAGATTTGGGAAACAGAGTTCCTGAGAAATTCCCATAATCCTGAATCCTGGCTTTTTTAACAGCTGTAATCTCGACAGCCACAGGCGCTGCCTGGTTCTGCGTGTCTGGCCCCTGGCTGGATTTAAAAGCTTTTTGATAGACCTGCCACCCGACCAGTCCTACAATGATGGCAGCAACAGATATCAGTATGACCTTTCCTTTTTTCACCTTTTACCTCCATAATCTTTTCTGCTCTAATAACGACTCATATGCTCTTTGTTTTTACCTGCATTAATCATTTGATTTTGGATGATCCATGGTAAATAACAGTCCTTACCTTAGCACTATATCAGAAAATTTTATGTTTTTAGTCTTAAAAGTTGTTCCCATAATCCTGTCCAAATTGGCCACTGAAAGAATATAATCGACTATTGCCTTCAGTTCAGCGCTTTGGGCATCCGTTGCATCTCTTTGATACTGAAGGAGGAAGAAGTTCGTGGATTTGCCGACTCTAAATTTCTCCTGCTCTGCTTCCAGCTTTTTTCCGGCCAGCTCCCGGGCCGCTGTGTAAGCCTGGACTCTTTGGTAATTGGTTTCGACAGCTCTTACGGCAGTAGTGATTTCCAAGAATACCTGCTGCTCCTGGTCTTTTAAATTCAAAAGAGCCTGTTCCAGGCTGATCTTTGCCTGTGCATACTCGGCTCTCGACAGTATGGTATTCAAAGGTACATTCAGAGTCAATCCGATTGACCAATTATCATAATTGAAGCGGAGAGCTTCATCCATCGCCTCGGTGGCTCCCCCAGGAATTGTTCCCACGACAATCCTGGTAAAGGGATCATCGTTTTGGTACAGAATTCGGGTTCCCGAAACACCAGGGGTCCAGTAGGAAGCCCGGAGGTTCAGCTCAGGGAGGAGCTGATTCCTTGCATATTTTGTTTCAAACTCCTTGGTTTTTATATCTGTTCTCACAACCTTGAGGTCTGGCCGGTTTTCCAGAGCCGTGGCCAGAGCCTCCTCTAGGGTTATTTCTCTTTTTTCTAAAGTGGGCATGTCGCTAGGTATAATTTCTATGAGCTCTCCATGTTCTGAGGCAGAAATATTGATAATTTTTTTCAGCCGGTCTCCGTTGTTCTTGACTGCTGCTTCGGCCGCCAGAATGTCAGCCTCCCGCGTGGCCACTTCAGATTGGGCCGTATAGATTTCTATCGGAGGCATTGTTCCCACTTCGATTTTCCTCTGGTTTTCTTCCAGGAGGTCACGAGCTAATTGGAGGGACTGCCTTTGGACTTTCAAGTTCTCGATGCTGTACATTAAAATCCAATAGGCTGTTTCGACATTGAATATGGTATCCAGGAGAGTCTGTTGAAACTGGTTCTCGGAAATTTCCCTGCTGTTCTTAGCCACGATGATCTCTCTGCGGCTGACCTTAAACCCAAAATTTTTCAGAAGAGGTTGAGTGAGGTCAAAAGTTACTGTACTTCCATACCTGGGATTGATGGTCTGAAATCTCCTGTTGGTCTCATTCATGTATGTATTGAGAGAAATATTGAATACACCCCCAGTTGGAATGATCTGATTCAAAGATACTGCGTAATCTCTGTAGG
>Ga0209636_10005688_pt1 | contig 12732 bp, 15 predicted proteins | sample DeeMarSWOR152_54_FD_187464 | JGI IMG/M metagenome (GOLD analysis project Ga0209636, IMG submission 187464) | Marine sediment microbial communities from White Oak River estuary, North Carolina - WOR-1-52-54 (SPAdes) (version 2) | ecosystem: Environmental > Aquatic > Marine > Intertidal zone >...
TGGCAAAAAGGTTGGTTTGGTTGCGGCTAGAAGTACTGGAAAACGGAAAAGAAGAAGATAAAAAATTCTGCTGAATTAAAGTAGAAATTTAAGCCCCAAACTCAAATCTGTTCACCGAATCTGAACTACGAACTACATATTTCTCGTTTCTCTTATTTAAGCGTTTCATACTAGAACCCTCTGAGTCAAAGCCGCCATGATCGCTATAAACCACATTAAGGCTATTAGTACAGAAGCTATAGCTTTTGTGTTATTGTCATGTGTGTGTTGCACCTTCTTTATAATCGGTTGTTCTGGAAGACTTTGCGGAATTTCTAGTTTGATAGGTTGCTTTTCTGTGGTGTATGGTTTGATCTGAAGGCGTCTTACATTACCTCTATTATAGTACAAGAACTCTCCATTCTTTAGGCTTCCAAGCTGTTCCGCATATTTTCCTATAATTTTTCTGAGGTAACCGACATCATTAGGCTCATTGGAATTGCCTAGAAACCTTTGAGTCATGTACCGCATAGCTGTTTTGTCAATAAGGCTACTGAATTGCGTTATTGCCATGAATCTGACTTTGAAATTCCTTCCTTGCGTCATCATTTTAACCGTATTCTGAAACCGTTTTGCGCGCATGCAACCTTCTGGAAAATAGGTATGTGCCTCTTCGAAGATTAGGAAATAATGCCTTCTTTTTTGCTCTGGAATCGTAGCTTGATACCGCATAAGCATTCTGCAAAAACGCTCTACAAGTTCTTGTTGCTGTCGGATCGTGAGGTGTGAAATATCGTAGATTATGCTGTGTTCTGGAATTTTGTCTATGAAAGAACTTGCTAACGTGTGATAATGCGCAATGCTAGATCGATTTAACCAGTCTTGGCTAGAATCAAAAACTAAGATTATCACATCATGTTTCATCAGCAAGCTTGCGGCGTGCATGCCTATGTCGGTTTTGCCCGTTCCTGTGGTTCCGCAGATGTACACGCCTGAGTTTAAGGCTTCTTGCAAGTCGAATGCTAAGGCTTCTTGAGGTTTCATTTCTCTTTTCTGTTTCTGCGATGTTATGCGCTCTAGCTCCTCTTCCAGTCTTTTTGTTTTTTGCCTTTCCTTATTGGCTTGCTCTTTTGCTCTCTCTAACTCTATGAGTTTCGAATGCTCCTCTTCCGTGACTAATCTGTAACCGTTTTGTGCCGCTTGTTCTTCCAGATATAATTCGAATGACGAATCGTTTCTCATTAAGCTGTTTTTAGCTTCACTCCAAAATCCCGATTCTTTCAATTCAGCGTCTTCAGCCGTTATCGAAGGTAAGTGTCCATTTGACTTTTGAAACATCTCTTGCGCTTTCGCTCTGATTTGTTGTTTTGTTGGTGTTGTCATTTCAGACACTAAGAAAGTCTCACATAGTCCCTTCCTTAAAAACCTTTCTTTTTTAGCCTTCGATAGCCAAAACAAGCCTAAAAAATGCTTATCCTTTATCCCAATGGTGCTTTTCTTCCATTCTATCAGAGAAAGACTTCTTAACCATGAATAAAAGAACTAATAGAATCTTGATAATCAGCACTATTTTGATGCTAACGGTACTGGAACATCTTGAACGAGAAGAGAGTGTTCAAGAATACGTGGTAACTCCTTTATCTGATTAGCTGTTAGACCGCCTTTCTTCGGCAACACTTGGCAAAGAGGATGATAGTAACAGAAAGTGCAGTTGGTGTTGGGTTTGGCTTCTGGCAAGGTTTTACAATTCAATATTCTTTTCACGTTCTCCAACATCCCTTCGACATTATAGGATTCGAGTTTAACCACTCTCGGTATCAAATCGTTGTAAAGTATTACCCCACTTTTTATTGGTACGTCATTGTATCGTTCATCTCCTTCGATTAAAAAAGCATAAGCGTCTAATTGCAACTTATCTTTTAGACGTATTCCTCGTTCTCTAGGCGGATCTGAAGATTTGTTTTCTTGAATTATGTAACCTTCTTCTGTCTTTCTAAGCACATCAATTTTTCCACGGAGACAAATGTCTGCACCGACTATTTCCCTACGCAAGTAAATCTCTGTACCGATTAATTTTGCAGGCAAGTCAGCTTTAAGAGCCCTTGATAGAAGGTCTATCATTGAATGCAAAATGGAGTGAAATCTCCTACCAGACGAAAAGGATAATCCTTGGTCTTGTTTTATATGCGTTTTTCTACGTATCCAAAGTCGCCTAGGACAACTGTAGTAGTCTCTTAGGTCAGTTACGCTAACCGTAAGTCTCAATTTCCAACGTTCTGCATTATATTATGAAACATTTAGTTATAATTTATGAATTAAGAACTAAGATTTTGAATATGACTAAAAAAGAGGGAAATTTAGCTATTTCTCTAAGTTACCTTAACGCACGCGCAATCAGCTAATATCGCTGGACTGACAAGTTATCGTGAGATTTAATGTGAAACCCGAACCTATCGTTGACCATATTCCAAGTCTCCAGTTCTCGTACACAAAACTAGTATACCATTCTTGCCCTTGAGAATATACTTTGGTAGTTGTTGCATTAACCACAGCATAATTGAATCTCATGAAGTCTAAAGCCAAAGTCGTCAGTGACCCCTCCTCGTTGTTTGTTATGAGGTGTGTGTACGTTTCTAGCCAAGTGCCGTTGCCCAAGTCAGTATATTGAGGTTCAAGGGTCGTAACCGAAATGTTCACATTTTCAAGGAATTTCCAGTAGGTTATGTTAGCCACAAAAGGTTCTGAAACTTCTGCAAATCCAAATTCGATGTCGGTAAAGTTATAGGTCAATGGGAAAAATTCATACTCTATGTTTTTTGAAGTATTGATTGAGACATGAACATTGCCCAAGCTATTAGTAGAACTATCTGAAGAAATGGCTGTAATTGAAGGACGCTTAGTGCTCCCTGTTGTGATATTTGTTGGATTGGGAATACGAATAGTGCTAAGTAGTGGTAATTTTGCTGGGTAAATGGTATATTGGCTTTGAGCAAGTCTGTAGAATCTACATTCAGACCTAATTGTATTGGGGTCGATCCTCTCGCTGTAGATGAATAGATAGATTTCATCTGAAACATCATAATAGGAATGAGAGAATGATTCTCCTCCTTCATGATATGTTGGAATGAACAACCCAGTTGCTATATCCACAGGTACGATAGCTATTGTGATAAGCAACAAACCGAGAATTAGACTTGCTGGAAACTTGTTTCGAACTAGCTTTGTCTTTTGCTTCCATTCTTTAATCAACTGTTTTATCTCTCTTGCGGCATTTATTGTATATTCCGTATCTTCTGATTTCGCAAGATACTGTGCTATGGGAAAATATGATAGTACAATTGCGATCGAGGCAATTGCCAACGACCAAGCACAAATAACTAGAAAATCTAACCAAGTATTATGGAAGAAACCCCTTGTTGAGACGGGGTATAGAAAAATTGTTATGTTTACAATAAGTATCGCAAAAACAAAAACGACTAGTGATATAAGATAGGGAACTGAAATCTTTCGTGGAAGTTGCATTATTTTTTTCATAACGTCCTTTTCAAAAAGAGATTTCAAAATCCATATGATGATAAATGGTATGATTGGATATGCAAGTGTTTCAATATTTAACCAATCGTACAAGCCGAGACCTTTTCCTAAAGCCCAAAAAGCCCACAAACGAACAGGTAAGTAACATAGGACATATAACAAGCCGAATGTAACACCTATTGCTCTTTCTTCGAATGCCTTTATCGATGTTTCTTCGGGCAGAATTTCTTCAAGGTCTGATCTCCTCTCACGTTCTTCAAACATTTGATTTATCTCAGGTGCGGTTGCTCTATCTGTAGTGTCGCCCCTTCTAACATACATATCTCGTGTTCCCACAATTTCATGTGGTTTCAGTTAACTCTCAGAGACTTTTAAGAGAACAAACCATTTAGAATCAAGTTGTACAAGTTCAGCTTCAAATCTCACAGGTGGATAACATTTCCGTGATATAATTTGTTGCATTTGTTCGGAATTGAACGTCTCTCGTCTGATGCCAACAATTCGCCCTCCTTCCCTACGGTCTTCCTTGCCAAATACCATGTAACCGCCTCTTGTGTTAGCGAAGGCTGAGACATCTTTAGCAAATTCATTCTTGTCTTTGTCTGAAGAAAGTTCAATCTCACGTTTAAAATCGAGTGTAGTAGTTTCAGCAGTCTGTTTGAGTAAATCTTCAAGTAGTTTTTCTTTTTGTTCTTTTTGTCCTTTTTCTTTTGTCATAAGTGTCAAACATATGTAGAACATTTACCCTTAAATCATTAATGCAACTTCGAATGAAATGTTTTTTATAGACCACACCGCAATTATCCATGCATACAGAGTTTAGCAAAATGATATTCAGTTTTCTACTATTTCCCAATAACAACGGGATGTTTTTTCAGAAAGTCTACATGTTTCTATTAAGTATTGTTGAATATTTAGAATATGAAAATAACAGCATAATTCCCCAGATTCTTCAAAACATCGGGTTAGCACTCCTCAGTATTCTAATCCCATTGGCGATTGTAATTCTGACACAAGTTTATGAAAAAAAGGGATCGAAAACTAAAGATTTTTCAGTATTAGATTTACATGTGATATTAGACCATGTTTTCCAAATAAAACTGCTAGTTACCAAAACTATGATGATTTTCTTACCTTTGATTTTTTGGGATGCATCTTCTGGATATTTTCGACTTGGAGAAATTATTCTCTCATTATTTGGAATTAGCTTGTTAATAATTACTGTTCTTAATGTGTATAGGTGGATAAAAGGAAATGTTTTCGAATTTCGCTTTGAATACTTGAAGAAGGTGATAAATCCTAGCGACTTGGAAGTGGTCTGGCGATCAGTTTGGGAGAGCAAGATAGGGTTGTCTCGTGAAAAAGAATTCTTTGAGGTTTTTTCCAAAAAAATTGATGAAATGGTGAAAAAGTTTGCAAAATGATATTTCTACTGTAGCTAAACTCCTTACAGATTTTTCGAGTTTATCTGAAAAAAGGTCAATAATTTTTCTAGTCAATTTAGAGGAAGTATTTCCAAAAATCTTAGACTGGAAATTCATTGCTTGGAAACAAAACTGGCTGAATTGGAAGAATAAGGAAAAAAGGGAAGAGTGGCTTTCATGGGTTGAATTATCTCATAAATTTGATACCCTGATTACTAGGATTGGAGAGCGTTCATTTGAAAAGGAAAGACTTCAATTTATGTTTTCAGTAGCTTTTCTTAAACATTTTCAAACCCACGTCAATTTCAGGAAAGATGAATATGTAGTTGTTGAAGAAAGAAAGAAATATTATGTGACTGATCTTTTTAGATTATTCTACAATGTTCTGTTCAAGTTTGTTGAAACCGCAGAACCAACCGAAAAAAAATATTTCTGGAGCGTCTTCCCAAAGGAATGGAAAATAACAAAAAGAGATAATCTTGGCTTAGCTTGGCTTTCTTACAACAATTTTATGGTTTGGGTAAGTCCGAGAATTATCGATAACCCAGAGTCAGATCTAGTATTAAATGAAGTAACAGAGAACTTGTTTCCTAAAGTAGATATTCGAACATGGTCAAGAATTCTAATTTTTGTTCTTTCTCCATATGGAGAAAACAGGGTGAAATCGGTAATTGAGAGAAATTGGAGTTTCGGTTTTCGGATAAGAACCATCGTTTCGACAGGGAAGTATTCACCAAAAGAAGTTTATCAACAACTAACTGCTGAGGATAGACCCAAAATCGAAAGAGCATATGAATTAGCTCTTTCTCTTTACAAGTCAACATTTACTGAAAAAATGCTGAAAAAATACAAAACAGATGCTCGAAAATTAAAATATCCTTCTAACACTAGTGAAGGACGTAAGAAGAAAGAATTATTGAAGATTTTCGATGGATTATTACATAGTCTACAAAATACAAGTGCTCCTACCTAAGTCAAAGTTACTTGCTACATGCATTGAATGTGAGAAATGCGGAAAAGTTATAGCAGAACCAAAAGAACTAATAGAACTACGCACATGAAAACGTAGTGGCTATTTTTGAAGGGTTTAAGCTTATAGAAGCTTGTTCCATAAGTTTTTAATAGTCTAGATTGGGACATCATGTTTCATAAAAGGTGAGGAAAATTATGAGAAACAATAGTTACGTTACCATATTAGCTATCGTAGTTGCAACTATCGCTATTGCTCTAGTAGACAATTCAAGTTTAATACCATCGGTTAATGCCCAAGGTGCAGGTGATGCTTACTTCACTGGGGTTGAGTATAGCCTGAAGATTTATCAGTGGACTGAAGACAAGTGGAATTTCACAGTTTATAATGAAGATTGTTCAGTCGACATTTGGGATAGAGCTTGGTTCTTTTTCAAGTTTTACCTAGATGGCAGTCTTTGGTGGGATGAGTATCAAGAAACTGGCACTTGGCGACTTGATAAAGGTTCAAGTGCGACAAAGACGTATACAGTTTCCCTTGGAAGTGGACCAGCTATCAAAGATGTTAAGATTGAACTATACTGGGATTATGAAGGAACTCCCTACCTTCAAGACACCATTTCTTTTAGCGAGAAAATTGTCAAAGTATTCGTAGACGACTGGTCATCATCATCTCTAACTGTGGAGAAAGGAAAGACCACCGCTTCCACGCTAACAGTAAGTATCAAAAATGGCGGAAATGATGATATGTATGCTACAAAAATAGCTATTACAGATTCTGCCAGTTTGGAAATAACTCCCCAATTGCAAAACCTTGGAAACATAACGAGTGGAGGAGCAAAATCAACAAGCTTCTCTGTAACAGCCCCTTCTGCCGCAGCTTTGGGAGTTCACACAATGTCCTTTGAAATTAGCTACAATGATTTCAGAGAAGTCTTCCATACTGAAACGAAAACGGCTTCAATAGAGGTAGACAAACTTGGCACAAACATCGAAATAACTCTTCAGCCGTCCACCCTCAAAATAGGCAGTTCTACAACCATTACAGCAAAATTGACCGATGGGAACAATATTGCTCTAGCAAATGAAGAAATCAGTTTCTCAGTTGGAACGACATCAATTGGCTCATCCTTGACAGATTCTTCTGGCAAAGCCATTGAAACCTACACCGCAAATCTCAATGCAGGAACACATGTCATTCAGGCGTCTTATGGCGGAAACAGTGATTGTGCTCAGTGTAATGCCACAAGCAATCTCATGGTAAATCCTTTGGACGCAAATTTGACCATTGACATCCCGTCAGCAACACAAGGGAAAGAATGCACTTTAGTAGCAACCCTCAAAGATGAAGAGGGTAGCCCAATGCAGAACATCGATATTGATTTTTATATATGTGGTACTGACTGTATGGACTGGATTGGTACAGCAAAGACTGATTCAAATGGTGTAGCTTCTCTAAAATATACTCCTTCAACTACTGGGACCTTTCAAGTTAAGGCACTTTTCGCAGGAACGACGAACTACGCTGAGTCCAACAGTACACGTAGCGCTCTATACGTAGCCATGGATTACACTCTCTTCTACATTGGCGGTGGAATAACTGCTGTAGCCATCATTGGTATCGTGGGCTACATAATCTTTCGAAAAAAGAAAACACCATCATCACCGAAATAATCTTTCCTTTTCTGTTGTTGTATGCATACCATGTCTATGAGAATATTAAATGTGAGAAATGCGGAAATGTCATGGTGCGCGCAATAAAGAATGAAAAATAAGGTTAATTAAAAATAATATTTTTTTTAAACTATTGTTTTACATAGGAAATGTTAATAAAAAACGGTAACCTCACTTCTTATAGACATAGAATAGATGCCTACGCGCCAAGTAAAAAGACAATTAGGAACCATACCAACGTAACCCTCAAGGTGAAAACGAGAAATGCCCGAACAATTAGACTATATCTCAATTGAAAAGAAATACGTCAAACCCCTCAAAGAAGAAAATGAACCACACTATAGCGAATGTGAAAAAAGACTAATCGCATATTCTTTAGCGTGGGAAGGACACATTGCGATATATTACAACCAACCTTACTATCAGCCACGAATCGTCATAACCAACACAGAGCAGGACTTGTTACAAAACTTTCACAAAATCGCTAAACTGGGTAGAATAACACCGCCAAAACGCTTAGAACCTAACTGTAAACCACTATCCCAATGGCTCATAACATCGTATTGTGAAATTCTATTTTTCCTTCAAAAGGTCATCCCCCACGTTCCTTCAAGAAGAAAAAGGAAAGTTGGTACTCTAGTGTCAGAATTTTGCGAATCTAGAATCAGAAAACACAAGCAGAAATTTCCGCTTGATTATGATGAAAGAGAATTATGGATAGTCCAAGAGGTTCAAAGACTAAACAAAAGGGGCTTATAATTACATAACCACCGAAGGGTATATACAACAACTCTCTTAACAAGGTACGCTATCCTAAGACCACTGGTACTAGATGTGAACTACCACAGAATAAGTCTATAAAACATATAGGACACATACATAACCTAGCAAACCTTGTTGAAACTCCATTAAAACGTAGTGAAGAAGTAGCTAAAAAATGAAGTGGCAATTTACCCGTTTAGCAATGAGTGATACAACCCAAAAAACCCACCTTTTTACAAACGTTATTAAACCAGATTCTAAGGGTAGTATAAAGACTCAGAAAAATAAGGTTGGTAAAAACCCAGTATTATTGGGCAAACTGGGCAGGTTTGTTGGCTTGGAATAGCAATGGGGTTGAGTTACCAGATTTACCAGAAAAACCACCTTTTTCACTATAACTAATTTAAGTTTACAAAGAATGTATATATATACTATGTGAAGTAAAAATAGTTAGTACGAAACAGGTGGTTTTCGTGGTAAATACCAAAACAAAACGCTTCTATCCAAGTAGCCCATTCACCTTAACAATACAACAAATCGAATGGTTAAAAACAAAAGACAACGCTTCGCAAGTCCTAAGATGGCTTCTAGAACTCGCTATGACAAGCGAAAACTTCGAACACAGTTACGACATGCTTAAACTTATAGAAGAGAAGATCACAGTTTTAACAAGAGACATCGAAGGCTTCTACAGTACCCACGCATCTAAACATGAAATGGCTAAATTCCACAACCAACTTGAAGAACTAAAAGAGAAGCGCAAAAAATGGTTAGTGAAACTTCTTTAAGCCATTCGAAAACTTCATACAATCGGGCTTTTCCCTCAATGTCAAACCATGCATGCAAGCCAACCACACCCAACAGGTATAGTTTTCTATGTTGTGCCCTTGATTTTTCTTCCTTATGTTGTGCGCTCCGCTTAATTTCATAAATGATTGCCATGTGTTGTATGCACGCGCCTTCGCTTCGCGAAGAGATAGTCAGAGTCTAATCCTTCTTTGGTGAACGAAATTCAATCATCCAAGAGATAATCCCTAAGATTGTTAGCAAGACTACACCAATGTACGAAGTGTACTTCAACAAGGTCAGAGTTACAATTCCTTTTATTACATCTTCTGGGTATCCCCATATAGTTTCTTTAAAGAACTTGACATATAATGAGGAGAAGGTTACAATGGCGAAAAGAACGAAGACAAGAAGAAATGTCACTTTCACCAATTTACCCAGTTTTCTATCACGAAATGCCAAGCCACCAGTTAAAGCACTTGCTATTGACATAAAGACATTGATGGTTGATAGGTTGTTCACAACCTCCGAGGAAACATAATGCTTACTGATAATTACCTTTTGGCTGGATAGTTCACCACAAAATGCTTGAAAGGCAACATCACTGTATCCAGGCAGATATTGAAATGTGGTCTCTCCTTTTTCATCGATAGAAATGTGATAAGTTTGTCTAAAACCACCCGACTTCAACTTAACTACAACAGTGGAATTGGAGAAGGAAGGTCGAAGGTTCAAAGTACCAGAACTAGTATCGACTGCGTAAACAAAGATATTCCAGGATTGACCCACACTAGGGTAGCCCATAGGGGCCACTTCTAGCAATAAGAGTGGAACGACGCGTATGTGCATGCGCACGGAGAAAATGGCATTACTTGGATAGGGAGTAAGCAGAGAACCAGTGGTGAATCCAAGTAAGAAAGCCAAAAGTGATGCTATCAAGAAGTATAGCTTGATTCTATTTCTTACCAGTCTCAAAATCTACACACTCAGGTGGTTCTATGAGACGTGGATGTTAGCGTGCGATGGAAGTATCTTCCTATGAGATACCCGCCGATTGCACCACAAATCATGCCTATCAGACTCAAGTATATCAAAAACAGAACAGGTTTCTTGGAGACATAGGCTCCTTCAGAAATCCCTTGAAAATCTTCTAGAGCTAGAACGACTGCCAGCAAAGCACCCAAAAAAAAGCCTAGAAATACAAGCCCTATTGCGCTCAATGCGACCTCCTTTCGTATGCGTTTCCAGTCCATAGGTACATCAATAATAGTCTATCCTTTGGCGACTTTTAAGCTTACACATCCGCGCGCGAGTTGCTTAGATGAAAACTTTCTTATGATTCTGATGAGTAATAAGAAGTATGCAATCTGAAGTTCAATCTAGCACCGAGAAACACCTTATTTCAGTAATTATTCCGACATTGAATGAAGAATATTCAATTGAACAAGTTCTCAAGCTCATACCATATAACGAATTGCAAGTAGGGCATTTTAGAATTTTCAGAGACTGTTATATTTCGGGCAAGTACAGACGCGCATGCATCAATATGTATATGTAGTCAAGAATTTGTCTACTGAAGAGATTTGATCTGAATCTAACTTCTTGAACCAGACATCTTTGTAAGCGTACAACATCTGCAGGAACGAATCCTATTACATGGAATTTTTCTTCTTGTATGATTTCACCTGAAAGCGTGACTTGAAGTGATCGTCGGTTTGAATTATGCAAATACGTTATGCATGCATGCAAAAGGAGAAGGGGCGCGCGCATTTTTCACGCTAGCTTTTCCGACTTGGAGCTTTTTCTTCCAAAACAAAGAATGATAGGGGTCTATGGTAGATAACGTCTCTAAGGGTAAGAGACTATAAGGGGGGCTTGTTCGTGGGTTTTCGTGGGAAATCGTGACCTATGGGGGTCAAGTTGTTTAAAAGGAGCTTGGTTTAGGCTTCTTTTGTGTTGTTCGGTTTAATCGTTTTTTAATGGTTAGGAGCGAAGGGTTAGCTATGATCTAAGCTATGGTGTGCGCTCGCTTGTCGTTCCCTTTTGAACTGAAAACAAAGATTCTGAATTCTGCGAGATTCGGTCACAGAAAAAGAGGGAAGGGGCTACGGAAAAAGGTTTAGTCTTCTACCACGATTTTTCCAGACGGTAGAACACTAACAAAGTGGTAGCCTTTCGCTAAGTATTCTTCCAATGCTTCTTCTTCTATGACTTTTTGACAATCCGTTTCTTTTTCTTTAGGTTCAGTCTCTTTTTCCATCACTTTCAAAACGTGTTTCATAGGGAATCCTAAAAGTTGCGGTTCTTCCTCTATTTTGGCTACAAATAGGTCTCTTGTTGAAGATGGTAATCGTTGAAGGAAATGAACTAACATGTCTCTTTTTTCACTCTCTGATTTACCTCTCATTTGTGTTACCAACATAGCAAGCGCCATCTCAACCGACTCTTCACTTGCCACAACCTTTTCAATGGTTAGATGTTGTTTGGCTCTCGCATACAGCTTTTTCAGTTCTTCATCGCTATGTCTTGTGTAAACTCCGATCAATCCTGCACTATGTCCCATAATCGCTTCGCTTGCTCCTACTGGAACCCCTGCGCTATCTAAAACCGTCCTGAAGAACTTGCGAAAGCCGTGAGACATTTTAAACTCATGCCTCTTTTTCTTTTCCGTATGTAAGTAAGTGTTCATCATTCTTTGCATTAGTGAGTTTAAACCGTAGTATTTTATTGGTTTAGGCTTGCTTGCTCCATTAGGTTCTTTAGCGAAAACGTCACGTATTAGATAAGTTTCTTCATTGATCTGTTCTCCAAATTTTCTTCGTAGGTTAAGATAATCTTGTAACGCTTCGTAGGCTTCGGGTGTTATGAAAGTTGTGTATCCTTGAAAGGCTTTAGCGGCTTCGTTAGGTATTTTTAGCATTATTGGATTTGAGGTAGAAGGTTCACGCCATTCTTCTAAATGTTTTAGTTGTAGATACGGAATTGAACCTAACCTTATTCCGCTTGAAGTCATAAGCAACACTATCCAACGTTGTCTCAAGTCTCCAGTTTTGAGTAGAAGTTTGATCTCATCTTTTGTTATGCCTCTATCAGCATAAATTACTCTTGATATTGGAAGCTCCACACTTTTGACTTCTATCCTAACTTTGTTTGCTCTGAAAAACTTTTGAACTTGATAGTAAATTCTTCTTGTTGTTTTAGGAGCTAACCCCTCATTTACCATGTGATCCGTGAACTTTTGTAGGAGATCAACAACGTTTACTTTTCCTTTTTTGGCATCGCTCACGATCTGATCTGGTTCTGTTTCTGCAAATTTACAGAACTTGTCTAAGCTATCGAGGTAACCTTTGATATTGCGTTCTTTAGCCATTCTACGCTTTAAGCTTGTAAGCAAGTTATCTATTGCGCTAGATTTCATTTCACTATTCACTTTCTCACCCCCTCTTTTATTTATTTGTAGTTCAAAAATGGAGAACAGACTCTAACTTTGAATTCAATTTTTAAGTCTGACTAAAACATAGAAGTATGCGGTAAGGCTTAAATCTTGACTGGTTTAAACTAACTTCGTGGCGTAAGGACATGGCTTCAAGAAGATATGCTGCTT
>Ga0209636_10005689_pt1 | contig 12730 bp, 11 predicted proteins | sample DeeMarSWOR152_54_FD_187464 | JGI IMG/M metagenome (GOLD analysis project Ga0209636, IMG submission 187464) | Marine sediment microbial communities from White Oak River estuary, North Carolina - WOR-1-52-54 (SPAdes) (version 2) | ecosystem: Environmental > Aquatic > Marine > Intertidal zone >...
TTGGTATCAGGATCATCAGCGAGATATTCGAGAAAATCGCTTTCGTTGAGATCGCAGGCGTTACCGTAGCTAATGACCTTGCTGAAGCGAACACCACGCCAGGCTGCCTGTCTAACGAGACCTCCTGCATTCCCGCCACTTTGGCTGACAAATGCTACATGACCACTTTCCTGGGGGAAACCGACACCGAAGGAGAGGCGCGACTGAGGGCAGTAAATACCCATGCAGTTAGGGCCTATGATTCTAATCCCCTTTCTTCGAGAAGCTTCAACCAGTTGCACTTCCAGCCTTGCCCCTTCTTCCTCCCCCGTTTCGCTAAAGCCTGCGGTACAAAAATGTATGGCCCTTACCCCTTTGGTATCGCATTCTTCGACCAATCCGGTCGAGGCTTGAGCAGGTACCGTGCTGATCACATAATCGACTGTGCCGGGTATATCCCGGAGGCTTCTATAAACCTTATACCCTTGAATCTCACCGCCTTTAGGGTTTACCAGATAGATTGGCCTTTCAAATCCAATATCGGTAAGGGCGTCTAAAAAAACTCGGGTCCAATGTTCAGGATTGGCGGTCGTAATCCCGGCAAGGGCAATTGAGCGGGGGTGAAAAAGGGGATCCAGACTCTCAAAATGGGACATGCTCTACAATCCGCGCTCCTTTCAGAACTGAAGCCAAAACAGAATCAACAAAGAAAAAACAGGCCCATGGCAGCCTGATTCGGATTACTTCACATCCATTCGCATCTGCTTACAGGGACTGTCTCAAATCCTATTGTCCAGGCATGCTACCATGTTTCCTGCGGCAAAGCAAGCTGCAAGGAGAGAAATCGGGGACGTTATTGACTATGTTGAATAAATGTGATAAGAGGAGGGCAAATAGGTGATTACGAGGAGGCGGTATGCCGAGGCAGGCCAGGCTTGATGCGCCGGGGACGTTACATCATGTTATTGTCAGAGGGATAGAAAAGCGCAGGATTGTTGATGACAGAGCAGATCGAGACAATTTCGTCTCGCGCATGGGACAGATTGCCTCTGAGACCCAGGCGGTTATCTATGCCTGGGCAGTGATGACGAACCATGCCCACATTCTTTTACGGAGCGGACCCTATGGGCTTTCAAAGTGCATGCAGCGTTTTCTTATAGGTTATGCAGTGGCCTATAACCGTCGTCATCAGCGCTATGGTCATCTTTTCCAGAACCGTTATAAATCAATAGTGTGTGATGAAGATTCGTATTTTCCAGAGCTCGTGCGTTACATTCACCTGAATCCATTGAGGGCAAAGCTGGTAAAGAATCTTACTGAACTCGACAGGTATCGCTGGTGCGGCCATGGTGTATTAATGGGCAGAATCAAACATGAGTGGCAGGATCGGGATTATGTTTTGTCCTGGTTCGGCGGCAAGGAGCTGGAAGCCAAGAAAGCGTATCGTCAATATGTTAGGGAAGGTATTGCCCGGGGGCGACGTTGGGAGTTGGTTGGTGGTGGTTTAATCCGTTCTCTTGGAGGCTGGTCAGAGGTGTTGTCCTTGCGGAGAAATGGTAAGCGGGTGCTTACAGACGAGCGGATACTAGGTAGCGGGGATTTTGTGGAGGGAATTCTTGCGGAGGCCGATGAGAGGTTGAAATATCAGCTCAGAGGTAACAGGATCAGGGAAAACCTGCCGGGGTTCATCGACCAAGCATGTGAAAGAGAAGGCATTAATGCAAAGGAACTTCGAATGGGTAGTCGGCGCGGTCGTATCTCACAGGTCAGGCTGCAGATAGCCTACCAATTGGTAGACGATTATGGGATTCCATTGGCAGAAGTAGCCCGACAGCTGGGAGTTTCTACCTCTGCCATCTCCAAAGCAATTACAAGGAGAATGAAAGAATAAGTCAAGCTTGTCAATAACGTCCCCGGAACACTCGGAACACTAGCCTGCCTGGTTTCCACCCGGCCTTGGAAGGTACCGGGGATCGAAACGCTCAAAACCGAGCATTGGATTTACCGGACAACGAACTGGAAGATGTTCTATGACGCCTGTCCGAATGCACTGATAGCAGCGTGTGCAGTGCCTGATCTCTTCAGGTCTTCCCTCTTCGACCTTTCGCGCCCACAAAGGGTCTGCCAGAAGCGGCCGAGACAGGGCCACAAGATCGACGGCGCCCTTGTGGACGGCTTCGGCGCCTGTGCCCGGATCTTTGAAATTTGCGCACATGACCGGGATGGAAACCGCCCTGCGAATGGAAGAGGCATCCTCTGTTATGGCATTCTCCCCTTCGGGAAAGATCCGTGTGGCCGCACCATAACACCCGTGACTCACTGATAGGTAGTCAGCCCCGGCCTCTTGGATGGCCTTGGCCATTTCGAGGGCTTCCGGCAGATCGAGCCCGCCGGGGATCCATTCCCGGGCACTAAACCGGTAGCCAACGACGAAATCTTTCCCCAGGGCCTCTTTCACAGCCCGGATCAATTCTGTTGACAATCTCCAGCGCTTCTCCGGTGTGCCTCCAAAGTCGTCGTCGCGGTGGTTGAAGTAGGGGGAGGTGAACTGGCAAAGCAGATACCCATGAGCCCCGTGGAGTTCCACGCCGTCAAACCCGGCCTTTTTGGCCCGGATGGCCGCCCGGACCGTAAGGTCCACTAAGGCCTGAACTTCCTCCACGCTCAGGGGACGGGGCTGCTCCGGGGACACCGTCAAAAACCCTTCCATGGCCTTGGGCAGGCCTTCCTTTTGGATGAGGGCGGGGACGTCGGAAGGGCCCACAAGGGGTCTTTTGGGATGATGGTAGAGGGCCTGGGCCCCCTCACCCGGCACCAGTTGGATGATCGCTTTGGCTCCTCCCCAGTGAATCACCCTCGCCAGGTCCTGGAGGCCCGGGATGTTTCGATCCGAAGCCGCACCGAGTCCCAGCCCCGGGGAGAAGGCATAGCGTCCGGTCACCCCGGTGAGCTCGACGATAATCAGACCAACCCCCCCGGAAGCCCGGGCATAGTAGTAGCAGAGAATCTGATCGGTGACCATCCCTCTTTCTGCCCCCATTCCCACATGGGTAGGTGCCAGTACAATCCTGTTTTCCAGTTTCAGCTTTCCGATGGCCATCGGTGTGAAAAGGCTTTCATGTTGAGGCAGCATCATTCATTCTCCTCCGTTTCTGAAGTGGGCGATCCGGCGGCTCCTTGAAAGAGGGCGCCGGTGCGCCATAGGTTATAGATCATAGCCGATCCGATTTCCGGCCTTTACTCCTCCACCATGGCCACCGCCCGGATCCATCCTGCCGAGGCCTTGTGGGAGGTTCCTGTCCGGTTCGATTCCGGGGAAAAAGCCGACCGTGCTCTCGACCCCCTGTTTGTGGTCCATATATTCGATCTTGGGGATCATCTGAGGCGGATCAGAGGGCAGCCCGTCCTCGATGGCTCCATAGGCTGGACCATAGCTATTGGAAACCCAAGCACTTTTTATACCATATGAAGGCGGCAATCAATCACAATTCGTCTGTTCCGGCAACAAGTCCCCCGATTATTTTGCAATCCCGGGCCCCATGGACGTGCCCGGCATCGAAATCCGGGCTATTAGAAAGATGAGCGGTGAATATGGCTTCAGTGAGGTCCTGTTCAACGACGTCACGAAAAAACAAAGGGGGTCAAATCCCCGTTTGACTCTTGAGACTGATTTTGGTAGCAAAGGAGTATGTCCCGGCCACTGAGAATCGAGTATCCAGGCGCCTGGTATCACGTCATGAACCGGGGCACGGCTATGGTGCAAATGCGTATTACAGTATGTGTTTGTAAGTTTTTTTACAACCAACGTTCCCCTTTCATAGAATGCGCATGGCTTCCCTGGAAGATGTGTTGCTAAAGTTAACTGGTCGAGGCCTGAGAGAATGATCACCGCTTTTCCCATGCATATCTCGAAGCGTTTTTTAATGAGCTGGCAGCGGAATTTTATCGTGTACAAGAAGGTCTGGATGACAAATGCTCTACCAAACATGCTTCTACCCTTTTTCCTCGTGGTGTCCTTTGGTATGGGATTAAATGCCCTGGTGGGAAAGTTTCTCTACCATGGCATCGAAGTTTCATATGTCCACTTCGTTGCGCCTGCCATGATTTCTATTAATACCATGTTCAACGCCTTTTTCGAGAGCACCTATTCCTCGTTTGTGCGAATGAATCATCAAAAAACGTTTGACGCTATGATGGCAACTCCCCTCAACATGACGGAAATCGTCACGGGCGAGATAATCTGGGGTGCAACCAAAGCCCTCATCGCCACCGCGATCATGCAGGCAATCGTCACGCTATTCGGCCTCATTCAGTATCCGGAGGGGCTGCTGATTCTCCCTCTGGCATTCCTGGGAGGCATTGCCTTTAGTTCAATCGGCATGTTCTTTACCGGTACGGTGGCAACCATGGAGATGCTCAATCTGCCAGTCTGTTTGTTCATCACACCTATGTCTATGATTAGCGGGACCTTCTTCCCCCTTCAAAATATGTCCACGTGGGTCCAATGGCTTGCCGCCATCCTGCCCCTGACCCACCTTGTAAGGCTAACACGGGCTTTCAGCCTTGGCGTTATAGACACTGAGCTGCTATGGAGTGTTGCCTACCTGGTAGTGTTCTGTGTCATCTTTTTCCCCTTAGCCATCTATAAAATAGACCGCCGCTTAATGAGCTAAATCGGTGCTCTGCAAGGGCCTTGCCCCCTCTTCGCTATGGTGATGGAAGTTGAGCTGAATAAGTTTTTTCTCGTTCCGGACAGCTTCCCTCCTTGACTGCATTCCTTGCAGCGCAGGTTGGCATCAGCCTCTTCCCATATCTTCCTTTCAAAGAGAACCGATCGTTTTTCCGGGTCTCACCGCTTCACAAGCTCAACGCCATAGGGCTAGGTTTTATTCTTGACATGGAATCATAAATCTTGCCATATATCGGCTTAAAAAAAGGGTTCTTATCGATCATTCTTTGGGATCTGAGGTGATTGACATGACCAGATATAAAGTAACATATTTCAGTCTGTTATTAACTTTCACGATTGTAACAATTTAGCTCTTTGAAAACCAATCCTGGCCTTTGCTCGGGGCAGAATAGTTACCCTTGCTGAGATACATGCCCATTCACCAGTTAGTTTCAAAGAGCTAAAATGTTACTCACGATTGTATTCATGGCCCCGGCTTTCGCGGCCGATGATCAAAATTCGGGAGAATAGACAGAACCGGCTTTAATTAAGGAAAAATTACTATGACTGATTGGGGAAAACTTACTCGGGAGATGGAACGCTTGCTTAGGCTGAGGAGTTATCCAGTTGCCTATAAAAGATTAGAGAACGCGAAGGATCTTGAGAATATACGGAAGGTTCGGCGTTTAGATCGCTTCCTTGTCTTTTGCCAGCTGCCTGCTTTGGTGAGAGAACACGACCCTAAGTCAGCCCTGACTTTGGCTTACCCTGAAAGTGACTTTGCACGGGATTTGGGGGAAAAGAAAAAGAGAGGCTGATCCTAAATACTGAATATTGATGTTCTGATGGGCTTTTCAGCCTAACCGAGGCGTGGAACGTGCCACTTACGCAAAGATGGTAACGACGTCTGTACAAAAACAGCTTTAGACTCTCGCCTTTCTGATTATCCGTCTTGCCAAAGATACATTGTACCCCTTTTCTTCGAGGTCCTCTATGATGGGCTGAAGCCTTTCCTTATTCACCCTGCCTATCGTGGCCAGGGCCTTCAAGGCATACTGTCGTACCTGGGGTTTTTCATCGGCCAATAATCCCTCCAGTGCCTCTACAGCCTCGTATATCTCTGGCTTGAACCGGGCAAGTTTTCCTAAGGCGGAGGCGGCCAATCTACGCTCGTTACCGTTGCTGCTGGTGGTAAAACCTATCAGTTCAGGGATCACAGAAGGATCGCTGGAGTTCCCAAGGGCCACCACCCGTGAGATGCCCATCTTTTTCTCGGTATCACTGGGGCATATGCCGTGTCCCTGTGAGACCGCGATAGTTTGTACCTCGGGAGAGGCTGGCTGAGGTATAGAATCAAAGAATCTCTTCACATCCTCAATGCTATGCACAACATCCATCTCTGGCAAGGAAGAGACGATGGTTCTGCCGTATGAACTCGTGAGAAGTCGTGTATCGAGTATGGCAACTACACCATGCTCATCAATGCCTCTTATGAGTCTTCCAACGCCCTGCCTCAACAGCAGGATCGCAGATGGCAGGGCGAGGTCTGTGAACCACTGTTCTCCCAGCCTTCTACACCTTTCGTCATATACCGGGTCCCCCGGTGAACCAAAGGGCATCTTTACAATAACCACCAAACTTAACTTGTCCCCTTTGATATCGATTCCCTGCCAGAAGGTAGCGGTTGCCAGAAGAACAGGACTGGGCGTCTCCTTGAACCATTGGATGAGTCTTGGAGGCGGCATATCGCCCTGTAATTTGAAGGGGTTGTCTATCCTGATATTCTCTGACACAAAGCGGAGATGGTTGTAGGAGGTGAATAGCACCAGGGCCCTGCCCCTGGATGCATGGATAAGTCCCTCTATAATCTTCATGGACTCTCGTCGAAAGGTCTTGGTGTTTTCTATATCAGGGGCTGGCAGTTCTTTATCGATATACAGGAGGCCCTGCCTTCTGTAATCAAATGGTGAACCTATCACCCTTTCTCTAAAGTCCCTGATGCCGAGCCTATGCTTCAAAAAACTGAAATTCCCACTCACGGTAAGGGTAGCAGATGTCAGAACCAGGCTGCCATATCCGCTGACCAGATCACCAAAGGGCCTTCGGGATTCCACGAGGCTACTCTCAAGCTCCAGAGCCTCCCTGTCCCCTGTCATATAGTAGACCCTTTCCTCATCGCCCTGTTCGATGAAATCGTCTATATCCATGGCAAGCGATTTGACACGGGTAATGGTCGTTTCAACCCTGTCCTTTAATTCATCACCAGAAACCGATTCCTTATGGGCATTCAGTCTTGAGATTACTTTATCGAGGGCAAGCAGCCTTCTCAGGTTTTGCAAACCCTCTATTATGCTGTCAGGGATTGGATAGACTGCCCGAAATGGCATAGCTCCCCTTTTGAAGAAGGAATCCACAGGGCCCAAGAGATGGTCAACGGCGATCTTCAGGCCCCTCAGGCGATAGAGGAGCCATACCACCCTTGAATGTCTCAAGATACTGCCTAAGACATGGGAGATGACATCTTCAAGCTGGTGGGCCTCATCGATGATCAATTGTTCATGGAAGGGGAGAAGACCGAAATCCGAAAGGAGATCATAGATGAGGAGGTGGTGATTGACCACAAGGATATCCTTTTTGTTGAGGTGTCTGTAATGCCTGTAGTAGAAACAATCATCATAAAATGGACACATCCTCCCGCTACAATCCTCTGAATCACCACAGACCCTTGCCCAGAAATCAGGTATAAAAGGAAGTTCATCCCTATCCCCTGTCTTTGTCCTCGACACCCATTTACTGAACCTCTTATAGGGCTCTCCCAGTGCTGCAAACTCTCTCTCCCGCTTTAGACAGAGATAGTTGTTTTTTCCCTTGAGGATTGCAAAGGAAAACCTCTGAGACAGGACTTTGCGTAGAAAGACCAGGTCCTTGTTTGCAAGTTGGTCCTGAAGGGCTATGGTGGCTGTTGATACAATGGTCTTCTTCTCTGAGAGTATCGCAGGGATGAGGTAAGCAAAGGACTTGCCAACCCCTGTCCCTGCCTCCACCATGAGCCTCTTGCTATCCCTCAGGCAGGCAAAGACCTCACCCGCCATCTCTATCTGCTGGGGACGGTCCTCATAGCCAGGGAAACCCTTGTTCAATATATTGAAGGCGGATGCTAAATCGTCCAAAGAGTCCACCTCTTTATTCTTCAAATTTTAACTTGTAGGCAAAGGAGGCACGTATAGTAAGAAATTGAACCGTTATGCTTTCAGGAAACGGTGGAAAGGGCGTTGCCGATTGTATGGCGTTGAGGGCATGTATATCGAGGATTTCGTGCCCGGAGGAGTAAGCTATGTTGCAATCAATAAGGTTACCACCTCTATCCAGCCTGAAGACTATCAGAAGTCTGCCTTCAATCAAGTTCTGCCGGGCAGATAATGGATAAACCCAATGACTCCGTATCCGCTCCTTTATCACTGTTGTATATGGATGATAGGTAGAGTCTTCGGTATCCAGGGAGATCGTTGCCTCTTTGCTTTTCACGGGCGGTTCACTACGAATCTGGCTGGGAGCAGCATGTTTTTCTTTGCTGCTCTCCATAATCTCCTTGATGGGAGGGCGTATCAAATCTACCTTATAGGCCCTGGGCTTACTTCTGAACCCTCTCACAAGGGAGACACCCTGAAAGGCCACAATTGCACCTACATGGATTATGATTGATACGAGAAACGTGGTAAGGATAATCCGGTTTCTCTTTACCTCTGAATAATCTCTATTCATGTTGATTTATCCTGTCTGGCCCTTTGACCCACAGCTCTTCATTCTTTTTAAACCACCAATCGCTGCTACCTGTCTTGATGATTTCGTCAGCCAGTTTTTTCGCAGAATCGGTAATGAGGCGCTTAACCGCGTATCTCAGCCATTCGGCAGCAGATTTGTTACCCAGATCCAGTTGTCTCTTTAGCTCCAAGATAAAATCGAGCTGGTCAGCATCCTGAGATAATCTTGCCTCGGGGGTTTCTCTGGAGTTAAATTCATCGATTAAGGATACAATTTCCTGGCCAAAGGGGAGCTTTTGGGCAAGATCTCGAACCGCCTTATCCTCATTCACCGTAACGTATCTCCTGTTTACATAGTTGTGGTCGCCCGTTCTGGTCTCATGAAAATCGTGGAAAAGGCTCATCAGGAGAACCTTTTGCATGTCTGCTTTCGGCTCATGTTTTGCGAGCAGGTAGGCTATGACAGCAACCCTGAAGGTGTGTTCAGCCACTGATTCACTGCCAGAGCCCAAGAATTGGTAACCAGACCTCGGGATGCTCTTTAATATGCCTACCTCAAAAAGAAAATGTACCATATCTCTCATGAGAATTGCTCTCCCTATGTTAGTGGTCAGTTGTCCGCAGCGAAACAGAATAGCCCTGGACCCTAATGTATCCTTGTCAGCTCTATTTCCCCCCAGGTTGCCATTGTTTTGCCTATGACTACCACGCCACCGTTGATATCTTTGAATCCTCTCATTGACTCAACGACACTTTTGAGCTTGGATCTCTTGGTGATTCTGTTTCCAAGTGCTGTGGCTGCGGCGTCGGCGATTGAGGCAGATTGGGCAACAATACAGACCGCATCAGCGGTACCGAGACTGAGGGAATGTCCTACAGTAGCTGAGGAGGTGCAGATACCTGTCGGCATCTCCTCAGGATGTATGATGAGACCGAGTTTGTCGCTTAACCGGGAGCTTCCGGCAAAGATGGAAACGGTAACAGGCCTTTTGGTTTTAACAAAGATATCTCCACCATTTTCAACAATGACTTCTTCGGTATGTTCTAGAAGATCACTACCGACAAACTGTGCGATAGCACCTGCTACTGCTGCCATTGGACCTACACCAAACATCCTGGCAGCTGAAATCATCTCCCTTATTATCTCCGGCGCAAAAGGATCTTCAGGGAAGGGAAGAAGGGTTGACAAGAAATCCGATTTTGACCTTATATAGTCTTCCAGTTGCCTCCGGTAGTGATATACTCTTTCCTTGGTCTGTTGAGTAAGATCCCTGGAGGAGCTGACCAGTAAATCAGTTTCCTTGATCAGAACCCTGAATGAGATCAGGTCCCTGGGGTGGACCCGCTTTCTGTATGGATGGTCCTCAGAATCAGACAAAACCTATTCCTCTTTTTCCTACTCAAGCTGGTAGTTGGGTGCCTCTTTGGTGATAATCACATCATGCACATGTCCTTCCCTGAGGCCTGCGGCTGTGATCCTTAAGAACTGTGCATTGGCCTGGAGCTCCTTTATGTTGCGGGCCCCAACATAACCCATACCTGCCTTGAGGCCCCCAATGAGTTGGTAGATAGTATCTGCCAGGGGGCCCCGATACGGGACCCTTCCAACGATGCCCTCTGGCACCAGTTTTGATTCTTCCTTTACCGTTTCCTGAAAATAGCGATCCTTGCTCCCCTCTCTCATGGCCTCTATAGAACCCATAGCTCTATATGTCTTATATGTTCTTCCTTGGAAGAGCTCGGTCTCTCCCGGGCTCTCCTCTGTACCGGCAAGGAGGGAGCCGATCATAATTGATGATGCACCGCCAGCCAGGGCCTTGGTAATATCGCCAGAAAATCTTATACCGCCATCTGCAATAATTGGGATATTTGCCTTTGCAGCCTCTTGAGCACACTCCATAATGGCTGTCATTTGTGGTACACCAACACCTGCAATCACCCTTGTCGTGCATATTGATCCTGGCCCTATACCAACCTTTATTGCATCAACACCGGCTTCAATAAGGGCCCTGGTACCCTCGGGGGTAGCCACATTGCCGGCTGCCAACTCTAATTCCGGGAAGTTCCTTTTCATCTCCTTCACCGCCTCTATTACACCTTCAGAGTGTCCATGGGCAGTATCGATAACTATGACATCTACATTTGCTGCTATGAGCCTTTCAACCCTCTCCTCTCTGTCCGGTCCAACGCCAACTGCCGCACCAACCCGTAGTCTACCAAAATCATCCTTGCATGAATGAGGGTATTTTCTTATCTTTTCAATATCCTTTATCGTTATGAGTCCCTTTAACTTTCCGGCATCGTCAACAACTAATAATTTCTCAATCCTTCTTTCATGCAAGATCGCCTTTGATTCCTCCAGGGTTGTCCCGACAGGTACCGTGGCCAGGCTGTCCTTGGTCATCACATCTCCAACCTTCCTATCCAGATTGGTTTCAAACCGTAAGTCCCTGTTGGTTATGATCCCCACGAGATTACCCTTTTTCACAACAGGGACCCCGGATATGCTGTACTTTTTCATAATGTTTAGAACCTCAAAGATCTTCTGCTCCGGGTCAATGGTAATAGGATCGATTATCATGCCGCTTTCCGATTTCTTGACCTTCTCAACCTGCAAGGCCTGCCTTTCTACGGTCATGTTCTTGTGTATGAATCCCAGACCACCCTGCCTGGCCAATGCTATAGCCGCTTCTGATTCGGTGACCGTATCCATTGCTGCACTGACAATGGGTATATTAAGGGAAATGCTCCTAGAAAGCTCTGTCTTAACGTCTACATCTTTGGGCACGACACTGGATTCCCTCGGCACCAAGAGGAGATCACTAAAGGTCAGCCCTTCCTTTATCGATTGATCATTCATTCTTTTCTCCTTTCATGTAAGAACATAGGGGCTTCGCCCCAATTGGAATGTTGGAATACTGGAGTGATGGAATGATGGGTTTTGAAAGAATGGCCTCCGGCTCGGAGAGCCTACGCCTCGGAGAGGATAATGGATTATTGATGTTTCTTTCTTGAATATCAAAGTATTGAATGAAATAATTCCTTTAAGAATCAATATTCCAATCTTCCATCATTCCATTAATCCCTGCCTGCCGCAGGCAGGCATGTGCGATGCAAAATCTCAGGCCTCCATAAATCCCTCTAAATTCAATTAGTTGTAGAATTTCCGAGACGCTTAATTAAGATGCCCTCTAATAAATCAGAATAACTGGCTATTATCTCATCTTTCTCAAAATAATCCATAATTTTCATTACCACTAGACTACCAGCCAAGATAATATCTTCTCTTCCGATTTCAAGGCCTTTGAGATTCAGCCTTTCCGCTCCTGTCATCCCCTTCATTTTTTCAAAGAGAAGCCCCACATCCTTCCTTCCAATTTTGAGCCCGCTTATTTCTGTCTCATTGAAATCGTCTTCTGCTATACCATGTATCATTGCAGCCAGGGTGACTGTAGTTCCTCCTGTACCGATAATGGAAAACTGTCCTTTCCCTCTCTCTTTCAGGTGATCAAGCCTTGCTTTGAATGTATCCTCAATATGTCTGATAAGGTGATCTATCTCCGCATCCTTTGGGGGATCGGCAATGAGATAATCTTCTGTCAAAATAACCGCCCCGAGCTCTATTGAAATGGATTTCCGTTCCCCGTTACTGACCCAGACAAATTCCGTGCTCCCACCACCGAGATCAAAAATCACCAAGGGCTCTCCCCTGTGATTCAATGGAGACAAAACGCCTCTGAAAGTCAGGTCAGCTTCCTCCTGGCCGGAGACAATCTTTACGGTATGACCTAACGTTTCAGCGATCAAGGCAATAAACTCATTCCTGTTGACTGCCTCTCTAACCACTCCCGTTGCTACTACAATAGGACAGGAGACACCACATTGGCTGGCAATGCCAAAAAAATCCTTGAGCGCAGCTAGGCTCCTGACCATTGCCCCTGACTTAATCGTGCCAATCTCTTTCCTGTTGAAGTCCTCCCCCAGTCTTGTGATGACCCTCCTTCTAAGAACTGGCCTCAAGGGACTATCTGAGTTACCTTTTTCAGCAATCAACATCCTTATAGAATTGCTTCCGATCTCTATGGATGCAAGAGGGTCCATGATCTTTATTACTCAAATCAAATTACTGCCGCCAGGGGTGGTGGCCTGTTTTTGTTCGTCTTGGAAGATAACCTGTTTTAAGTGCCTAAAGTTTCAGATGGCTTCGTAAAAAGTCGCGGGTGCTGTCATTGCGACGCGCAGCGCAGGCGCTTGCGCCGCGTGGCGTAGCGAAGCAATCTCATTGGCTGTAACTGCTTGAAATCAGGAGATTGCTTCGTCG
>Ga0209636_10005690_pt1 | contig 12730 bp, 8 predicted proteins | sample DeeMarSWOR152_54_FD_187464 | JGI IMG/M metagenome (GOLD analysis project Ga0209636, IMG submission 187464) | Marine sediment microbial communities from White Oak River estuary, North Carolina - WOR-1-52-54 (SPAdes) (version 2) | ecosystem: Environmental > Aquatic > Marine > Intertidal zone >...
GTTGGCGTAAATTATGGTCCGCGGCCCGACGACGGTCCCCGGGTTCGTTACGGAGTTACATCCTATCTCGACGTCGTCGCCGAGGATGGCGCCGAACTTGTCGAGGCCGGTGTCGATTACGCGGCCGCCGACGACCAACTTTATCTTTTTATCGGCCGCCACCTTCCAGTTGGAGAGCTTGACGCCGGCTCCCAGGTTGGCGCGCAGGCCCAGGACGCTGTCGCCGACGTAGTTAAAGTGCGGCGCGTGGGCCCCCTCCAACATAAGCGCGTTCTTGACCTCGCTCGAGTTGCCGACGACGCAGCGGTCCGCGACGACGGCGTTGCCGCGGACGTACGCGCCCGCCCTAATCTCGCAGTCGGCGCCGATGACCGTAGGGCCTCTTACGACGGCGCCCGGCTCCACCACCGTGCCCGGGCCTATGTCGACGTCGTCGCCCAATATATAAGCCCCCGACATAACCTCGCCGTCGCGAACGCCGCGTAAAAGCGCGCGCGCCAGGGCTTCGAGCTCTTTGAGGATATCCCAAGGCCACTCGAGCCGGGCGAGGAATTCGCCGTAGGCCGTGGCGTCGAGGTCGAAAAGCGCCGCCGTCTTTATCTCTTCGCTCATCCGGTCCCGCCTTTGGCTTTTAACTCTGCGTGGCCTTCAGGACTTCGATCAACGCCGCCGTCAACTTGGCCGGGTCGTGGCGCAGGACGGTCTTCGTCTCCACGTCGCCCGCGCCGGCCTCTTGCCTTATGGATTGCTCCTCGACCTCGGCGATTACGTCCGCGGTGTGGATAATGCACCCCTCGACGACCAACAGCTCGCGGCCGCCGCCGAAGGACACCGCCGACACCTCGTCCGACTCCTCGGGGTCGAACAATATCTGCGTCGCGCCTTCCTGCTCGTACATCGCGAGCACCGCGGGCGAGACCTCGCGGTCGTTGACCAACACGTAGTCGACGGGGAAGCCGCCGTACTTCTTAATTTCGCGAATGTGGTCCGAGAGAGAGTAGCCGTCGGTCTTCCCCGGCTGCGTCATAACGTTGGCGATGTATATGGTCCGACAGTTGGCCTGCTTGATGCTCTCGGATATGCCCTTCACGAGCAGGTTGGGGATGATGGAGGTGTACAGGCCGCCCGGCCCCAAAATCACGACGTCCGCGTCCTGTATGGCCTCGACCGCGCCCGGCATAGGCTCGCAGGCGACTTCCTCGGGCGGGCCGTCGCCGTTCTCGCGTCGCGCGAGGTAAACGCGGTTTATGCGGCCGCCGTTGCGGTTCAACTCGTCCTCGCCCACCAACACGCGGCCGCCTTCGATCTCGGCGCACAGCCGCACGCGCTCCAGCGTCGCCGGCAATATGGTCCCCTCGGCGCGGAGGACGCGGCTCGCGTCCTTGATGGCGTTCAGGTAATCGCCGTCGTTCATCTGGATGAGGGCGGTGAGGAAGAGGTTGCCGAACGATTGGCCGCCGAAGGCGCCGCCCCCCACGAACTTGTGTAGGAAGAGCTTCGACAGCAGCACCTCCTCGTCGGCCAGCGCCGCGAGGCAGGCGCGGATGTCGCCCGGCGGCAGGATGCCGAACTCGTCTATCAATTTGCCGGTGGCGCCGGCGTCGTCGGAGACGGTGACTATCGCCGTAAAGCTCGAGAGGTCGAGGGGGGCCTCCTCGTCCTCGTCGTGCCGCCGCACGTAACCTTTGATGCCCCGCAGCAGCGTAGCTAAACCCGTGCCGCCGCCGACGGCCACGAGTCGGAGTTTACTAAGCGATAACGCCATCTATCTTCACCTCTTCGGGCGGCGCCGCTTACTCGACGGTCACGCTCTTGGCGAGGTTGCGCGGTTGGTCCACGTCCCGCTCGAGCGCCGTCGCCGCCTCGTACGCGATGAGTTGCGCCGGGACCGCGGCCAGCACCGGCGTAAACAATTCCGGCACGGCCGGCAGCGTGATTACGCCCTCCACCAGGTCCTCCAGGCCGTACCCGCCTTCGCGGACGACGGCGAACGTGCGGGCGCCCCGGGCGCGCACCTCGTGGATGTTCGATATCATTTTATCCCATACGCTCTCTTGGGTCATAAACGAGACGACCGGCGTGCCCTCGGATATGAGGGCGATGGTTCCGTGCTTGAGCTCTCCCGCCGGATACGCCTCGGCGTGGACGTACGATATCTCCTTGAGCTTGAGAGCGGCCTCGCGCGCGAGCGGCTCGTCGACGTTGCGCCCCAGGAAATAGCAGTCGCGCCCGGCGGCGATGAGCCGGCCCCACGCCTTCGCCGTGGGCGCCGTAACCTCCAACGTTTGCTCGAGGTACGCGGGCAGCTCCAACAAGTGCCTCAATAGCTCTTCCCGGCCGTACGGCCAATCGACTTTGCGTTGGTCCGCGAGGTAGCAAGCCAAAAGGATTAGGGCCGTGAGCTGGGCCGTGAAGGCCTTCGTGGAGGCGACGGCGATCTCCGGGCCGGCGCGCGTGTAGAGCACGGCGTCGGCCTCGCGCGCGAGCGTACTGCCCCGCACGTTGACGACGGCCAGCGTCTTGGCGCCGCGGGCGTGGGCCTCCTCCGTGGAGGCTATGGTGTCCGCGGTCTCGCCGGACTGGCTTATCAATATCACGAGCGACTTGGCGCCGAGGATGGGGTTGCGGTAGCGGAATTCGGAGGCGATGTCGGCCGTTACCGGGACGCGCAGGACGCGCTCGAGCAAGTACTTGCCGAAAAGGGCGGCGTGGTACGCGGTCCCGCAGGCGACGACGTGAAAAGAATCGACGCGCCGGATTAGTTCGGGCGTGAGGTCCATCTCGCGCAAGACGAGCTCGCCGTCTTTGACCCGGCCCTGCAGCGTCCTCTCGACCGCCCGGGGCTGCTCGTAAATTTCTTTGAGCATGTAGTGGGGGAACTCGTTCTTGGACACGTCCTCCGGCCGCCAGTCCACGATGGTGAGCTGACGCTCGCCCGGCGCCTTGGCGCGCTCGGGCAGGAACGTATCGACGTCGATGCGGTTGGCCTCGACCGATACCACGTCGCCGTTCTCGAGGACGTACACCTTATTAGTATCCTGGAGGACCGCGGTGATGTCCGAGGCTATAACGTTCTCGCCGCCCCCCACGCCGACGATAAGCGGGGCGTGGTAGCGGACGGCGACGAGGCGGCCTTCGTCCGCGGCCAGGAATGCCAGCGCGAAGGACCCCTGGAGGCGGGCCGCGGTCTTCTTCACCGCGGCCATCAGGTCGCCGTCGTAATACTCCTCCAACAAATGGACCACGACCTCCGTGTCTGTTTGCGAGCGAAACTCGTGGCCCCGTTCCAAAAGCTCCCGCTTGAGCACGGGGAAGTTTTCGATTATGCCGTTCTGGACGACGAACAGCCGGCCGGTGCAGTCGGCGTGGGGATGGGCGTTGACCTGCGTGGGCGGGCCGTGGGTGGCCCAACGCGTGTGGCCGATGCCGATGGTGCCGGGCGGCTCGTTGCCGGCGAGGGCGGCCCGCAAGTTCTCGATCTTCCCCGGGAGCTTCTGTACGACGACTACGCCGTCGTTCGCGACCGCGATGCCCGCCGAATCGTACCCCCGGTACGAGAGGTCGTCGAGGCGGTCGATTAGCATCGGCGCCGCCTTCCTCCGGCCCACGTATCCTACTATGCCGCACATATAGTCCTCGCTCTCTGTTTAACGCGCCGCGGCGCCCCTAATTCGCTTCCTCGAAAAAGGGCTTGAGTTTGGCGTCCGCGGCCGTTTGCTCGTCGATGAATTGCCGGGCGACGCGCGCGTCGCCGGCCTCGAGCGCGCCCTTCACCGCGGCGGCTATCTCGGCGAGCGACTCGTCGTTGTGGTTGCGAGCCGCGGCGAGCGCCTCCGCGAAGTAGGAGAGCTGCTCGCCGCCGTCGGATAGTAAACCAAGCTCCACCAAAACTTTCGCGCGGTGATATTGGCTACCCATCTGTTGGAATATGGCGACGCTGTTCTTGAGGTTGATAATCGCGTCGTGGACCAGGCCCTGTTGAGCCGCGGCGACGCCGAGGTCGGCCCAGACCTGCGCCACGCGATACTGGTCGCCGAGGTCCTCGAAGACGGCGAGGGCCCGCCGATGACGCCGCGTCGCCTCGAGCAGCAGGTCCGCGGCCTCAGCCGCGGCCCCGGCGTCGCGCAGCCACCGGCTCTCGGTAAAAAGGCATAGGCCGTAGCGGTTTTCGGCGACCGCGGTCTCGGCCGGGTCGTCGCTCACCGCTATGGCCTCCTGGCACGTCGCCTTCGCGCGCTCGAGCGACCGCCGTGCGGCGGCCTCCTCGCCCGAGCGCATCAACTCCTCGGCCTCGAGGCGCAGCGCGATGGCGTAGTTCGAAAGCGTGCTGGCAAGCCACCGCCTCGCCTCCCGGCCGGCGTCGGTTCGGCCCTTGAGCTCGTTCAATACCGTCGCCGCCTGCCGATATTCCTGTTTAGCGCGCGGGAACTTGCGTTTGAGCCTGAAGGCCGTGCCCAGGCTGGAATGTGCTACCCCCTGGCCTATGGCCTCGCCCGCGGCGACGAATCCCTCGCAGGCGGAGGTATAGTAAGCTATGGCCTCGTCCCACTGGCCGCGGTGGCGGCATACGTGGCCCAGGTCCAAATACAGATAGCCGAGGTCCGCGGACCGGCCCTCCGTCAAACCCTCCGCGAGCGCCGCGGCGGACCCGTAGTAGTCGGCCGCTTCGGCTAAGCGCCCCTGCAACCTCGTCAGGTGGCCCAGGAGGCGGCGGGCCTTCATCTGCAGCAGCGCGCCGTTCTTAAGCGCCCCCTCGGCCGCGTGGGGCGACAGCTCCTCGTCCAGGCGGCGCAGCGCGTCCTCCGCCAGGCCCAGACGGTTTTCGGCGTAGTCCGCGGCCGCCTTAAAATAGTCTCCCCAAAGTGCCAGCGCGCGGACGTCGCCCGCGAGCGACGAGACCAACTCCCAGTCGGCATCCGCCAGCTTCAGGCCCCGGGCCTGGACGTACTCCTCCACCTCGGCCGGCGTAAGCGGCTTCAACTCGAGGGCGAGGACGTTTTCTATCCCTTCCCGTACGGCCGGCGGCCACGGCGACCTGGCCGTCATAACGACCAATACCTTGCGCCCCAAAACGCCGGCCTCGCTGAGCCTTTCGACGAACTGCCATACCCAATAGCCGACGGTGGCGCCCACGTCGTGGAAATCGTCCAAGAAGATGACCGCTTTGGCGGGATCCTTCGCCAGCGACGCGCGCCAACCGGCCAGGAACTCCTCCGTCAACAGCCGCTCCGCTTCGCGGTATATATACTTCTCGGCGTACGTCAGCTCTCCCTCGCGGCCGGCCCCGGCCTCGACCACGCCCGCCGTAACCTGCAGGCTGAAGGGGTCCTTAAACCGGCCTCGCAGCCGCCTCTCTATCGATTCGCATTGCTCGTATATCTCGTCGAAGGCGCGGTAAGCGCCCTTGCGCGATGCGAATGTGTCGCGGAGGTCCTTCAAAAAGCCGCGGTACGACGTTAGCCGCCTGCTGTCGAAATAAATATAAGGTATCCGCTCGTCGCGGCACGCGGGGATAAAACACTCGTTGATGAGGGCCGTCTTTCCCAGCCCGGGCCGGCCGCCGATGACCATCAAACCTTCGCGCCCGCTCAGACAACTCTCGAACGCGGCGACCTCTTTTTCCCGGCCGACGAATGCCGCCGCTCCCTTCGCTTCCGAGGGCGGGAAGTACATCGCCAACAAGTCCGCGACCTCGACGCCCAGGGCGCGCGCCAAACCCTCGATCGTGCGTGCGGAGGGGAACTTGTAGTCGCGCTCGAGCTGGGATATATACGAGTCGTCGACGCTCGCCAACTCCGCAAGCTCTTTCTGCGTCAAGCCGCGGCCTATGCGCTTCTCGCGGAGGACCTTGCCGAAAGTTATGTTTCTTCCATCCATCGTGGGTCGTTGCGTAATCGAGGTAAATGTAAAGGTTTAATTAATAGTTGATTATATTGCCCGATTGTGATAGGATTGAAGTTAAATTATTATTATCAAAAACCTTCGATTCCTTACTAAGAGGGAAGATATCTTACTGATAGTAAGATAGCATAAAATTTACTATAAGTCAAGGCCTAATCGCCAAATCATAAAAATTTCTTGAGAATAAAAGATATACTGGCGGAGCTCCCCCATCGGGGGGTAAAAGGCGACGCCGACCCGGAAATTACCGCCGTTACGTACGATTCGCGGCAAGTCAAGGCCGGCAGCTTGTTCGTGGCCGTAAGGGGGCTCAGGCTCGACGGCCACGACTACCTCGCGGACGCGTTGGCTCAGGGCGCCGCGGCCGTAGTCGTCGAGGAGGTTTCGCCGCGGGCCGACGCGGTACCTCAAATCGTGGTCGACGACTCGCGGCGCGCTCTCGCCGCCGCGGCCGCGGCCTTCTACCGCCACCCGGCCGAAGAGTTGGCCGTGATAGGCGTCACCGGCACCAACGGCAAGACGACCGTATCCTTCCTCCTCGAGAGCATATTTCGCGCCGCGGGGTCGAAGACGGCGCTCGCGTGTACGGTGAAGAACGTCGTCGCCGGCCTCGAGCGCCGCGCCCGCCTTACGACGGGAGAGGCGCCGGAGGTACAGGCGTTCTTGCGGGAGGCCGCGGACGCCGGCGCGGACGTCGCCGTCGTCGAAGCCTCGTCCCACGGCCTGGCGCTGTCGCGCGTCGCGGGGACGCCCTTGGCCGCGGCCGTCTTCACGAACCTCACCCACGACCACCTCGACTTGCACGGCGACATGGATTCCTACTTCCGCGCCAAGGCGTCGTTATTCGAACAATTGAGGGAGGGCGCGCCCGCCGTAATCAACGCGGACGACGCCTACGGCCGCAGGCTCGCGGCGTCGCTGGCGGGGCGTAAAGTTACGTACGGCACGAGCGAAGGCGCGAGCGACTATCTCGTTTTCGACGCGTCGTGGGGTTGGGGCGGCCTTTCCTTCAAGGTCGCGTGCCCCGACGGCTCGCGCGTGGAGCTCGCCTCGCCCTTGAGGGGGTCGTTCGACGTCCTGAATTGCGCCGCCGCTTTCTCGACGGCGCGCGAGCTGGACGTACCCGTCGAGGCCGCCCAAAAGGGGATAGCGGAGACGGACGAGCCGCCGGGGCGCTTGGAGTTAATCGAGGTGAACGACGAGCTGACGGTGGTCATAGATTACGCCCACTCCCCGGACAGCATGGACCGGGCCATGGTCGAGATCCGGCGTCTTCCCGCGGATCGCGTCGTCGTGGTGTTCGGGTGTTCGGGCAACCGCGACGTCGAAAAGAGGCCGAAGATGGGCGCGTTGGCCCGGCGCTACGGCGATTACGTCGTAATCACGAACGAGGACCCGTACTACGAGGACGAGAAGGCGATCGCGCGCGACGTTGCGGCGGGCCTTATCGCGGAGGGGGCTTCCGAGCCGGAAGACTTCCGGATAATCCTGGACCGGGCGGAGGCCGTCCGATTCGCGCTATCGGCCGCGGCGCCGGGGGAGCGGACCGTCGTCGCGGTAATGGGGAAAGGCCACGAGGACAAGCTGCGCGTCATGGGCCGGGAGTTCCCCTACAACGACCGGGAGACGATAGACAGATTAATCGCCGAGCTTGGCCTCCGTTCCGGCGCGGCGCGCGCGGCCCGGGCCGAGGGCCGGCCTTAAGCTTGAGCATAATGGAACCCGGCAAATCAGACCATCGCGAGATAATAGTCGCGAACGACGTTCACAAATCGTTCGGCGACACCCGCGTCCTCGACGGCATAAGCCTTACCGTTCACGAGGCCGAGACCCTCGTCATCATCGGCCGTTCCGGCTGCGGCAAGTCCGTCTTCTTGAAACACATAATCGGTTTGATGAAACCCGACGCCGGGACGATCACGGTCGGCGGCCACGACGTAACCAAGATGAAAGGCGGGGAGTTGAGCGCGATACGCCGCAAGTTCGGCATGGTGTTCCAGGGGGCGGCGTTGTTCGACTCCCTTTCCGTCGGGGAGAACGTCGGCTTCTTCCTCTACGAATATTCGGATATGTCCCCGGGCGAGATCGCCGACGTCGTCGATGACAAGCTTCGGCTCGTGGGCCTGGAGAACATATCGGATATGAATCCCGCGGAACTCTCGGGCGGTATGAAGAAGAGGGTGGGCATCGCCCGGGCCTTGGCCCACGACCCGGAGATCGTCCTGTACGACGAGCCCACGACCGGCCTCGACCCCATAATGGCGGACGTTATTAACGACTTAATCATCAAACTCGACGAGCAACTGGACGTAACGAGTATCGCGGTTACGCACGACATGGCGAGCGCGTACAAAATCGCGGACCGCATCGCGATGTTGTACGGCGGCAAAATTATCGCCCTCGGGGCGCCGGACGAAATAAGGAATTCCGATAATGAGTACGTCCAACAATTCATCAACGGGAACGCGGAAGGCCCCATAGACGTCATAGGCGGTGGTTAAATGGAAAAGATATCCAACGAGATAAAGGTGGGCATTTTGGTCTTCGCGGCGCTGGTTCTGTTGTCCATCCTCGTCTTCGGCGTGGGCGAGGTTCGCCTCTTCGAGCGCGGACATCATTATAACGTTATCTTCGACTCCTCCGCCGGCCTTAACGAGGGGGCGCAGGTTCGTATGGGCGGCGTCAAGGTCGGCTCCGTCACCGACGTCGACTTCATCGATTACAAGGGGAAGCGGCGCGTCGTCGTGACGATACTTATACGTAAAAACCTCCCCCTCCACGCCAAGGACCGCTTCAAGATAACCATGACCGGCCTGCTGGGCGACAACTACGTGGAGGTCGACCCCGGGCCTTCCAGGGCCGAAGTCATCAAACCGGGCGCCACGATCGAGGGCTCGCACGTCGTGGGCATGGACGAGATGTTCAAGATGGTCCAGGACGGTTTGGGCTCCATAAACGAGATGCTCGACGAGCCGACGATTAACTCCTTCAAGGTAACCGTACAAAACCTCGAGGAGACGTCCGCGGACCTGAGCTATATTCTGGGCGAGAGCCGCGAGGATATAACCGCTACCTTGGTCAACCTTCGGTCCATGAGCTACCGGCTCGACGGCATGATCTCCCGCAACGAGGATAACCTCGACGTTACGATGGACAACCTGTCGACGATGTCGGGGGACTTGCGCTATACGGCGACGTCTCTACGCGGTATCGCCGACGGGCTCGAGGCGGGCGAAGGCTCGGCGGGCAAACTCCTCAAGGACGACCGGCTGTACAACGATTTGATAGACGCCACGGCCGAGGCGAAGAACCTTATCAAAGACGTACGCGAGCGCCCCGGCCGCTATATCCACCTGTCCATATTTTAATAAAAAGCGTTAAGCTTACATCGAGGGAAGCACCTTTATGATATCTGAATTCGACATCGAACTGGGCGGCGGAACGCTCCATTTCGAAACCGGGAAGGTGGCCAAGCTCGCCGGCGGGGCGTGCACCGTCACGTACGGCGGCTGCGTCGTCTTGGTAACCTACTGCCAATCCGAGGAGCCCCGTCCCGGCATAGATTATTTGCCGCTGATGGTTGAGTACCGCGAAAAGACGTACGCCGCGGGCAAGATCCCCGGCGGATTCTTTAAACGCGAAGGCCGGCCGTACGACAAGGAGACCGTAACCGCCCGCCTCATCGACCGGCCCATCCGGCCGTTGTTCGACGACCGCATACGGTACGACCTCCAGGTTATCGCGACCGTGCTCTCCGCGGACCAGGAGCACGATACCGACGTCCTCGCCCTCAACGGCGCCTCGCTCGCCGTCGCGCTGTCCCCCATGCCGTGGTTCGGGCCGGTGGGGGCCGTGCGCGTTGGCCTCGTCGGCGGCCGCTACGTCGTCAGCCCCACCATAGCCGAAACGGAAGACGGCCGGCTCAATCTCATCGTCGTGGGCACCTCCGACAAGATCGTAATGCTCGCCGGCTCGGCGAAGGAGGTGGCCGAGGACGAATTCCTGGGGGCGGTGGACGTAGGCTTCGCCGAGGCTCGGAAGCTGGCCGGCGCGATTCGCGACTTCGCGGCCGGCGTCCCCAAAATCACGGTCCCGGAACCGGAACGCGACGCCGCGCTCGAAAAGAAGGCCGGGAAGTTCCTGGCAGGGCACGTGAGGGCGCTGGTCGATACGCAGGAGAAAACGGCGCGCCACCTCGCCCGCAACTCCCTCTTAGGGCGAGCTTACGCCGAACTCGGCGTCGAAGGCGACGATGACGCCGAGAAACGGAGCTTCATCGAAAAACTCCTTGCCGAGCTCGAGGAAGCCGAGATAAGGCGCATGGCGTTGGAGGAAGGTACGCGCCAGGACGGGAGGGCGTTCGACGAACTGCGCCCTATAAGCGTCGAGGTCTCCGTTCTGCCCCGCGCCCACGGCTCGGCGATATTTACGCGCGGCCAGACGCAAGCGTTGGTCGCGACTACGTTGGGAACGGTGTCGGACGAACAACGGATCGACGACCTGCTGGGCGAGAGGACCAAGGCTTTCATGCTCCATTACAATTTCCCGCCGTTCTCGGTGGGGGAGGTCAAGCCCATCAGGGGCGCGGGCCGCCGCGAGATAGGACACGGCCAGCTCGCCGAGAGCGCGCTCCGCCCGGTATTGCCGCCCGAGGACGAATTCCCCTATACCATACGCGTCGTCTCGGACATCCTGGAATCCAACGGCTCCTCTTCCATGGCTTCGGTGTGCGGCGCCAGCCTGTCGTTGATGGACGCCGGCGTACCCGTAAAGAAAGCCGTGGCGGGCATATCCGTAGGCCTTGTAGCGGGCGAAGGCCGCAACGTCCTCCTCACCGACATCCAGGGGCTGGAAGACCATTACGGCGATATGGACTTCAAAGCCGCGGGCACGAAGGACGGCGTAACCGCCGTCCAAATGGACGTGAAAATCCGCGGCCTATCGCTCGACGCCGTCCGCGACGCCTTCTACCAGGCGCGCGACGCCCGTTACGCCATCCTCGAGCAGATGGACCGCGTACTGGCCAAACCCCGTCCCGAGCTTTCCCCCTACGCGCCGCGGATACTGATTACCTACATCGACATCGATAAGATAGGCACGGTCATAGGCCCGGGGGGCAAGATGGTCCGGCGCATCATCGCCGAAACCGGCGTCGAGATAGACATCGAGGACGACGGCAAAGTTACCATCGCGTCGCCCGACGAGGATGCGGCGCGCAAGGCTTTGGAGATGGTCAAGAGCCTCGCCACCGAACCCGAGATAGGCGCCGTCTTCAAGGGCAAGGTGACGCGCCTGATGAAGTTCGGCGCGTTCGTCGAGATACTCCCCGGCGTCGAGGGCATGGTTCACATCTCCGAGCTGGACGTCAAACGCGTGAACCGCGTGGAGGACGCCGTGCGCATCGGCGACGAGGTCGAGGTTAAAGTAATCGAAATCGACGAGATGGGCCGAATCAACCTGAGCCGTAGGGCCTTGTTGCCGGGGGGAGACCGCCCGCGGGAAGCGCGTCCCCCCCGCGAAGGCCGGCCGCCGCGGAGAAGGGATGACCGCCGACCCTCAGACGACCGCCGTAATAAAAAAGGTCGCTACTAACGGGATACGCGTAATTTGCGAACACATCCCGACGGTTCGCTCCGTCGCCGCGGGCGTGTGGTGTTGTACCGGCTCCGTCGCCGAGCCTCCCGCGCTCAACGGCATCTCCCACCTTATCGAGCACATGTTTTTTAAAGGCACGGAGCGGCGGACCGCCGCCGAGATAGCCGCGGAGATTGACGGCGTAGGCGGCGCCCTCGACGCCTTCACGGAAAAAGAAAACATCTCCTTCTTCGCCCACGTCCTGTACGAACATCTAGCGCTCGCGCTCGACTTGCTCTCCGACATCCTGTTGAAGGCGACCTTCCCGCGCGAAGAATTCGTCAAAGAAAAAAACGTCGTCGCCGAGGAAATCCGCCTTTACGAGGACTCCCCCGACGAAAAGATCCACGATTTGGTTATGGGTGTACTCCGCCCGGGCGAGGCCATCGGCATGCCCGTCCTGGGCTCCTTCGAGACGTTGAAGGCCATAGGCCGCGACGACGCGTTGCGATATCGAAACGAGATATTCACGGCGGACCGGATCGTGATCGCCGCGGCGGGTTACGTCGACCCGGAGGAGTTCATCGCGATGGTGGAGGATTACTTCGCGGCCGTGCCCGGCCCGGTCGGCGCCACCTCCCGAAAGGCCGCCGCGCCGCCGATTTCCCAGCCGGCCTGCGTCAAGGATACCGAACAGACTCACCTCTGCGTCGCCGTGCCGGCTATCCCCTTCGGCCACCCCGACCGCTACGTCCTGGCCGCGCTCACTACGGTCCTGGGCGGCAACGCCTCGAGCCGGCTGTTCCAAAAAGTGCGCGAAGACCGCGGCCTCGCGTACGCCGTGTACGCCTACGGGCGGGGTTTCCACGATTCCGGCGCGCTCGTCGCCTACGCCGGAACCAGCCCGGCCACCGCCCTCGAGACCCGCGACATCGTGTTGGAGCAGTTCGCCGACCTGGCGGCGCATAAGATAGGGGCGGACGAGTTAAAACGAACGCGAGATTTCCTGAAGGGGACGTTGATGTTGTCGCTGGAATCCACCGCCGCGCGCATGGGCCGCAACGCGCGACACGAGATTTACATGGGAAGGCACGTCTCGCTCGAGGAAACGCTCGCCGGCGTTGACGCCGTAACCGCGGATGACGTACTCCGCGTCGCGGGCGAGATTTTTTCGAACCAACCCGCCGTCGTGGCTATCGGGCCGAACGCGGACGCCGTCGTAGGCGCCTAACGTGACGTCGACCAGACCCCCCCG
>Ga0209636_10005691_pt1 | contig 12730 bp, 14 predicted proteins | sample DeeMarSWOR152_54_FD_187464 | JGI IMG/M metagenome (GOLD analysis project Ga0209636, IMG submission 187464) | Marine sediment microbial communities from White Oak River estuary, North Carolina - WOR-1-52-54 (SPAdes) (version 2) | ecosystem: Environmental > Aquatic > Marine > Intertidal zone >...
AAGACGTTCCCCGAAAACGTCGACGTTACCTTTGTTGAGGGCGCCGTTGCAAACGAAGAACAGCAAAGTCTGCTTAAACAGGCAAGAGCACGAACGAAAATCCTGATTTCACTCGGCGACTGCGCCGTCACAGGGAACGTTACCGCTCTAAGAAATGCTTGGAGCAACAGTGACCAAGCCGTTCTTGAAAGAGCCTACATAGAAAACGCCAACGCAAACCAGCAGATTCCAAAGGATGTTCCTAAACTGCTGAAGAAAGTGTATCCGCTTCATGAAGTTGTTGAAGTCGACTATTTCATTCCCGGATGCCCACCAGCCGCAGACATTATAAACTACGTGCTAACCGAATTATTGGCTGGAAGAAAGCCCAACATGGAAGGCAGGTCAAAATACGGTTAAGGGATGCAAAATGACTAAAGAAATTGTGATAAATCCAATAACTCGAATTGAGGGACACGCCAAAGTAACAATCTTCCTAAAAGAGGACGAGGCTGTCAAAGAGGCGCGGTTCCAAGTTACCGACTTCAGAGGCTTCGAGAAGTTCTGCGAAGGGCGCCCATTCTACGAGATGCCCAGCATAACCGCACGATCATGCGGCATATGCTCCGTAAGCCACCTGATAGCATCAGCAAAGGCGTGCGACGTGATAGTGGGAGTGACTCCGCCGGCAACCGCGGTTATGCTGCGGCGCCTAATGCATATGGGGCAAATAATTCAATCGCACGCACTGAACTTTTTCCACCTCGCTTTTCCAGATTTGCTTCTAGGAATGGACGCTGACCCAGCAGAGAGAAACATCTTTGGGCTAATAGAGAAGCATCCTGACGTGGCTATGCAGGGTATTAAGCTGCGGAAGTTTGGGCAAGAACTCATAGAGAAAGTAGCTGGTAGGAGAATCCACTCCAGCGACTGGATAATTCCTGGCGGCGGAAAATGGCCTTTTACAAAACAAAACGCTGACTACTTGCTTTCTAAGCTGCCAGAAGCGTTAGACATTACTCTTAAAACGATCAAGTTGTTCAAGAATTGTCTCCAAGAGCTAGAGGATGAAGTGCAAAACTTCGGCAATTTCCCCACCTACTACCTCGGGTTAGTGACAGCGAAAGGCGGGCTGGAACACTATGACGGCAAAATACGAATAGTTGATGCGGAAGGCAAGATTGTGGCTGACCAGCTTGACCCCGCGGTTTACTACGAGTACATCGGCGAAGCGGTTGAGCCTTGGTCGTACATGAAGTTTCCGTACTACAAGCCGCTGGGCTATCCTGACGGAGCTTACAGGGTCGGTCCGTTAGCTAGGCTTAACGTCGCTTCGCATTGTGGTACGCCATTGGCGGATGAAGAACTTAAGGAGTTCAAGCAGCTGGGCAAGAACGGAGTAGTTCAAAGCACGTTTCACTATCACTATGCGCGGCTGATTGAGATTCTTTTCTGTCTTGAGGGCGTGAAAGAAATTCTTGAAGAACCAGACATCCTTTCTGAACGCGTCAGCTCCAAAGCCTTCGTCAACAACGATCAGGGAGTGGGCGTGGCTGAAGCGCCGAGAGGAACGTTGATCCACCACTACGCGGTTGACCCGCAAGGCATGATTGTGTGGACTAACATGATAATCGCCACAGAACACAACAACCTTGCCTACAACAAAGCGGTGACACAAGTCGCCAAGAAATACGTTAAGGCAAAACAACTGAAAGAAGGTATGCTAAACAGGGTTGAAGCGGTCATACGCGCGTTTGACCCGTGCTTAAGCTGCGCAACCCACGCCGTCGGACAAATGCCTCTAGAAGTGCAGCTTATTGATGCAGAGGGCAAACTCGTAGATCGAATATTTCGTTAGTCCAAAACATCCTTTCATTTTTCTCGTTTTTGCATTAATTTAGATCAACAAACATTAACCCAAACCATTGTTTATATGGAAGAATCAATGAAAACGTGACTGAAACTTTATGTAGTTGATATGAGATTTTTGAATATCTATTCACATATGGTGCCTAGCGAAATGCTGCCCAAGGTGAAGCTTAGAGTCAACACTTCAAAACTCTTAAAACAAGTATCCGAAGGTGCAAAATGAAATGAGTAAAAACAAGCTGAAATTAGCATTCTACTGGGCTGCAAGTTGCGGCGGCTGCGAAATAGCCGTTTTAGACATAAACGAGAAAATCCTTGACGTAGTGCAACTAGCCGACATCGTGTTCTGGCCCGTAGCCATGGACATCAAATACAAAGACGTGGAAAACATGCCAGACAAATACATAGACATCTGCTTCTTCAACGGAGCCATCCGAAATTCTGAGCAAGAGCACATGGCCAAGCTATTGAGGCAAAAGTCCAAAACGCTAGTTGCCTTCGGCTCCTGTGCCCATGAAGGCTGCATACCGGGCTTAGCGAATTTGCACGATAGCAAAGAGATCCTCGAACACCTCTATATCAAAGAAAAATCGGTTGTGAACCCAGAAGGAGTTATACCTAAACCAAAAACCGAAGTGGAAGAAGGCACTTTGGAGATTCCAGAATTCTATGACACGGTTAAAACCTTGGCGCAAACAGTGGACGTAGACTACTACATACCTGGCTGTCCACCGCCAGTGAAGCTCATAGTCGATGCCATAGATGCAATCGCAAAGAACGAATTGCCACCAAAAGGTTCAGTTCTCGCACCGCTAAAAGCTGTGTGCGACGAGTGCCCCAGAACAAGAGAGAACAAGAAAATCACCAAGATCTACCGAGTACACGAGAAAGCGCCTGACCCCGAAAAATGCCTGCTTGAACAAGGCATACTCTGCATGGGCCCCGCCACTCGCAGCGGCTGCGGTGCCCAGTGCTTAAAAGTTGACATGCCTTGCACAGGCTGTGGTGGAGCGGCTCCAAACATGCCTGAACTAGGCGCTGGAATGATAAGTGCTTTAGCCGCCATACTTGGATACGACGAGGAGGATCTATCTGCGGAGGATGTTGAAAAGTTGATGAGCCAGATCAAAGACCCTGTAGGCACGTTTTACATGTACTCCTTACCAGCTTCGATTCTTAGAAGAAAGGTGATAAAGAAATGAAAGAAATTAGCATAAATCCGATCACGCGACTTGAAGGCCACGGAAACATTTCTATATTCCTCAACGACCAAGGCGAAGTGGAAAACGCCTACCTGCAAATCCCTGAACTTAGAGGCTTCGAGAAATTCTGTGAGGGAAGACGCGCTGAACTCATGCCCCTCCTCACCACGAGAATCTGCGGGGTCTGCCCCGTCGCCCATCATTTAGCGTCAGTTAAAACCCTAGATGCTGCTTTCAACGTTGAACCGCCATCAGCCGCTAAGAAACTCAGAGAACTCATGTACGAAGGGTACATAATGTACGACCATATATTGCATTTCTACTATTTGGGCGGACCCGACTTCATCGTTGGGCCTGATGCGCCTCCAGAGAAACGTAACATCTTGGGCGTCATCGAAAAGGCGGGCTTGGAAATAGGCAAAGAGGTCATTAAACACAGAGCCTATGGACAGGAAATAACCGCGATTCTCGGCGGCAAAGCTACACATCCAGTGTGCGGCTTGCCTGGCGGCATATCAAAGGCCTTAAACGAAGAGGACAGGCAAGAAATCGAGAAGATGGCGGTTTCCTCCGTAGAATTCGCCAAACTCAGCTTAAAACTCTTCCACGACATAGTACTGGGAAACAGCACGTACGTTGACATGATAAAGAGCGACGCTTATACGATGAAAACTTACTACATGGGCCAGGTAGACGACAACAACAAAGTTAATTTCTACGATGGAAGAATCAGAGTAGCCGACCCCAACGGTAATGAATTCTTAAAGTTCGAACCTAAAGACTACCTAAAACACATCGGCGAACACGTGGAACCATGGACCTACTCAAAGTTTCCGTTCCTGAAGAAAATCGGCTGGAAAGGTCAATTTTACGGTACAGACAACGGAGTTTACCGTGTTGGTCCGCTTGGACGCTTGAACGCTGCAGACGGCATGGCTACGCCGCTGGCGCAAGCTGAGTACGAAGTGATGTACAAAACCTTAGGCGGCAAACCCGTGCATGGCACCTTGGCTTTTCACTGGGCACGCTTGATTGAACTTCTTTACGCTGCTGAGCGCGCAGTTGAGTTGGCGAAAGACCCTGAGATCACGAGTACAGAAATACGCAACAAGCCTGGCGAGCCAAGCGAAGGCGTGGGTGTGGTTGAAGCTGCGAGAGGAACGCTGTATCACCATTATGTGCTGGACAAGGACGCTCTCGTCAAAGATGTGAACATGATTGTAGCTACCACCAACAATTACCCAGCTATCTGCATGTCAATTCGCGACGCGGCTAAAGGCTTAATACACGGCGGTAAAGTTGACCAAGGCGTGCTTAACAAGGTTGAGATGGCATTCAGGGCTTACGACCCCTGCTTCGCGTGTGCAACGCATGTCGCAGTTGGGCAAATGCCGCTAACTGTAAAGGTTTATGACAGCCAGAAAAATCTCCTACAAACCCTCCAGCGGTAAACCTTTTCTTTCTTTTTATTATTCCTAATTTTAGTTGGCGTTTCAATTTGGTTAAGGATGAGTATAGCATTCAAGATGCACTGAAAAAATGGTTTGCAGATGCAGAGAGAGTGGTGGTAGCGGGAATTGGAAACCCTATTCGCAGGGACGATTTTGTGGGCGTAAAGATTGTTCAAGACCTCAAAGGCAAGGTCTCAAAAAACTTATGCCTAATTGAGTGTGAAACTGTTCCTGAAAGCTTCATGCAGGAAATAGTTGATCTTAAGCCAAGTCACGTGCTCCTTGTTGACGCCGCAGTTCGTGGACTGAAACCAGGCGAGACACGACTCGTTTTTCCAGAACAGGTTGCTGATTTTCCAGCAGTCACTACTCACGTGTTGCCTCTGCGCATTTTCTGCGAGTATGTTGCAAAAATGACAGAGACAAAAATCGCCTTGTTGCTAATTGAGCCTGAGAACACTGAGTTCGGGGAAGGCTTGACGTCGACAGTGCAAGCGGCTGCTGAGAAAATCACGAAAATACTGCTCGAATTGTTTTCAGCCTGAACTCGTATCCGCCGAACTTTCCCGAGAGGTGCGGGCGCTTTGTTTTTAAATCTAAAAGCATAATAGCGTACTGTCTCTTGTGTTTGACTGTGCACAAAAAAGGAGACTGAATCATTAGAAGGCGGATCGCTGGATAGTTCTCTCCTTAAAGCTTCATACCGTTCTAACATTCACGTTAATCTTCGCATTATCTTTTGGACAACTGTTTACAGCTTACTCTTTGGAGTCTAATAGGGATCCGTCTTTCCTAAAAGGTGGCTCGCAGCTTAAAATGGAGGAGTATAATTCAGAAATAAGCCAAGCGCGCTTAAGCGCTTGTTAGTTTTAGCAGTATGGCTTTGGCTGAGTAAAGTCTGTTCTCGCTTTGCTCGTATATCACGGAACGTGAGTCCTCAATTACATCTCCGTTTATTTCGTATCCCCTGTGGATGGGCATGTCGTGCATTATATACGCGTTGCTGCCTTTCATCAGTTCCTTGTTGATTTGGTAGGGCATCATTATTTTGAGGCGTTTCTCTTTCTGCCTTGCGAATTTCGGGTCAGTGAAGAATTCCATGTCAATCCATGTGTCCGTGTAAACGAAATCAGCGTCCTTAACCGCCTTTCGAGCGTCTGATGTGGTGTTCCACAACCCAGTTTTCTTCGCCGCTTGCATTAGCTCGTCGTCTTGTGCGTACTCGTTAATTATTGGTGTCACCGTAGTCAGCTTAACCCCCGCTTTAGTGCAGCCTTCAATCAGCGAGTTGCAAACGTTGTTGTGTATGCCTATGAAAGCGAGTTTCACGCCTTTCAACGTACCCATCTTCTCTTTTATCGTTATCAGGTCGGCTATGGCTTGCGTGGGATGGTACTTCTCGTCGCAGCCGTTTATCACTGGGACATGCGACGCTTTTGCCATCCTCTGCAAATCTGTGTTCCGCAGCAACCGCGCCATTATACAGTCAACGTTGCGCGACAAATACTGCGTCTCATCGTAAATGTCTGCCAATGTAAAGTTCGTGGTCCTCCAGTCTATGTATAACGCGTGGCCACCAAGCTGGGTCATAGCCACTTCAAACGCTATCCTCGTCCTTGTGGAGGTTTTCTGGAAAATCAACGCCAAAGACTTGCTTTCTAACGCTTTTAAGTGCTTTTCAGGATTGCGCTTAACCTCGATGCCCATGTCAACGAACGCGTTAAGCTGTTGAGCGGATAACTCCTTGAAGTTGATCAAGTGCATTTTTCTCTCGCCCCTCTCACAGAAAGGTTGAATTTTGCTTAAGGATTATAAGCTTTATGGAAACCTTTTTCTCATGACAGCACTTCAATTGGAGTGATTAGAATGATTCTGCTCGTTGCTTCACGCAAAGACACTGCAAGCTTAAACATCGCAAAATACATTCTTAATCGCTATCCTTTCAGTGTCACAGGTGAGACCTTTCAGGAAAAACCCATCTTTTCAGCTGATATAAACAGGAAAAAGGTCACCTTTATAATACTAAACGAAGAGGCAATAAAAGCGCAGCGCCTGCCAGACAGCTTCGCCAACCTCAGCCTAACTGTCTTCATCTCACGGCACAGCAGCGCAAGCGGCACGCCGACGCTATCGGTTCACACGCCTGGCAATTTAGGCGCGGCAGACCTCGGCGGGCTTCCGCGAAAAATTTCAGTTTCACCCGCTGCTGCAATGCAAAATGCATTAAAGGCGCTGATGCTCTTCAAAGAAGGAATGAAGCTTGACTACGAAGTTTCTTACGAATGCACTCATCATGGTCCTTCGTTAGATGTGCCTGCCATGTTTGTGGAGTTGGGTAGCTCACCGAGGCAGTGGGGCGATTCGAAGGCTGCCGAAGCTGTTGCTCACGCTGCCATGTCAGCGATTGGCAAATTCGGCGTCTCTGAGAAAACAGCCGTTCTCGGCATAGGCGGAACACATTACAATCAGCGATTTACCCGCATGGCCTTGGCTGGTGAAGCGGTTTTTGGTCACATGATTCCAAAGTACGCTGTTCCATATGTGGACGCTGAAATGCTCCGGCAGTGCGTGGAAAAGACCGTTGAAAAAGTTGAGTGTGCCGTCTTGGATTGGAAGGGAATAAAGGGCGCAGACAAGGCTAAGTTGCTGGCGGAGCTAGATGAAATCGGGCTTTCATACAAGAAAATTTAATAGTAATGGTGCAGTTAGCTTTTAAACCTCAAAAATTACAGTAATGTTTATTATTCCTCAGTGAAATCTTGAGTGTGCGGTGAATATGGGCGTAAGGTCATTCCTATCTCAATGTGCGAGAACATTAAGGTTAGCAGTAAAACCGGGAAGAACTGAGCTTTGGCTATCCATAAAAATTAGTTTGTTAGGCATAGGTGCAATCGGTCTGGTCGGTTTCGTAATTAAACTTTTGTCTTTTGCAGTAGGCGGTGCAACAGCAGTATCTGCGTAGAAGGAATAATCCGATGGAGAAGAAAGAAAAGGAGCCGTTTTCGGCGAAGATTTTCGTGGTTAAAACGACAACTGGGCAAGAGCGTAATGTGGCAAGGCTTGTCTCTGCAAAAGTTAATATGACGCATATCCCAATAAAAGCTATACTTGTTCCTGAAACGCTGAAAGGGTACGTTTTCATAGAGGCTGACGGTCCTCACTTCGTGGAAGAAGCCATAGCCGGCGTAAGACATGTGCGGTCTCGGATTCCCGGTTTGGTGAGTTTTGCTGAAATTGAACGATACATTATCAGAAAACCAGTTCTTGAAGACTTAGACGAGGATGACGTTGTGGAGATAACCGGTGGGCCTTTCAAGGGGATGCGCGCGAAAATCACACGTATTGATAAGTCTAAAGACGAAGTTACGCTTGAGCTGTTAGAAGCAACGTTCACTTTGCCGATTACGGTTCATTCGGACTATGTTAAGTTGGTTGAAAAAGCAAAAACTAAGACTGGTGGAGCATAAATGGCTGATAAAAAAGTTGTAGAGTTACTCGTAAGCGGAGGGCAAGCAACAGCGGGTCCACCGTTAGGTCCTGCACTCGGACCTTTGGGTATCAATACGATGGCTGTTGTGAACAAGATCAACGATCTCACGAAGGATTACGCTGGAATGAAAGTTCCAGTGAAAGTTGCTGTTGACGTTGAAAACAAAACCTTCGAAGTTACCATTGGCACTCCCACGGCCTCAGCGCTAATCGTGAGCGAATTGAAGATAGAAAAAGGTTCAGGTACACCTAACACGGAGAAAGTTGGTGACCTCACCATGGAACAGGTCGTGCGCATAGCCAAGATAAAGTGTCCAGAACTTTTGGCTATGACTTTGAAGGGCGCCGCCAAGGAAATGCTGGGAACTTGTGTCAGCATGGGAGTGACTGTTGAGGGCAAGGATCCGCGAGAAGTGCAAAAAGAAATTGATGAAGGTCGCTACGAAGAGATATTTGGAAAAGGCGAAGAGTAAGCGAATATTTTTATAATTGGGTTCCAACACCTCATTGGCACGAGGCTTCAATAATGCCCTTAGATAAGAAGACACTGTTGGACGCGGTTAAAGAGGCAAAGGCGAAATCTGGACAAAGAAATTTCAACCAGTCAGTAGAGCTGATTTTGCACATTAAAGAGATTGACATGAAATCTCCAGAAGGGAGAATCCAAAAGGTTATTGAGCTACCTCACCTCACGGGTAAACCAAACAAGATTTGCGTTATTGCCTCTGGCGAGCTGGCGCTTAAAGCTCGACGTGCCCAAGCGGAACTCGTTGTTGAGAGAGCTGACGTTGAAGCGTTAGCGGGTAAAAAGAAGGAACTGCGAAAATTGGCTAACAATCATGACGTGTTTATTTCTGAGGCTCCGCTGATGTCTCTTGTAGGCAGAATTTTCGGTCCAGCTTTGGGGCCACGAGGAAAACTGCCTGTGCCTGTTCCGCCCAACGCGGACATAGCAAGCCTCATGGCGAAGCATCGCAAGACAGTTGTTGTGAGAATGCGTAACCAACCAGTCATTCAGTGTCCTGTCGGAACAGAGAACATGAAGGACGAGGAGTTGGTCGCTAATATCCTAGCTGTTCTTAGGTTTTTAGAGGGAAAATTTAAGCGGGGCCTCAAGAACATCAAGTTGGCTTTTATCAAGACATCCATGGGTAAGCCTATAAAAATTGAACCTTAACAAGAGAGGAATCTGATGCCATCCCAACAAGTATTAGAAGAAAAAACGAGTGAAGTCGAAGCGATAAAAGAATTGCTGAAAGAATACAAGTCGATAGGAATTGCCAGCCTGCAGAAGGTTCGCGCTGCGCAGCTTCAAGAGTTGAAGAAAAACTTGGCTGGCAAAGTCTACATGAGAGTCTTGAAGAACACGCTGACAAAATTTGCAATCGAAGACATGGAACGAGATGACCTGAAAAAGCTTGAAGAATACTTGGAGGGATCAAACCTTTTCCTATTCACTGACCTAAACCCGTTCAAGTTGGCGCTTCTTCTGGAACACGGCAAGGTCAAAACAACAGCCAAATCAGGCGACATCGCCGCCATGGACGTTGTCATACCCGCTGGGAACACTGGACAACCGCCTGGCCCAATAATAAGCCAACTGAACGCGGTTGGCTTGCCCACTAGAATCGAGTCTGGAAGCGTCTGGGTAAGCAAAGACACGCTAGTAGTTAGAAAAGGCGAACCTATCTCAACAAGACTCGCGGCTGTATTGTCAAAACTTGGAATCAAAGCGGTTGAAGCTGGTTTGTCCATGAGAGCAATTTTGGATGAGGGCTTCATGATTAACGGAGAACAACTCAAAATCGACATTAAAGAAACTCGCAAAAACTTCGAACAAAGCCACAAAGAAGCTTTCGCCTTATCCTTAGGTATAGTTTATCCAACAACCGACAACATGACGACGCTTATACAAACTGCTCATCAAAAAGCCTTTACCCTTTCACTGAACGCTGCAGTGCCCACAAAAGAAACGATAGCAGACTTGGTCAAAAAAGCACACATAGAAATGCTCAGCCTAAACAAAGCAGTAGAGAGAGCAAGACCTAAAAATTAAATGAATGGTTGTACTTCAATGCTCTGAGGAACTATAGCCCCCTTACACATAGCCACATCCGCAATCTACTTACTACACTTTTTTCACGGCGTCCACGGTTCTTTTCAGTAGGAGTTGCGCGGCTTCTTGGGAAGGCCAGCTGCCGAGACCACAGTCAGGACCCGTAAACGTCATTCGCTCTCCGAATTTCTGTTTAGCTGAGACGTAGCGTTTCTTTATGACTTTTCCGCTTTCAACCAGCTGCTCCGCGGTTGGCTTCGTCACGCCTTTATCATACAGTTCCGCCATAATCGAGTTTATATCTGTCCTTGAAACGCCGACGCGTATCTGCTTGTCCGCGTCTTTCAACATTTTTCGCGAGATGCTTTCGATGTTTTTCGGCGATGCGGCATACTCAAAAGACAGCACATCAATATTTTCCACTTCCAACAAGTCTGGCAACCTTGACGATGAGTGAAGATGAATCTGCCTTACTGCGCCTTGAAAGTCAAAGGCTTTCTCTAGAACATCGCGTATCAAATCGCTTCCGGCGGCTATGCTTTGAAACCCAAAGCTTGGCTCGTCTATAGACACCACTTCGGTCTTGATGTGCTTGGAGTTCAAGATAGAGTTTTTGGCGAAACGCCGTATAGTCTCCGCGAAACTCTCCAGAACATCACTGTACGGCGTTGTTCCTATCTCTTTCAGGTATTGCTCCATAGGACCAAACAGGGATACGCGTAACAGAATTTTCTTTCCTAAAACTTCACAGATGCCCTTTGCTTCTTTGCTGATTAAATGCACTTCTGGCAGAACCGCTTGCTTCTCTTCAACTAGGAAAGAGCCTTTAGCCATGACCATGTGAATGGCATCGCTGACTTGTCTCATTCCATCGTACTGCTGCGGATAGTTAACCACATCCAATCCTACGCTGATTTTTTTCTTGAATGAATCAAGTGTAACTGCACAGAAATTCTTCAGTAAAAAATCGTCTTTCCTAATGTCTCTTCCGTGGATTATGGCGTCTCTTGCAAGCTGATATGCCTTGTTGAATGTTTCTCTGTTAACGCCGAGCGGTAACGGGAAACTCCCTACATCATCAACCAAAGTATCCATGACGTTATATTGCTTATAGAATTCTTTTAAACATATAGCTGCATTTTTAAGGTCTACGCAACACTAAAGAACAACAATGTGTTGAAATAGCAAAAAACTGGAATAACCATGCTAGAGCCTTGTACATTCTGTAAAATAGTGCGCAAAGAAGCACCTGCAAGCACAGTTTATGAAGACGAAAAAGTAATCGCGTTTCTAAGCATACAGCCCATAAACATTGGCCACACTCTTGTCGTGCCAAAGAAGCACTACGAGAACATTTATGAGCTTCCAGAGGAAGAAGTGGCGCACCTGTACAAAATCGTGAAGAAAGTGGCTTATGCCGTAAAGAACGCAGTATCTGCTGAAGGCATAAGGATTGTGCAGAATAACGGCGAAGCCGCTGGTCAAGTGATATTTCACCTACACGTCCACGTTATCCCAATGAACAAGCAGCATTCATTTCTGCATCATCGCGAAATCCGCGGCACAAACGCGCTAGAGAAGGATGCAACAAGAATAAGGCAATTTATCTGAAACTGGGTCTTCAAAGAAAAGCTTGTATTAAAAAAGCTCTTTCCCTCGACAAGAAGGTGCGAACGTGTTTTTGATGCTGAATTATGGAAGAATCTTATCCGAAAGCCATTTGGATAGGAACACCTATAAAAGAGGGAAAAAACACATGCTTAATTGCAAAAAGCGGGAAGAATATGACTGAGGAACCTAGCAAGAATGAAACCTACCTTCCAGAGAAACTTTTAATTGATGAACCAACAAACTTTCCGTTCCATGCCGCTTACCTCGTCTACTCCGAATTATTTGGCAACGCAATTGACGCTGAAGCTAAGGCAGATTTAAACAGGAACATTGAAGCTCTCAAAGAAAACAGAATAGACTGTGAAACGTTTTACAGGAACATAGCGCACCACCGGAAAATGTCGCCTAATCCAAGCCACGAAAGATTTTCCTTACAAACTCAGAGAAAAAGAGATTGGCGCAAGAAAACTCAAAGGCAAGAAAGAATAAAAAGACACAAGAAATAGCAAAACTGCTCTCCTCTATTTGGTAGATTGCATCTCTCAGAAGAGTATTTATTCAACAGTAAGATTAAGTACAACTTCTGCAATGTCACTGGCGTATTCTGCGGATGCTCTCAATTATCAATCGCAGATAGGGTGCGTCTTCAACGTCTATCTTTTGAGAAGAAATAACAGCTTCTTTTTCCATTAAAATAATGTCTTTTGTTTTTTCAACTATGCTTTAGCGCGCGCTAAATATTACGGAGTAATTAGGAATTTTATAAAACAATGTATCTCGCCTTTAGCAATCATTTTCAATGAACGGGCGCTTAACATGTGAAAGTCGGATTTCCAGTTTTCTGCATAGAAAAAATATTTATGCCATGTATATAGATGTGAAACGGCCATCAGCAATACAGGATATGAACGGAGTGACGTTAGCCCAAATATCTGTTATAAAGAAAGCTAATTTGGCTGTACCACTGAGATTATCGATCGGAACAACGAGGCTAAATCGAGTTGACTACACGCGGGTTTAGACGGAGTTTCTTCAACGTTCTAAACAAGTTGTCATCGAAAAAAGCAGTGAAG
>Ga0209636_10005693_pt1 | contig 12726 bp, 13 predicted proteins | sample DeeMarSWOR152_54_FD_187464 | JGI IMG/M metagenome (GOLD analysis project Ga0209636, IMG submission 187464) | Marine sediment microbial communities from White Oak River estuary, North Carolina - WOR-1-52-54 (SPAdes) (version 2) | ecosystem: Environmental > Aquatic > Marine > Intertidal zone >...
AGCTGTCCCCATTATCCCGCTTTCCGTTGTCTCATTGCTCTATGGAGCTCTGCGGGCGGATGCAAAACGGTTTGCGTTTTTCACCTTCTTGGGTGCGCTTCCTCGATATCTGATTCTTGGTCTTTTAGGATGGGTAATTGGGGTAGGATGGCAAAATTTAGCAGAGATGATAGATCTTTTCGAAACCCTAATCCTTGTCCTTTTAATCGTCTTCTTAGTGGTTTTCATTCTTTACCGCATTATCATCCGCCGTCGTGCTAGGAGGGCAAAAGCAGCGGTAGCAGAAGATAAGGCAGAATCGAATCCAGAAGCTATAGATCGTGGTGAAGGTCGCCAACAACTGCCGGACGAAGTTCAAAGTAAAAGATCACTCGGCAGCCCTGTTGTTGGAGGTCTGCTTGGAGCGTTGCCGCACGACCCTTAGCATCGTGAATCGTAGTGTACAAAGGAGATACACAGATAGGCGTAATTTCACCCTCTGGTGTGACACAACGGAAATCTTCTGGCACTTGGGCGGGTGGAGGTAGCCGTGATGAAACACGGAATTTCCCGTCGAGGATACTTAGCCATATTTCAGGATATTTACATTCAGACATGGAAGCCCCACGCAAGCAAATTAAGTAGGAACTAATAAGTCTGAACCGCTGTTAATGGTTTCGGAACAACTGAAACAAGCAAGCAGGTGTTGGGATTGACGCAACGAATTGCAGGGATTGATGAAGCAGGTCGAGGACCCGTCATAGGTCCACTCGTCATCGCAGGCATTGTAATAGAACCTTCACAGGAAGACGCACTCATTGAGTGGGGAGTTAGAGATTCCAAACAATTAACGCCCCGACGGCGAGAAACCCTCGAACAAAGAATTCAACAACTAGCAAGTCAAGTCGAAATCCTTGAAATCAGTGCAAAAGAAATTGATACCCAACGGGAACAACGGCGCAGTCTCAACATTTTAGAAGCCCAATGGATGGCTCAAGTTCTGAACCAGCTGAACTGGGATATTGCATATGTCGATGCCTCCGATGTCAATGCAGAACGTTACGGACGACTAATTTCTGCACAATTAAAAGCAAAGAACAAAGTTGTGAGTGAACACAAAGCCGATTCTGCCTACCCAGTTGTTGCTGCCGCCTCCGTTTTAGCCAAAGTTCGCCGCGACATGCGAATTCGCGAACTTCATCGAAACTATGGAGACTTCGGTAGTGGATACCCAAATGATCCCAAAACCAGAAAATTCCTACGTGATTGGATTAGAACACATAACACGTTTCCTGATATTGTACGAAAAACGTGGGAAACAGCACGTAGTATCAGTGCTGCACACCGTCAACAGACATTCAAAGATTGAAGAGCTATGAATTGAGAGCCTAAGAGGATTCCTTCTCTTTTTTCTTCTCTTCCTTCTTCTTTTGCTTCTCTTCTTCTTTGCGTTTCTTTTCCTCTTCCTTACGCTTCTGTTCCTCTTCCTTCTTCTTCTGCTTCTCCTCTTCCTTCAGGCGCTTCTCCTCTTCCTTACGCTTCTGTTCCTCTTCCTTCTTCTTCTGCTTCTCCTCTTCCTTACGCTTCTTCTCTTCCTCTTTCTGCGCCTTTTCTTCGTCTTTCTTCTTCTGTTTCTCTTCAGCCTTTAGACGCTTTTCCTCTTCTTTGAGCCGCTTCTGTTCCTCTTTTCGCGCTATCTCTTCTTCTTTTTTAATTCGCTTAGCTTCTTCTTCGTCAGCGGGCGCCGATTCGAGGACCTCAGGAGTTTCAATTTCTGCTGGTTCAGGAGGAGGTACCATTTCCCCTTCCATTTCAGGGAGTTCTTCCTCGGCTTTCTCTTCTTCCTCTTTCCGCTTCTTGCGTTCCTTCATCTTCTCACGCATACGCATGTACGTTTCACTGAGTAACTCAAGATGCCGTTTTGCGATATCCGGATGAATATCCTTTGCCTCGAGTCGCTCTTGAATTCGTAAAACCAAGAACTCTGGGAAGAAAGATTCGAAGTGTACATCCGCCATTAATACAATCAGCGGATCATCTTTAGCTGCTACCTCGATGGCATTCGCTCCAAATTTTGTAATCACTTGTGCCTGTTCTAATCGCCGAAGCACATTATCAAGGGAGGCTTCTTTTTCGACGACACCAGCTAACTCGGATTTATGCGTAATTTTCCGACGCAACGTCTTTGTCACATCGTAAATATCTGGGTCAAGAAGCAGCTGCCCCATCATGATGGTGTCTTCTTCCGTCCACTGATACCCTTCAAAGAAGCTCTTCACTCGGGTTTCGAGTTCGCGTAACTGTTCCTTATTCAATCCGCCACCCTTGGCCAGTTTGATCACTTGCTCGGGTGGAAACCGCGCGCCCAACAGGTCATTCACCAAGAAAACACAGTTGTCTGAGACTGCATTAATCCAGTCTTCTTCTACTAACCCGCTCCGCAGTAACGGTAAGGTAACTAGACCTAAATCAGGGTAGTGTTTCCCAGTCTGTAACTCTAGCCACTCTCGCAACTCTTCAGCAGGGATGCCACCGCGGGCTAGCTTATGCATCAATAACCGCGTCTCATGATCAACAAACACCTTGGCAAGTCGCTGCTCTACAGACAGTTCCACCATCCGCTTCAGTTTCTCAAACACTTCACCCATGTATTCTACAAACTCTGGTTCACCAATATTTTCGACAATCTCACTTGACGCTAATGTCAAACCCTCTTCATAACTTCGGGGCTCTTCATCGAGCTCCATAAACAACATAATACAAAACTGGTCCCGACCCCGCAAAATGCCCGTATAAAACGAGGCCACCGCCAGATTCGTCCCCTCAAGAGTCATCGTCAAAAAACCCGCTTCCGGTTTGCCCATCGCATGCGCCGTAAACACACGCAACATGTCATCTTCGGACACACCAAGATTACGCGGATACACTCCCACAATGCGGAGACCTACTTTATCGTCCCATCTACATACACTTAATCCGTGTGGCATTTTTACTTAGCCTCCCGTTTATTCAAATGGTTTCTGTAGCTTTATTACTTAAAGTGACCTATTGGCACTCCTTTTTGACTATTCAGATTCCCGTATTTAACTTGTTTGCCGACTCCTTACAAGGTAAGGTTTACCGTATTGCTTTCCGCAATTTTTCACAACAAAGCAGGCATATTGTACGATGGCATAAGTGAGTTCTAGTCCGTAGTCGCTTCAGCTACAGCCCCGAGAATTATCTTATAAAGCACTTCGCGATACCGGGGATCAATTGCTACTAGCCCGTAGGATTGAACACCGAGAATACGTTGAACCAGTTTCGGAGCTAGTGCTCCGGGGAGATCCTGTTTGTTTGCAATCGACCAGACAATTGAGGAAGGCGCGTTTTTCCGTACAACCTCAAGAATGTCGCGGGTTTCGAGCACATTCTTCAACGTCGAATCGGTTACTAACAATACGGCATCGGCATTACGGAGATAATAGTTCCAGAGTGAACGGAAGCGGTCTTGACCTGCAAAATCCCAGACCGCCAATTCATAGGGACCAAATCGGACGCCTTGGAGGGTTTCGATGTCGACCGCAATCGTGGGGTAGTATTCGCCAGGGATGCTGTCAGCGGTGAGGAGTTTGAGCATGGTAGATTTGCCGACGCCGCCTTGTCCGAGGAGGCAGATTTTGAGCATGGTGACGATAACGCTGTCAAGTTCTTTGGCGAATTCTTGAAAGGCTTGGCCAAGGGGAACGGGGTTTTGGATGTATGAGTCGATTTCGTGGCTGTATTTAGTGATGAGAAGTTCACGGGTTTTTTTGAGGTATTCACGGATGGTTTCATCTTCGTCGCTGGTATCGACCGCGAAGACAAGGAGAAGGTGGGTGCCCAGATCGGTGTAGAGGAATTTATTGTTTTTAACGTGGATTGGAAGGTCGACGGTGGGACCCAGGTCCTTTTCGAAGTGTTTGTAGGTGGCAATGAATTCTTGGCGGATTTCGGTGGTAATATCAACTGACCAGTATTGGCGGTGGAAGGCGATACGTCCGTCACGGTTCATGATGAAGACATTGTGAATCATATGTTGTGTTCTCCTTGTTGTTTATTCAGCGCGAGTAACCGCTTTATCTTGGGTGCTTGTACGTCGCCGCCGTGGTTTTTGCATGGGGAGTTTCTTTATATCAGAGCCGAGAAGGCTTCGAAGTTCCCGGTAGTTTCGGCGTAGGGAAGTACGAGAACATCCGACGAGTTCGATTATATCATTTTCGGGTAGAGAGTCGCCAGTCTGTTTTGCAGCATAATAGGCGATAGAAGCAGCAACAATGGGGCGAGGATGCCCCTGAAAAAGCCCTTCTTTCCCGACGTGTTCGACGATATTATGGGAGAGATCTTCGGTTTTTTCTGACAGACTGAGGACAGCAAAAACGCGATCAAGAATTGTATGAATGGGTTCGCTCCAGGTACCTGGTTTATGGTGTTTAGCGTCTTGACGTTGTTGGTCGTGGTCTTCAAGGATACGCTGGATACCTGCACGTACCAGTTGACGGGCGTTGGCAAGTTGGATTTGTCGTTGACGGCGAATATATCGCGGACATTGGGGATACCCGGGCATTTCATAGATGGTGAGATAGCATTGTTTTTTGACAACACGACAGAAGGATGTAATCTCATCGTCTCTTATGGGTCGTTCATACATGTAAGGACAGAGAGAGCGGTCGCGTGAGCCCCCACGGCGTTCGATTTTTCGATAACTGTCAGAGAGGATTTGACGATACCTGCGTTGCTTTTTTACCGGATCGCCTTTCAATTTTAGGAGCCGTTGAAGTGTAGCGGTGAGGATTTCTTCGTACACAGATCCTTCTTCCTCGGCGGTGAGGAGTGCAGTAATGAAGATATCATCTTCGATGCCATCACGCAGACTTCTGGTGCAAGCTACTGCTGCGCGCTCTGTTACATCCTTTGAAGGAAAGACTTTGAAAATATGCTCTGATTCTTCGGGAGCGCAGTTGAAAAACATCATCGAAAGTTGTTCGGCATCAATTTCTAAGGATGCCGGATAATTGGCTAGTATCTTGAGTCCTTCTTTGGTGTCCCAATGACTGAGAACTAGCCCACGAGGGATACTAACACACCTTCTAGCAAAGGAACTTGAGTCGACCGTAAGGAGTCTGTCGCCTTGGCTTCAATCAAGGTTTGGAGGGGGCGCAGAAAAAGGTTTTTACACATCTAGAGTAGGCGACGTATTCGTTCCGATATACTGAACAGTATCAATTGTGTTTTAGGACCGTTTTCTTTGTATGTACTTGGTTCCTACGACAAGTGGGATGATGATTATCAGGAGTACGAGCACGAATGGTAAAACCTGCTCTTGAACGGGTTGCTGTAAACTAGTGGTATCTCCGATGATGGCGGGATAAAGAAATTCCTCGAAGAGCGAATAGAAGTCTAAAATGCTATAGGTGGTAGCTCCAGCAAAGACGAGTACAAGGTCTTGTTCAGGAAGAATAAAAACTCGCTTTCCACCAGCCCCACGCATGGAATATCCAGAGAGTTCTGGATCAACCCACCACTGGTACCCATAACCATCAATAGTGAAATTAAAGTATGAGTGAGTGCAGGCCGCCACCCATTCTGTGGGTATAATTTGAAAAGGACCCCAGGTACCATTATTCAAGAATAGGTAGCCAAATTTTGCTAAGTCTCGTAATTTTAATTCTAGCCCTCCAAATCCCGTTGTTATTCCTTGTGGATCTGTGGGCCATTCATAAACCGAGATTCCCATCGGTCCCAAAACCCGAGCTTGAGCATACGTCGCCATAGACATACCTGTGGTTTGGGAAATGATTGCCGAGATGAGATGTGAACAACCAGCATCATAGTTCCAAACCGCTCCTGGATCGTTGACCATTGGTAAATCGAGGACATACTGAATCCAGTCTGGCGCCAATCCCATTGTTTGTGCACTAGACTCAAATCCCGAGGACATCGTGAGCAAATGCCATATGGTCATAGCGTCTTTCTGTGGACTCGGGTTTGCAATAGTTCGGTCTGTAAAATAGTCCAAGACCGAATCATTGACGCTTGTGACATAACCATCTGCTATCGCAGCACCGAGGATTGTTGCGGAAATGCTTTTGGTAATTGATGCTACTGTCCCAAGAGTGTCTGGTCCTAAGTTTGGCCAGTAAGCTTCATACAACAGGTATCCATTACGGATTAGCAGAAAACCTGTTAGTCCATCTATTGGGTGTATGTGATTCCAAAATTCGTCTAGTCGAGTAGAATTCATTCCTTGAGATTCAGGTGGTTGTATTCGCCATCCAGCGGTGGGCCAATAATCACGATCTTGAATGGGTGTAAAGTGGGTGCTGGTTACAGGTGTGATTACTGAGGCCAAGACCAGGGGGATTAGAACGAGAATCCAATTCTTCTGTGTTGACATGTATAGCAGCACCCGTTAGGTGAACCAGAGAAGGTTTATCATATATTTTTATGAACGGGAACCGGCAGGTACGATTTTCGACTTGTGTTAGAGAATTTCTTAACAGTTTAGTAACCAGCAAATTCTGTTTTCAGCATCCCATAAAAAGCAAGAACAAAATGGTATTTAATGCCGTTTTCTTTGTTGATACATGTTACCGACAATAACTGGAATCACAGTAAGTAGAAGAACTACTATGAATGGAAAGATTTGTTCCCCAACTGATGGTGTGTAATTAATAGTGTCACCAATTATTGCAGGAAAGAGATATTCCTCAAAGACCGAGTAGAAATCTAAATAAGTGTACCTGATTGCGCCAGCAATTGCAAGGACAAGGTCCTGTTTCGGCAGTATGAATACTCGCAGACCACCAGCCCCACGCATAGAGTACCCCGAAATTATCGGATCAACCCACCATTGATAGCCATAACCATAGCCATTAGAAAACAGAAAATGTGCTTTAGTACATTCGGTCACCCATTCGGCGGGAAGTAGCTGAAAAGGCCCCCAAGAACCATTATTCAAATACAGATAGCCGAATTTGGCTAAATCCCGTAGACTCAAAGCGAGGTTCCCAAATCCGATTGTATTGCCTTGTGGGTCTGCATCCCACTCAAAATTAGAAATTCCCATCGGGGTAAAAAGCTTTTCTCGAGCCAAATCGAGCATAGATATTCCCGTTGATTTACTAATTATTGCTGAAATGAGATGCGGACACCCTCCGTCATACCTCCAGACTTCTCCGGGTTCACGAATCATGGGTAAATCGAGAAGATATTGCACCCAGTCTGAGCTAAAACCCATTGTTGCGGCATTAGATTCAAATCCGGAGGACATAGTGAGGAGATGCCGAATTGTCATAGCATCCTTGCGCGGATCCGGATTCGCAAAAGTTCGATCAGAAAAATAGTCCAAAACAGAGTTGTTAATACTTGTAATGTAGCCATCAGCCATTGCGACCCCGAGGACACCCGCTGTAAAACTCTTGGCTATCGAGGCAAGCCTCCATAGATACTCTGGTCCTACACCAGGATAATAGACTTCATACAACAGATACCCGTTTCGAATAAGCACAAATCCTCCCAAATCAGCTCCTTCATTCATTTGGTCCCAAAACTCGTCTAACTGGGCGGAACTCATTCCTTGAGATTCAGGTGGTGCCATTCGCCAACCTGTTGTAGGCCAATAATCACGACCCTGCACAGGAAAAATTTGGGTTCCTGCAACCGGTGAGAATAGGGAGACTAATATTAATGGAATCAAAGTGAGAACCCAATTCTTCTGAATTGACATCTTCAGCAACATCCACAAGGATATCACACAAAGAGTTCACCAGGTATTTTTATGAACGGGAACCGGCAGGTACGATTTTCAACAACCTTGAGTAGATATCGCGTCAAAACTGTAACTCTTGAATTCTTTTTTTGGCATTCGACCTTAGGAAAGATCAATATGGGTTCAAGACCGTTTTCCTCGTCGGGACTTATTAACAATTACAATTGGGATCACAACAACAAGGAGTACAATCACGAAAGGTAAAATTTGTTCGGTTACCGATTGTGGGTAACTAACAGGGTCACCAATGATTGCGGGATAAAGAAATTCCTCAAAGGCAGAATAATAGTCAAGAATGCCAAAGACCGATGCGCCAGCAAATACGAGGACTATGTCCTGTTCGGGAAGTACAAAAACGCGAATCCCACCTGTCCCACGCATAGAATATCCTGAAATGGCGGGATCAACCCACCACTGATACCCATAACCAACACCATCTGGTAAAAGAAAGTGTGTCTGGGTACATTCAATCACCCATTCTGAGGGGACTAGTTGGAAAGGACCCCAAGTTCCATTATTCAAGTACAGAAACCCAATTTTGGCTAAATCCCGTAAATTCATAGTTAAATGTCCAAATCCCATCGTGTTCCCTTGTGGGTCTGCATCCCATTCATAATTGGAAATCCCCATTGGCCCAAAGAGTCGGATTTGAGCGTATTCTGCCATGGGTAGACTTGTTGTTTGTGTGATGATTGCCGAGATGAGATGTGAACAACCACCGTCAAAGTTCCAGACTTCTCCAGGTTCGTGGATCATAGGCAAATCGAGAAGGTATTGTATCCAGTCATTTGGAAGAACAATTTGCTCAAGTTGGGATTCAAACCCAGCGGACATAGTGAGCAGATGCCGAATTGTCATAGCATCCTTGCGTGGATCCAGATTTGCTATTGTTCGGTCTGGAAAGAAGTCTAAGACGGAAGCATTGATACCCGTAACGTATCCCTCTGCTAGGGCAACACCAAGAGCTGTCGCAGTAACACTTTTTGCAACTGAAACAACACTCCAGAGGTGATCTGCGCCCACACCAGGATAGAACGCTTCATAAATCAGATACCCGTTACGGATAAGCAAGAATCCTCCCAGAAGTGCTTCTGTATACATATAGTTCCAAAATTCGTTCAATCGAGTTGAATTCATACCTTGCGCCTCAGGGTGTAATAATCGCCACCCCATATTGGGCCAATAATCACGTCTTTGGATTGGCGAAGAAAGTGTGCTAGTCACAGGTGAAATTGTTGATGCAAGTATTATTGGAATTAATATCAGTATCCAACGTTTAGTCCTCAACATTTTCAGTAGCACCAGTAGGATTGACCAATGAAGATGTTTTCTCATATTTTTATGAACGGGAACCGGTAAGTACGATTTTCAACGAGAAGGGGGTACTATTTTCAGAAATTAGGAACTTGTGAATTCTGTTTTTAACAAGCCATAGTAAACAAGGCCATAACGAGTTCCATGCTCGATTCGTGCTTCACGTAAATGTCCCTCTTTTTTAAATCCAAGTCGTTCAGCGAGTTTGATACTCGGATGATTAGTATCACGGGTTATGACAATTACTTTATGTGCTCCCAAGTCATGGAAGAGAAATTCCAAGGAACGCTGTGCGGCTTCCGTCGCAAAGCCTTTTCCAAGGTATTCCTGACCCAAGAACCAGCCAAGCTCAAAAGAGGGGACACCCCATATTTTGGGTTCAATCCAGATCTCACCAATGTAAATATTGGTCTTTTTGTCCCAGATACCCAACACGAAACGTTTTCGGGAGTCCCACTCTGCTGCATGTTTTTGCACCTTAGTTTCCGCTTCTTCTATTGTCTTAATTATGGCAACTTCTTCGACATTGGGGAAGAGAAATTCTCGGTTATTGTTGCGTTCCAAGAATGCGAAAAGCGCTATTCCATCTCCTTCCGAGTATCTTCGTATCAGTAGACGTTGACTCTCCAGTTTTTCAGGAAGGCCTGATACTATCCCGGACATCAGCTCCACCGATTTGGATGATTAATTTACTGGCGTATCGTATTGCATCATTCCCATGAGATTTCCTTCTGTATCCTTAAAATACTGATAATAGCCAACCTTTGGTATCGTGATTTTTTCCCCGACAAGCGTCCCTCCATTCGTTTTCACCAGCAAAGCATATTTGTCCACATTGTCAACGCCTATAACATTCACTGTGGTTCCTTCAGGAAAGTCTTCTCGCTTAGCAAAGGAACCGTTTATTCCAGGCTCAGCGTCGTCACCAGTTACCAGAAACCAATGATCAACCGGGCCCTTCCATTTTTTTACCTTCCATCCAAACACGGTCTTGTAGAACTTTGTAATTCGTTCTACATCATCTGCAGGAATTTCAAAATCAATAACTCGCGGCATAGAAACCACATCAACCAATAATCCGGTATCTCTCTTAAAGCTGTTAATTTGTATCTACCAGTTCCGCTTGGTAAATTACTCATTTTTGCTGTGGAATTTTCCCCACGGACGAAATGTAGACAGTAAATTCGTCTTTGCCGTCAACGCCGATGAAAGCATCCGCAGATTTTTGATTGTAGGCCGCGATAGCACATGTTCCAGCTCCAATGGCTTCACAGGTCAAATAGAGATTTTGGCAAATGTGCCCAGCTTCAATTGCTGCTCCTTTGTGTGCAGCAATGCTATAGCGCCATTCGATTCGATACGGAATGATAGCCCAAATAAAGACGACGGCTCCGCGTCCTGCAAACGTTTGACCCCCACAGATTTTGGTCATTCGATCCGAGAAGTCAGGTTCTCCAGGCGCCACGCAGTAAAGTTTGTGTTCAATAGCCAGATAACGATAAATTCCGGGTTGAAGTCCATCGACACGATTCACCAGAAGATAGGTTTCATAGGGATGTCGTGAACCACCAGAAGGAACGGTGCGTTTAGTGGTCTCAACTTTACCATGGCGATGATCTACTTTGATTTCCCGAATACCTTGCGTGGCCCATAGTAAGAAGGACAATTCTTCGATTGTAAGGGATTCTTTCGTGAACCCTCGATGACTTTTACGACGGTTTATGGCATCAATTAACGGGATTTGGCCAATGGTGAAGTCTTTGGGTGCCACCAAGTCGATGAGCTCTGCATCCTTGGGATAATTCTTCTGATACGGAGGAGGAGGGATTTTTTTCATTTGATCGGGAAGAAGTTCAGGATGTTTCTCTTCTAATTTCACGAGTTTCTCATGGTCTGTAGCCTTGAGGAAGGTTCGACCTTTTTCTATCACTAATATCACCCATAACAAAGAGCATTGTCAAAGAGAAGGGATAAACGCCAACCAGTTCTGTGGACTCATTAATCTTCCTTATAGAGGGAAGAAATGCTGATGAAGGTAACTGAATAGTTCGATTAATTTCCTCTTTTCACTCTTATAAATACGAAAAGGCCTCCAATTACTACAACAAACCCGATTACTCCAGCCACAATAATTGGTAAATGGACCATTACTGGAGGAACATCCGGTGAGGCTTCAACAAGCCAACTTGACACTTTTCGCACCAAATCCCACTCGGAATCAGTATCATTCAGCCTTTCACGGAACACAGCCCCATCCCGATCACTACCTTCTTCAAACTCTGGATGAGGCGTACACAGACAAACAGTTCCCGCTCCAAAATGAAATACAATCATGCCAGATCCACCATTATCCGGATACGATAGGATTGGAATAGCATCGGCTACACCAGCGCCTACGAAGGCAGCTGAACCTGAACAGAAGAGGCGATACGATTCGGGTTCATCCGAGAGGTCAGGACCGGTCGAGGCGCGGTTGACTGTCATTTCCATTAGATATTGAGGCCCTGTATGTGTATCCATACATTGGGGCATGTAGGCTGTAATGTAGTCTAATTCGGCGTCGATTAGGGCTAGATTTTGTATCACAAATTCTGTGCCACGACAAACACTGAACAACGATCCACCTGCAGCAAGATATTGGCGTATTTGGATAATCCCAGCCTGGGTTACATCCCAAATGTAGTGATTTGGTCCCCATGCAGGGAAGACGAGAAGATCATAATTTGCTAACGCCCCCGCGATAATATCAGCCCCTTCGACTAGTTCTACGGTAGCGTTCATCCAAGAATACATATTCCACATTGCATTGTAACTCGGGTTATTATTGACGATGCTACTATGATATTCCTCAATGCCATATACCGCTACATTAACACCCTCCAAATCGGTGGGTGGTTGGGCTACAACGGTTCTTGGTAGCACAGAAACTAGGGACCCAAAAAACAAAGTCAGAACAATGAGACATACATATGCGGAATGTTGTTTCCGCCTCCAAGAAAGCCACCAGGACAAGACAGATCACCACGATGGGAAAGTTACTCTTTTGTTAGTTTAATCTCCCTTTTATTTACATGGAAACCGGAAAATGAGAAAAACTGCGGCTAAAACCCGTAACTGAGTGGTTTTTCGAACCGACAAAGTCAGAAATCTTCAGCAAAACACTACGCATGGTCGGGGTTTTAAGTTAGATGAAGTAAGAAGCCTTTGAGTTGGCTGAAATGAAATACCGACAAATGCACAAAGATGAGCTACACCGCGTAGCAGAGCTCAATCGCCGCGAAGTCATCGAACACATCTACTATTTTCGGGACAGCAAGTTAGAACTCGAAAAAGAACACTGGGACATCCCTGAATGGTCAACAGAACAGAAACAAGAATACCACCAACGATTACTGGACATCCACCACCGGGGTGGCACTGTGATTGGTGCCTTCAAGGGTTCGAAAATTGCAGGAATTATTGCCCTTGACCATGAGTTCTTCGGGAGCAATAAGGATCGTCTTAATCTCGCTGCTCTCTGGGTCAGCCAACCATTTCGAGACCGAGGTGTTGGCAGACACCTAGTTGAATTGGTTAAAAAGAACGCGAAAACACTGGGAGCAAAAAATCTCTATGTTTCTGCAACTCCATCAAAGAAAACTGTC
>Ga0209636_10005695_pt1 | contig 12725 bp, 11 predicted proteins | sample DeeMarSWOR152_54_FD_187464 | JGI IMG/M metagenome (GOLD analysis project Ga0209636, IMG submission 187464) | Marine sediment microbial communities from White Oak River estuary, North Carolina - WOR-1-52-54 (SPAdes) (version 2) | ecosystem: Environmental > Aquatic > Marine > Intertidal zone >...
AACTCCCCCCACCATCGTCCGGAGTATCTTTCACCGTCAGGTCGAGCGGTGAAGCAACCTTTACTGTTAATGTATCGTTTTCAGCTTGAACTGGATGTGAGTAAGCAATACAGAAGCAAAAAAATAAGGACAGCGAAATGATTTGGAGTAGTTTTGGGATTTGGGACATCAATCTGACTTTGAAGTCTCTTGTGAGGGTTTTACGTCAGTTCCATTTACCGAAATGGTAGCCGCCCCGCCTCTGGCGGGGCGTATGTTTTTTTTCGCCCAAATGGGCGGCTACCTTTTAAGACTTTTTTGCCAACTCGTTTTTAAGATAATCTATCACCTTGACCAGAGTAGGATCTTCTTCATTCAACACGGCCAGATAGAAGCTGGTAAAGTCCCCTAGTTGGATCAAGGAGAACATTCGGGATAAAAGAATCTCTCCACAGCTTTGGATTTCTATCACTTCTACCTTTTGCTTTTCAATGATTCCCTTAACAATCTCCATTCTTCTTTTGATTCGGGGATGGTCTTCTTTGTCTTTCAGTATTATGACGAACAGGTCGTCTCGATAATCTGACAAGACTTTCCATCCCACCAGCTCGTTATGGTTAAATTCCGGGAACACGTTGTTGAAGGCAAGCATCTTGGCATTTTCGCAGAACTGTCCTTTCCATCTGGTGGAGACCGCATCGAAATGATCACAGGAAGCATAGATTATAGGCAATTTCTTGTGAAGCTTTAGGGCAAGTTTTTTTGCCTCATTCTTTTCGGCATCAACTTCAACTCGGTATGTGCTTCTGTTTTCGGCCAAAAAATCTTTGGCTTTTTCTATATTTGCCTCTTCACCTTGAACCAATCCCAGTCTTTCCAGCATTGCCAAAATAGGCACAAAGGAATATCCCAAGGCGGCACGAGGCTGAAAGCCTCTGGGCAGGTGAACACAGGGGATTTTCTCCTTAGAGGAGATTTCCTCCACTTTTCCATTGGAGGTTATGCAAATGATTTTTGTATCTCTTCGGGAGGCATCTTCAAAAGCGGACAGAGTCTCCTCCGTGTTTCCGGAATAGCTGGAGACAAAGACTAAAGAGAACGAATCCACAAAATTGGGGAGGGTATAGTTTCTGCAGATAAAGAAAGGTATCTCCAGCTTCTCTGCCAGATACGAACGCACCAGATCTCCCCCGATGGCAGAGCCACCCAGACCAGCCACGACAATATTTTTCATCTTACTTTTGCTCCAGTCTGGAAGCTGGATTTGTTTGGTGCGTTTCAGCGCATCTTCAAATTGAGCGGGAAACTGGTAAATGCGATCATACATCCCCCCCGGATCTATTTTTCTGATTTGGTCTATGTCGTCTAAAGGATACATGAATTATCTATCTTTTTATTCCAATGTCGCACACCCTTCAACTGCGTTCAGGGTAAACGGAGGTGCGACGCTACATTTTCATCACAAATAAGTGCCACAACTAACTGCTGGATCAAATATGCTAATTCCTGTTTTCCTTTCCGAATCTCTTAGCGTAGTCCTCGATCAAAAACTTTTTTACATCATCGATTGTCGGAAGCTCCAGCACTTTCTGAGCATGTCTTTTGGCATCTTCAAATTTTATGGAGCGAATGATCTTCTTTATCTCAGGAATAGCCATGGCCGAGGTGGAGAGCTCGTCCACTCCCATACCCACCAGCAGGGTAGTGGCTAAGGGGTCGGCGGACATCTCTCCACATAAACCCACCCAGATACCATTCCTGCGTCCGGCATCAATGGTCTCCTTTATCAGCTTAAGCACCGCCGGATGAAACCCCTGATAAAGATGAGCTATCTTTTCATTGCCCCGATCCACCGCCAGAGTATACTGAATCAGATCGTTTGTGCCGATGCTGAAGAAATCACACGCCTCTGCCAGAGAGTCAGAAGCCAACGCGGCAGAAGGTATCTCCACCATTATCCCTACCGGAACATGCTCGTCAAAGGGGATTTTCTTTCGCCTTAATTCCTCTTTAGCTTCATCCAGTATGGCCTTGGCTCTTTGAAGTTCTCCCACCTCAGAGATCATGGGGAACATGATCTTTATGTTCTTCTTGGCACTGGCTTTCAACATGGCTCTTAGCTGAACTTTGAATATCTCTGGAAGATCCAGACAGGCGCGAATGGCTCGCCACCCTAAAAAGGGATTGGTCTCATATATGCTACCGGTATGCCCATCAAATTTGTCACCGCCCAAATCGAAGGTCCGCAGGATGACCGATTTAGGATATACCTTCTCCGCCACCTCCAGATAAGCTTTATATTGCTCTTCTTCGGTGGGAAAGCCAGCTTGGGCGATATATAAATACTCCGTCCGGAATAAGCCGATGCCCTCTGCCCCATATTCTATGGCAGAATCGGCATCAGAGGGAAGCTCAATATTGGCGGAAAGCTCAATTCTCCTTCCATCTTTAGTTTTTGCGAGGAGTGACTTGAGCTCGGAAAGCTCAGCCGTCTTTTTAAGTATATACCTTCTTCTTTTCTTGTATTCCTTCAGGGTTTGCTCATCCGGACAAATAAGCACCTCTCCCTTTATTCCATCCAAGATGACGCTCTGTTTATCCTGGATCTGATCGAAGAAGCTCTTCAGCCCCACCACAGCCGGAATTCCCATGGATTTGGCTAAGAGAGCCACATGAGAAGTTCCACCGCCCATGTCGGTGGCAAAGCCCAGGATGCTTTCCTTTTTCATATGCACCACATCGCCGGGAGAAAGAGATCGAGCCACTAAAATTACCGGAGAGTCGATGCTCTCTAGGGTAAGATGTTTTATGCCCAAAAGATTGTAGATCAAACGGCTGGCTACCGCATTTATATCTATTATCCTCTCCCTGAGATATTCATCTTTGGAGGAGGATAAGGTCTTTATAGTCTGTTCAATTACTTCCTGGTAAACGAACTCAGCATTACTTTTAGTCTTTTTGATTTCCTCGATCACAGCACTGTTAATTAACTCATCTTCCATGATCATGAGTTGAGCGTCAAAAATCTTGGCATGATCTGGATCAACCCTTTTAGCCACCTTTTCCTTTATCTTGAGAATTTCCTCTTTGGTTTCATTTAAAGCCTTTATAAACTTCAAGATCTCCTTTGCCACCTCATTTTCTTCAATCCTCTCTTGGGTTACCTGGATGCTTTCGCGATCCAGAAGAAACGCCTTCCCTATCACCACACCGGGTGAGGCGGGAATCCCCCGATAGATAACACAAACCTGTTTGTTTGGTTTTCTCACTTATTCTTCTCCAAACTTTTCCTCAAACAATCCAGCTATGGCCTCCACCGCCTGCTCTTCATCTTCACCTTCGGCTTTAATGATCACAAAGCTTCCCACTTCTGCGGCTAACATCATCACGCTTAAGATACTTTTGGCATTTGCCTCTATATCCTCCTTTTGCAGTTTGATCTCCGATTTGAACTTGGACGCCTTCTGCACCAGCATGGCGGCTGGTCGGGCATGCAATCCCAGTTTGTTTATTACCTCGATCTTCCTTTCGACCAAAGCATTATCCTTTTTTCATAACAGATACTTTCCACCATTTTACAGATCACTTAAAAGACATATTTAGGTTACAATTTAAATCAAATAGATAACAAATGCAAGTTTTTGGAATACATTAGGGGCAAAATTTTGTTTTTATAATTTTATCCATTTGTCTCATTGAACCTGGTTTCTTACCTCACCCCCTGTCCTCCTCTCCATGAAATGGAGAGGGGGAAATAGGGGGAGAGGTCTTCTAAGTTCGCACAAACATTTTGCCGGAAAGCTGTTTCACCAAACCCTTCAGCTCTAAAGACAAAAGTGCAGATAAAGCTTGAGGTACGCTGACTGAAGCCTGAGTAGCGACTTTGTCTATGTGATGAGGTTCATCTGAAATGAGTTTAAATATATTCTTCTCCGTCTCCGAAAGATGGGATAGATCTTCTTCGGTCAGAACAGAAGGGCAGGATTTCCCTTCCCTGGTGGTTATTTTCAACTCCTCCAAGATGTCCTCCACCGAGGTGACCAATTTGGCTCCTTGTTTTATCAGTTCATTGGTTCCTTCGCTGTTTTTTGCCCCCAGATTGCCTGGTATGGCAAAAACCTCCCGGTTTTGATCTAAAGCACAGTGGGCGGTGAGAAGTGCCCCACTTTTTGTTCCTGCCTCCACGATCACCACCCCCAAAGAAAGCCCGCTAATTACTCTATTTCGTCTGGGGAAATTGGGTGCTTCAGGTTTGGTGCCTAAGAAAAACTCAGAAAGAATGGCTCCAGATGGTTTGATTCGTTCTGTTAGCTTTCTGTTTTCCCGGGGATAAATTATATCCAGCCCTGAGCCGAAGACAGCCAAAGTTCTTCCGTTCTCCTTTAAGGCGGAGAGGTGTCCGATGGAGTCTATGCCCCGCGCCAGTCCACTCACTATGGTGATCCCTCGCCTAGCCAGTTCTCTTCCGATCCTTTCGGTGATCCGTTTTCCATAAAGGGAGGCAGATCGACATCCCACTATGGCTACCGCATTCCGATCTTCCTTTCTGATCTCTCCTTTGACGAAAAGAAATGGGGGTGGGTCGTAGATTGACAGAAGATTCTCAGGATAGTTTTCATCTCTGAAGGTTACAATCTGCACCTTGTTTTTCTCCAACAGCTCCAGTTGCTCTTCGGCCTTCTTCCAATCGACTTTACTCTTTATGCTGGAGGCGATAACAGGTCCTATGTCCGGCAGTTCTGCCAGCTCTGCTTTCGATACAGATAACACTTTTTCCGGAGAGCCGAAGTGTTTGACTAAAAAGATATAGCGAACCGGCCCCACCTTGGGGACGGTGAAAAGAGCCAGCCAGCTTTTCAGTTCCGAAGAGTTCACAGTGCGATCTCTTATAATTCTTGTGCCGGGACGCCACCATATTATCTGGTAGCCGCAGGCTTCCTTCGGACTGAGTCCTTCAGGACGAACGTCAGCCTGCGAAAAAAGGACTAACCTCTTATTCTTCTCTCTTTTTTAATTTCTCCAACTTGACTCTTATGATTTTCAAAAGATCTTTCAACCCCACGCCGGTCAAAGCTGAGATGTAACATACAGGGATTTTGCCCTTACCAATTTTTGTCCTTCTTACCTGTGGCAAAAGATCGATTTTGTTTAAAACCACCACCTTTGGGCGCTGGGAAAGGAAAGGATCGAAAAGCTTGATCTCCTTTGAAAGTGCCTGATAGTCACTGTTAATATCCTCAGAGGTAACATCCAAAAGATAAAGAAGAAGTTTTGTCCTTTGAATATGTTTGAGAAATTCAATGCCCAAACCTTTCCCCTGGTGAGCTCCCTCGATCAATCCGGGAATGTCAGCCAGAACGAAGCTTTGATGATCTTCCAGCTTCACTATTCCCAAATTAGGGCTAAGGGTGGTGAAAGGGTAGTTGGCTATCTTGGGCTTAGCAGAGGAGAGCTTAGACAAAAGAGTCGATTTGCCCGCGTTGGGCTGCCCTACTATTCCCACATCCGCTAAAAGTTTTAATTCCAGGGAGAGCTTTCTTTCCTGCCCTTTGGTTCCCGGCTCTGATTTCCTGGGGGATTGTAGAGTGGATGATTTGAAGGAAGCATTTCCCTTTCCCCCCTTTCCACCGTGAGCCGCCACTACCATTTGGCCTTTCTTGGTCAGATCCGCAACAATTTTTCCCGTATCAAGATCTCTGATAATGGTTCCCGGAGGAACTTTTATCGATTTGTCTTTGCCTTTCTTTCCGTGTTTTAAAGCCCCTTCTCCCGGTTTTCCATTTTCTGCCTTATAGTGTCTTTTATACCGGAAATCCAACAAGGTGGTCATATGAGGATCCACCTGAATGATCATGTCCCCACCGTCTCCACCATCACCTCCATCCGGACCTCCCTTGGGCACATATTTCTCCCGCCTGAAGCTGACGCATCCTCTGCCGCCGTTTCCCCCGACAATAGATATCTCCGCATAGTCGATAAATAACATACCACTTTCCAAAAGAAGCGAAGGTTTGTCACGTTATCCAGATTTTGCCATCCGGACCAAGGTCTCTTTCAATACAGATTTGTCGATCTCCGTATAGAAAACCCCCTTGAAGGCGATGGATATCTTACCGGTCTCCTCGGAGATTGCAATAGCAATGGCATCTGATTCCTCGGTCACCCCGATGGCGGCTTTGTGCCGCATCCCAAAAAGTTTGGCATATCGGGGATTTTGGGTCAAAGGAAGGGTGCAAGCTACTGCCACCACATAATCTCCCTGTATGATTGCGGCTCCATCGTGAAGAGGAGTGTAAGGGGTGAATATGGTTACCAGAAGATCAGCCGAGACCTCGGCGTTGGTGGACTTTCCGGTCTCTATGAAATTTTTGAGTCCGATCTCCCTTTCAATCACTAAAAGCCCACCATAACGGAGCTGAGAAAGTCGAACGGCCGCTTTCACCAGCTCATCCAAGGTCTTACCTTTCTCATATCTGAAAAACAGGCGAAAAAGCTTGTTATGCCCTATCTGAGCCAAGGCACTTCGAAGCTCCGGCTGAAATACGATAACCAGGACTAAAATCCCCACGGTGGCGATGTTGGTGATCAGCCATTTAAGTCCCTCCAATCGGAACCAGAAGGCTAAAAAGGAGATGGCAAAAAGCAAGAAGAGCCCCAGAACGATCTGCGCCGATCGGGTTCCCTTCATCAAAATTAGCACCCGATAGAACAGAAACGCCACTAAGGCCACGTCGATCAAATCGATCACGGTGAATTTTAAAAAGCTGATATGAAATAATTCCATAATCCCCTTCGGAACACGAAAATTCTATATTTGCTTTCTACTAAGGGAGAAACCAAATAATTTGATATCGCAGAAATTTTACAACATATCTTCATCGTAACCTGTCTTATGAATCCTGTGGAAAGCTTACGGTAACTGTATTATCGGTAGCCGCAGGCTTTAGCCTGCGCATCTTTCAACCCAATTTGGGCGACTACCATTTTACATCCACCCATGTTCCGCGCTCTCTGTATCCAGATTAAAGAAGTTCGCTTACGGGCGAATTTAAAGAAATCTTTGATTCCCCTTTTTTGCAGTTTTCGACCACATATTATGACTTTACAAAATATCTTTCAGAATCAACAACCATATATTTTTTACCTTTTTGGACTACTTTATGTCCTTCCTTCTCTAAAAGTTTCTTTTGAGCCTCTACTCCACCAGGGTATTTTTCGTTTATAACTCCGCCTGTTTTTAATGTCCGCCAGTATGGAGTAATATTTTTCTTTCCCTCTGCCGCTGCCTCCTCTGCCGCATTAGCCGCAATCCAAGCGAAGACTCCTGTAGTTATCGGACAACCGATGGTGGCACCATGTTTTTTTGCAAGTATCGACCGAATTTGATTTGTGGTAATAAGTTTACTTTTAGGAACTTTTTTCATAATTTCATCTACTTCTTTTGGTGCTGGGATAACCACTGTCCCTGTTCCCTATCTTTTACTCATTTTACCTGTGATTTTTACAACTTTTGGCAGATCCTTGCTATTTGTCAATTTGTCTCGCCAACTTTTGAGTGATTTGAATTTTTTGCTCATCTTTTTACCTTTATATTATTGTTTTTGGACCTTTGAATGTTTTCTTTTTCAAAGCCGGATTCGAATTTCATATAATTAACCAGTATCCTCAGATCAGTTGACTCCAAAAGGCTTCTGACTATGCTTTTGTTATAGCTCTTTTTTTATCTACGCCTAAGATGGCGTCCATCAGACCAGCTGCCCTTCTGCTCTCTTTGACATCATGCACCCGGACGATGTTTGCTCCGTTCATCACTGCCACAGCTAATGCAGCCAAGCTCCCTTCCAATCTCTCCTCCACGGGCACGTCCAATATCTTGCCGATAAAAGATTTTCGCGAGCACCCGATCAAAATGGGACATCCCAATATAGAAAATTTTTTCAAGTTTTTCAAGATATTTAAATTGTTCTCTAATCTTTTTCCGAATCCGATTCCCGGATCAATTATGATTTTTTGCGAATCAATTCCTGCATCACAGGCGATTTTTATGCTTTTTTTCAGATACTCTGTGATCTCGCCGATCACGTCCTCATACCAGGGATCCTTCTGCATATTTTTGGGAGTCCCCTTGATGTGCATCAAATTTATCGGGACTTTATATTCTGAGGCGATCTTTTTCATCTCCGGATCAAACCGCAGTGCGGAGATGTCGTTTATCATCTGGGCTCCCGCATCCAGCGCCTGTTTGGCAACCTCTGCTTTGTAGGTATCAATGGATATGGGGACATCAGTCTTTTCGGACAAAGATCTGATCACCGGAATCACCCGGGAAAGCTCCTCTTCTGTGGGAAGTGGATCTGATCCGGGACGGGTGGATTCGCCTCCCACATCGATTATATCCGCACCCTCTTGAGCCATTTTCATTCCTTGTTCTACTGCATTCTCCATTTTAAAAAACTTACCCCCATCAGAGAACGAATCCGGAGTCACATTCAATACACCCATGATATGGGTCCGGGAAGACAGGCTCAACTTTTTTTTCTTAAACTGGAGAATCATTTTCAACCGATTTTCAGTTTATTTACCTTTGGTTCTTCTCCACATTAGCGTCCGTAATCCTCACAAACCCCACCCCTGTTCCCTCCTTTTAGAAAGTAAACTGGTTTATGCTGAAGGAGAGAAAGGAGGCAGGGTTCATCTCCGCTTTTCATGCATAAGAACAGGTTAAAGGATATTTTGACCAGCAAATGGATAAGGCGAATTTTTTACGCAAGCAGATTCTTTGAAATTTACTTTTCCTCGGATGAATCCTTCAGGATGAATCCCTTTATCAGAGAGAAGGCTTCTTTTCTGAGGGCATCTTTCTTGAGCGTTCCGCGCATGGCGGAGGTGATGGTCACAGAGCCTGGTTTTTTCAAACCCCGCATGGTAAGACACATTTGTTCTGCTTCCATGATGACCAGCACCCCTTTGGGCTTAAGAACCTTCATCAAAACATCTGCAATCTGAGCGGTGAGGCGTTCCTGCAGTTGAGGTCTTCTTGCCAGAACCTCGATCACCCGCACCAATCTGGAGAATCCGGTTATCTGGTTGTCTGTAGGAATGTAGGCGATATGTGCCTTTCCGAAGAAGGGGAGAAGATGATGTTCACAAAGTGAGTGAAAGAAGATATCCTTGGCGATGACCATCTCATCCTGATTGGGAGCAGAGTAGAGCTTGATCTGAGCCTGGGGGTCCTCAGAAAGTCCGGCAAAGATTTCTTTGTAAAAATCTGCCACCCTTCTGGGAGTATCACGAAGCCCAGCTCTTTCCGGATCTTCTCCCACCGCCTCCAAGATCATTCTGACTGCTTTTTGAATTTTCTCTTTGTCCATGCTACAGACGGCGGACGGCGGACTGCCGACCGCAAACTTATGTTTTCTTCTTTTCCGTCTCCAGCCGAACCGGCTCTAACTTTTCACCCTTAAGGATCCTGTCGATCTCTTCCCCATCCAGAATCTCCCTATCCAGAAGGGCATTGGCCAGAAGATGTAGTTTATCTATGCTAGCGCTCAAAAGTTGGGTGGCTTTCTTTTCCGCCTCTTCCACTATCCTTCTGACCTCCTTGTCGATCTCCTGAGCGGTGTATTCGCTGTAATCCCGATGAGTGGCTATCTCCCTTCCCAAGAATATCTGTTCTTCTTTTTTACCAAAGGTCAAAGGACCCAATCTTTCGCTCATTCCCCATTCGCAGACCATCTTCCGCGCCAGCTCTGTGGCTCTTTCTATATCATTGCCAGCTCCGGTGGACAGCTCATTAAACACCAGCTTCTCCGCCACCCGTCCTCCCATCAGGTGCAAAAGCTTGGTCTCCAGATATTTCTTTGAGTGAGTATGTTTTTCGTCTATAGGAAGATAATGGGTGATGCCCAGGGCAAGACCTCTGGGAATGATGGTCATCTTGTGGACTGGATCAGAGCCGGGTACCAGCTTGCCTATGAGGGCATGCCCGGACTCATGATAGGCGGTCAGTTTCTTCTCCTCCTCGCTTATCACCAGGCTTCTTCTTTCGGTTCCCATCATGACCTTGTCCTTGGCATCCTCAAAATCCTGCATGGTGACCTTATCATGGTTTCTTCTGGCGCCCAGAAGGGCGGCTTCGTTTACGATATTAGCCAAATCCGCACCAGATAGACCGGGGGTGCCGCGAGCCAGTATGGAAAGATTCACGTCCTGGGCTAAGGGTATCTTGCGGGTGTGAACCTTGAGTATTCCTTCCCTTCCTTTCACATCCGGGGTATCCACCACGATCTGTCTGTCGAATCTCCCCGGCCTTAAAAGAGCAGGATCTAAGACATCCGGCCGATTGGTGGCGGCCAAGAGGATCACCCCTTCGTTGGATTCAAATCCGTCCATTTCCACCAGAAGCTGATTTAGAGTCTGTTCTCTTTCATCATGTCCGCCTCCTAACCCTGCCCCCCGGTGCCTTCCCACCGCGTCTAACTCATCGATGAAGATGATGCAGGGGGCGTTTCTTTTGCCCTGATCGAAAAGGTCTCTCACCCGGGAAGCGCCCACTCCCACAAACATCTCCACGAAATCAGATCCACTCATGCTGAAGAAGGGTACCCCTGCCTCTCCGGCAATAGCTCTGGCTAAAAGTGTTTTCCCGGTTCCCGGAGCTCCCAAAAGCAGAGCTCCTTTGGGGATTTTACCTCCCAGCTTTTGAAATTTGCCCGGGTCTTTCAAAAACTCGATTATCTCCTGAAGTTCTTGTTTGGCTTCATCTGCCCCTGCCACGTCCTTGAAGGTTACCTTGGGTCGATCGCCGGAGAGAAGTTTGGCTTTGCTTTTTCCAAAGGAGAAAAGACCTTTTGGGCCACCCTGCATCTGTCTAAGCATGAAAAGCCAGAAGACGATTAGAATTATCCAAGGAAGCGACGTCAAAATTATCCCAGACCAGTTGGTGCTGGGTGACTCTGCATCTATCTCCACATTTTTTGCCTCCAGCTTCTCCAGAAGCGAAGGATCCTCAAATGGAATATGGAGTTCAAACTTGCTGAAACGACCCGTCTGTTTTCCCACAGTTTTAGATATCTCTCTGGCGAATTCTCCCTGGATATCCTTCTCCACCAAGGTAACCTTCTTGATATTAGATTCCTCCAACTGTTGCATGAACTCAGTATAAGTGATGGTGACCACATCTCTCTTGCTGCGAGAGTAATACTGGAACAAAGAGATGGACAAAAGCAGAAGGATAACCCAGAAGATCAAGGTGCGGGTCCCTTTGCGCCATCTAAACTCATCTTTTTTTTCCTCCGGAGGCTTTCTTTTGCCTGGAGATTGACCCCGGCGACCCATTCTTCCCCCATCGCTTCCTGAGTCTCTCCTCTTAAGCATATTCAGGAAGTTGATCTGCTTTCTCTTTGAAACGTTCTCTGTAAGATCATTCATTTTTTTCATTCCTTAGCTGAGCAATGTAGGGCAAATTTCGATACTTCTCGTCGTAATCCAAACCGTAACCCACAACAAACCTATCCGGTATGGAAAACCCCACATATCTTAAGGGTATTTTTATCTTTCGTCTCCTTCTCTTGTTAAGCAAAGTTACGATCTTCAGACTCTTCGGGTTTCTGGTCAAAAGATTATTTCTTATGTAATTTAGAGTGAGACCAGAATCTATTATGTCTTCCACTATTATTACGTGTTTACCCTCAATATTTATGCTCAAATCTTTAAGCCATCTCACCACTCCCGAACCATATTTACTAGAGCCATAGCTGGCCACTGAGATGAAATCTATTTCATTCGGTATCTGAAGCTCTCTCACCAGATCTGCCATGAAGATGAAGCTTCCCTTGAGTATTCCTACCAATATCGGATTTCTATTTTTGTAATCATTTGAGATCTTGTACGCCAGTTCTTTTATCCTTTCTTTCAATGCCCGCCTTCCAATTATGATTTTAAGTTGATCCGCCATTATTCTAAAAATCGGTTCTTGTCCATGTTAGTGGTTGAGATTTTCAGTAACAACTAAAATCCTAAAGGTTTGTCGATAACCTCCCCCCTATTTCCCCCTCTCCATTTCGTGGAGAGGAGGACTAAGGGGGTGAGGTAGAAGACCCTAAGAATCTGCAACAGTCGCTTCCACCTTCAGCACTTTTTTAGTCTTATCGGTCACCTTGAACTCCTCGCTGATCCTGTAACCCACCACCCAGGCGATTTTACCTTTTGAGGCCAAAATTGCCACTTCATCCCGTAGGTGTCTGGGTACCTTAGCATCTATTAGAAAGTCGGCAAGACTCTTTGTTCCCTTCATTCTCAAGGGTTTAAATTTATCCCCCCTTCTTCTACTGCGAAGGCGGAAAGGACGCTTTAACTTTTCCCAGTCCAGAAAGGCGACGTTTTGATTATGGTGGAAAAGATTCTGTGGTGCAGACTTGCGGTTTAGGATTTCCCCCTTTATCTTTACGCCCCAATCCTTTAGATTCAACGTTCCGGGAAGGGTAAGAGGAAAGTCATATTTCTTTTTCTCTTCTTTATAGAAAGCCACCTCCTTCCCGCAGACCTCCACCCATATTTTGTTGGCTAATTTGACTTTCCTCCCGCTCCTTTTTTGATGAATAAGATTTAAAGCTCGCTCCACCGGCTCGAAAGCAAGCTGAACCAGATCCCCTTTTAACTGTTTTACACAGAGCCGGATAATCTCCCTTTGTAGTGATATATCATAACGGGCGAAGCTTTCTAAAGCAATAGTTGTTTTGCTTTTC